>Ga0105053_10010480_pt1 | contig 11547 bp, 9 predicted proteins | sample BON01_FD_78093 | JGI IMG/M metagenome (GOLD analysis project Ga0105053, IMG submission 78093) | Freshwater microbial communities from Lake Bonney liftoff mats and glacier meltwater in Antarctica - BON-01 | ecosystem: Environmental > Aquatic > Freshwater > Ice > Glacier meltwater | place: Lake...
CTGTGTCTGTGTCTGTGTCTGTGTCGGTGCGACCTGCCGGAAAACTCATCGACAACGAACGTAGCGCCGACTCCTCCCCAGCGCCGTTTGCATCTACCCTTTCAGACGTGACGATCGACGTTGACGCAGACGGAACGCCAGCACGCGGATCGAGTGGGGGCTTCAGCAACAGCACCGCCGAGCCACCGCCTCAGATCTTCAATCAGCGTCCCGACGCTGCCACGAACGCCGCAAGCCGCAGCTTCGCCGGATTGTTCGATGCGATCGTCTCCAACATCGAGCAGGTCATTCACGGCAAGACTGAGGCCGTTGAACTGGCCATCATGTGCATGCTCGCCGAGGGCCACCTGCTGATTGAAGACGTGCCCGGTGTCGGCAAGACCAGCCTGGCAAAGGCCCTGTCGGCGTCCGTCGACTGCACCTGGAAGCGCGTGCAGTTCACACCCGATCTTCTTCCGACCGATCTCGTCGGCGTGAGCGTGTACCAGCGGTCGACCGAGTCGTTCCGGTTCGAGCCAGGACCCATGTTCGCCAACATCGTGCTCGCCGACGAAATTAACCGGGCGTCTCCCAAGACGCAGTCGGCACTTCTCGAAGCAATGGAAGAACGCCAGGTCACCGTCGACGGAAAGAGTCGACCCCTCGCTCCGCCATTCATGGTGATCGCCACACAAAACCCGGTCGACCAGGAGGGCACGTATCGCCTTCCGGAGAGTCAACTCGACCGCTTCCTGCTCCGCCTCTCGGTCGGATATCCGGGTCGCAACGCCGAAATCCAGATGCTCAACGATCAGGGATCCGCCCACAAGCTCCGCACCCTGAGCCCCGTCGTGTCCGCCGCCGAGATCCTCGAGATGGTTGACGCTGTTCGCAGTGTGTATGTGGCTGGTGCACTGAAGTCCTACCTCGTCGACATTGCCGAAGCCAGCCGCCGTCACCCCGGCATCGAACTCGGATTGTCTCCTCGGGCAACGCTCCAGCTCGCAGCGGCAACACGAGCGCATTCTGCGGCGCGCGGCCGCAACTACGCAACGCCTGACGATGTGAAGGCTGTCGGCATCGCCACGCTGGCCCACCGCCTCATGGTGCGCACCGACCGAGGCGCGCACCTCTCCCCCGAAGACGCTGTACGCGAGGTATTCGAAGCCGTCCCGGTACCGATTGCCCGCTGAGACCCATCGTGGATTCACTCGAACTCCCCGCCGCCAACCCCAGACCCGCTCCCTTCGTTGCGCTGCCATGCTGACGCGACAGGGAACGAGTGGCCTGGCGGCCGGCATCATTGCGCTCGTTGTCGGTCGCGTCTTCGGCGTGGTCGAGTTGTTCATCATCGGTGCGGCCTTCGTTGTTGCCGTGGTGCTGGCGCTCGTCTTCGTGCACGTTCGCCGACCGAACATCTCAGCATTGCGCTGGATGCATCCAACCGTGCTCGTTGCCGGCGACACCGGACGCGTCGATCTTCAGCTCGAACACCACGGCAACGTTCGTTCGACCAGCTTCGAGCTCGCCGAGCGAGTCAGCCGGGCGAACGTGACCGATCATGTCGCACGCCTCTCGATCGCACCGTTGTCGCGCGGCACACGCTCGTCTGCCGGTTACCCACTCCCGACCACAACCCGTGGGCTCGTCCGGCTCGGGCCACTTGTTGTCGAAACTCGTGATCCGCTCGGCATCGCTTGTTCGACCAAGACGATTGCCGACATCGACACCGTCACGGTCGCGCCGAAGACGTTCCTGCTCGACATGCCAGTGCTCGGGCAGGGCGCACTCGGGCGACAACTCGTCGTCCAGGCTCGCCGCCTCGGTCCGGGTGAGTTCCACGGCCTTCGGACCTACGTCGATGGCGACGAGCCGCGTTCGATTGACTGGAAGGCATCGGCCCGATCAGAAGATCTGCTGGTCAAGGAGTACACCGTCGAAGGTGTGCGGCGCTGCACGGTCGTCTTCGATGCCGACCCGTCGTCGTACCTCGACGGCGGCGGCTTTGAGCGCGCTATCACCGCTTCTGCCAGCCTCGTACACAGCGCTGAGCAGGCCGGCTTGACGACACGTTTCGTCACCGCCGGCGGCATCGACCTTCGGGGGCCAGAGACCGGTGCGAACACGTTGCGCGTGCTGGCACGGATCGAACCCGACGGATCAGAACTGGGCATGCTCGACCGAGATCCTGGTGAAGGGCTCGGCCTCATGATCCTCGTGACCGGTTCGCACCGCAGCGGAGGATGGCGCGCGATCCAAGCAATCGTCGATCCCACGCTCACCGTGATCGGGGTCACGACCGACGAACGGTCCACAGCCAACATTGGCGTGTCCTCTCGCACTGAGGAGGAATTCGTCGACTCGTGGCGAGCGCTCAACGGTGCGTCATCGACGCGTGCGGTCAGCACGCCGACTGATGCTGTTGACTCGCGGCCCGCTGCCGGTGTTCGCTGATGACCAACACAGCCGTCCGTTCGCCTGACGTGCTGCGCGATGGCGCCGCCACGTCGGAGTCGGAATATCCAGCCCGGCCCGGCCGACCTGCGCATGAACCGCTGATTGACCCGCAGGTATCCAGTGAGCTCATCGCCACGATTGCGTTGGCGTTGTTTTCGATCGCTGTCGCCGCCGGCTTCGCGCGCGTCTTCGGAGGCTGGCAGTTTCTTGACAATTTTATCGCGATGGCCGTGGTCGGCCATGGCCTTGGCTTCGTACTTCGACGGCTGCGCGTTCCCGGCGTGCTCGCCGTGCCGATCCTTGTTGCTGCGATGGTCTGGCTGATCGCTTTCGTTCATTACCGCAGCTCAATGACCATGCTGCTACCGAACGGCGACACCCTCGAGTTGTTCCGTCTGGAAATCGAACTGGTCCGAGAAAGGTTCCGAACGGCCGTTGCTCCGGTCATCTACGGCGGGGGCTGGGATGTCCTGGCTGCAATCGGCATGGCCCTGACCATCGTGTTGGGCGACACCTTCGCGTTCCGTGCGTTCGCTCGAGCCGAAGCACTGGTCCCCGGTGGCGTACTCTTCGTATTTGTCGCTGCGCTCGGCTCCGATCGCGACCGGGTGGCGTTGACCGCTGCACTCATCGGGGCCGGTGTCGCTGCAACAGTTGCACTGCGTGCGCACCACGCACCAGAGCAACGTACCGTCATCGGCGCTCGTCGGTCACCGGCGCGAATGATCGTTCCTGCAGCGCTCGGCACGGCGCTCGTCGTGGCGTTGGCCGCAGCGTTTATCGGCCCGCGGCTGCCCGGTGCCGACGCCCAGCCCATCTACGAGACCCGTGGTGGCAGCGGTGGCAGCGTCACCAATGTCGTGAGCCCGCTCGTTGACATTCGCTCGCGGCTCACCAACCGATCCGATACGGAACTATTCACCGTCAGGGCCGACTTCGAGTCGTATTGGCGCCTCTCGGCACTCCCCCGCTTCGACGGCACCACCTGGGGCCTCCCTGAGCGCTCACTCTCGCGAGTCGCCGGCGAACTGTCTCCGGCCCGCGATGGTGCCGCCGAATTGCGCCAGGAGATCACCATCACATCGCTCGGAGCGAAGTTTGTTCCGGCCGCAGCCGACCCGCGCGCTGCATCACCACAAGACGGGCTGCGTTTCAACGCGGATTCATCAACGTTGTTAAAAACGGATGGCGACCTTGCTACTGGCGACCAGTTTGAGATCGTGTCTGCATCACCGCGGTTCCTTGTCGAGGATTTGCAAGCCGCCACATCGACAGACGCAGGCGACCCGATCTATCTCGAACTTCCGGACGGATTTCCGTCGTCGATTGGCGAGGTTGCTCGTTCCGTGACCGCTGGTGCCTCGACGCCGTACGAAGTAGCACTCACCCTGCAGAACTGGTTTCGCAGCGAGTTCGACTACAGCCTCGAAGTGCAGGCCGGTCACAGCAACAATGCGATCGAGGGCTTCCTCCGTGAACGCGTCGGCTACTGCGAACAATTCGCCGGTTCGTATGCCGCAATGCTGCGGACCCTCGGCATCCCCGCTCGAGTGGCGGTTGGTTTCACGCCGGGCAACTTCGATGGCGCTGTCTATTCAGTGCTCGGCAAGAATGCCCACGCCTGGCCCGAAGTCTGGTTCGACAGGCTCGGGTGGGTCCCCTTCGAGCCGACGCCAGGGCGTGGGTCACCCGGTGCGGAGAACTACACCAACGTTCCACCACAGCAGGACTCGACCGGTATCGACCCGAACGCTGCCGGAGTAAACCCTGTACCTTCAGCCAACAACGACCAGGTGATTGCCCCGCAGACAACCAGTGCTCCACTCGGCGACCCTGCGGTCCCCGCAGGTGTCGATCAGGCTCTGCCCCCCGAAGAAAGCGGCGGCCCGCTCGCTGATCCGACCTCGACGGCGAGCGAAGGCTCAGCATCGAAGCCATGGGGTGCACCCATCGTTGTTGCGCTGATCGGTCTCGTCCTTGCACTTCCTGCGCTCATTCGTCGCTGGCGTCGACGCCAGCAACCTGCCGACACCGCTGGTGCCGTCGCGGCGCTCTGGCGCCAGTCGGTTGCCGACGTTGGTGAAGTTGGCCTGCGCCCACGAGCATCGCTCACGCCTGCCGAACTCGCTGCTGCCGCGGCCGCTGCGTTCCCTGTGGTGGCACGGCCATTCACATCACTCGCCGCGGCGATGACCGAGGTGTCATACGCCCCCGATGCCGGCGGAAGTTTGGATGAGTACGGCGTACGCCGTCTGACCGAGTGCCGCCAGTGGAGTCGCCAGATCGAACGGGCAGTCAACGACTCGATCTCACCAGTCGCGAAGATCCGTCGATACTTCACACGGCTGGGCTGAGCAAGGTACAACTGCTTCGGCAACTACTTCGGCAACTGTTCCCCGGAGGGCTGATGTCAGGTGTCGTCGACGTCGTGGCGTTCAGGGCGGCGGACGTTACCGCTGAGCCATGCCGAGATAGGAAGCTGACCGAGCCGGTCGCGGCCGAGGACACGCAACTCAGATTCGAGCATCGTTGCCATCACAAGCACCAGAACAAATCCGGCGAACGCAACGACGAAGTTGACGGCGAGACCACCAATGGTGATTGCCAGCCCGATGACGAGACCGAGCCCGATGAGCGCGGAGCGACGCCGTGACAGGCGATACCCCTTTTGCGCAAACGTGGGGTCTTGTTCGAGTTCTTCTTCGATCTGGCGAAGAATGCGCTGTTCATTCTCGGAGAGCGGCACCGTTCCATTATCGCACGCAAAGCGGCGAAGCTCAACGCGGCCGCAAAATCGGCTGCGGAAATTTTTCAGAAGCGCCACGGTGATCGGCTGAAGCCCGGCTGGAGATTTGCTCGCAGCGGGCGTTTGCCACTACTGATCGGGCCCCCACTGCTGTCCCCCACGCTTCACGTTGCGAACCTTGCCCCCCTTGACGGCACTGGCCGGTCCAATCGCGTCAGCACCGAACCGATTTCGGATCACGTCCAACGCCGCGTCAGTCGCACCGTGTACCGGCGCTCCATCGGCTGCCTCATCGAGCGTGAGTTGATGAAACACGGGGCCGAGGTTCGACCCCGACACTCCCACGAGCCGGACGCCCGGCGACGGGTCAAGCGTGTCCATGATCGGCCCCAACAACGCCACGATCACCTCGGCGCTGTCGATCGCCTCGGAGCCGGTGGTCGATCTCGTGATTGTCGTAAACCCGTCGTCAAACCGAACCTTGAGCGTCAATGTTCGAGCGCCCACACCTCCCTTGCGCAGTCGGCTGGCAACGGCGTCGGCCAGGCGCACAAGATGTGAGCGCATTTCCGAAACGTCATGTGTGTTCGACGCAAACGTCTCTTCGTGGCCGATCGACTTTGCGTCGCGATCGGGTTCCACCGGCCGGTCGTCTGCGCCGACGGCCAGCGCGAGGAGATGCTTGGCCTGGTTCTCACCGAGTGCAGCACCGAGCGCGCGCCGGTCAACCTGATGTAGATCCGACACGATGGTGATGCCGAGTCGATGCAGCTTGTCGAGGGTTGCTGGCCCAACGCCCCAGAGCCGTTGCACCTTGAGCGGGTCGAGAAATGCCTGCTCCGTTCCGGGCTCCACGACTTTGACGCCGACACCGGGTTCGATCCGGTCGCGCAGGACGATGGGCTTCGCCTCGACGGATGCGAGCTTGGCGAGGAACTTGTTGGTCGCGACACCGATGCAGCAACCCAGCTCAAGTTCGTCGCGGACAGCCTGGCGGATTTGGTCGGCGATTTCGGCACCGGTTCCAAAGAGTCGACGTGAGCCGGTCACGTCGAGGAATGCTTCGTCAAGCGACAGGGGTTCAACGAGTGGCGTGAACCGGTCGAAGATCTCGCGGACCTCGGCACTCACCTTGCCATACAAATCGTGATCACCCGGCAGAAAGACCGCATGCGGACACCGACGCTTGGCGATCGCTGATGGCAACGCCGAGTGCACACCGAACCGGCGCGCCTCATACGAAGCAGCAGCAACAACTCCCCGGTTCCCGGTTCCACCGACGACCACTGGTTGGCCCATCAACTCAGGCCGCCGACGCAGCTCGACCGACACAAAGAACGCATCCATGTCGGCGTGCAAAATCGTACGGCCCGGGCTGGTCATCAGTGTCAGTCTCGCCTCATTCGACGCGATCGGCACGACCGACAACGCTTCATTCATGGCATGAAGCGTTGTCTCTGCATCAGTAGCCTTGACCACAATGGACGACCAATCTCGGCCCCTGTCGGCGCTTCCCACTGTTGGCGTGCGTATCAGCGCATTTGTCGCCATCTGTCTCAGCGGCTTGGCCGGCGCACTGATCGGGTACTCATTGATCAGTCTGCAATGTGAGGGCAACTGTGGCGTGCCACTCGGTCTCGGCATTTTGATCGGCGCTGTCGTTGCTGCTGGCGGCATGGCCGTCGTGGCCGTGCTGGTGATGCGAGCGCTCGGGGAATGGCGCGAGATCGAAGATCGCACCGGGGCCGGGCACGCACCCAACTGACATGACTGATTCTGCAGCAGACCTCCGATTTCTCGCCGAGCAACTCGCCCGAACAGCCGGGGCCATGGCTCTCGCAGGCCGCCGCAGCCTGCCGGTCGGCCAACCCCCGGCGCACGACACGAAGTCGAGCGAGACCGACCCGGTCACCGAATACGACCGCGGCGCCGAGGCGTACATCGTCGGTGAGCTGCGTCGACTCCGGCCAGACGACGCGATCGTTGGCGAGGAAGGGGCCAACGATTCGGGCACATCAGGTATCGAGTGGCACATCGATCCGATCGACGGCACGGCCAACTTCCTCTACGACCTTCCTGCGTGGTGTACCTCTGTGGCGGCGGTCGACGCAGACGGTTCGCTGGCAGGAGCCGTGTACGCACCCGTCACCGATGAGATGGTCTCTGCGGGCCGAGGTGGCGGGGCCACACGCAACGGCATCTCGATCAAGGCAAGTGCAGCGACTGAGATCGCCGTATCGATGGTCGGCACCGGGTTCAGCTACCTCCCTGACCGGCGGTTGCCGCAAGCACGCCGAATCCGTGAGCTCCTCCCCCAGATCCGAGACATTCGCCGTTACGGCTCGGCTGCTCTTGACCTCGCCTACGTCGCGTGCGGTCGACTCGACGCCTACTTCGAGGAACACCTCAATTCGTGGGACATGGCCGCCGGCCTGCTGATCGCCACCGAGGCGGGCGCCATCACGTCAGACCTCCACGGTGGAACGCCCGACGAGGGTGGCGTTCTCGCCGCTGCACCCGGCATCCACCAGTCGCTTCTCGTCGCCATTCAGGACGCTTCGAGTTGACCGTTGACCCGCTTTTGACTGTTTTTGACTGTTTTTTTGTCTCTGTCTGCGATCATGCTCGCTCAACAGGGGCGATCTAGGCCAGTATAGAGAACGTGGGAACACGCATCTTGGCCGTCGAAGACGACGAACGCATCCGATCGGCTGTCAAACTCGCGCTCGAAGATGAGGGCTGGACCGTCGACGAAGCCGAGAGCGGCGAAGAGGCGATCGACATGTTCAATCGTTCGAAACCCGACGTCGTCCTGATCGACATCATGCTTCCGGGCATCGACGGATTCGAATTGTGCCGTACTCTGCGGCGCACCAGCGACGTTCCCGTCGTCATGGTCACCGCCCGCAACGACACGCATGACGTCGTGGCCGGGCTGGAAGCCGGTGCTGACGACTATCTCACGAAGCCGTTTGCTCCGAAAGAACTGTCCGCCCGCATCCGCGCACTCCTTCGCCGCATCCGCCCGAGCGCCCCGGGACATGCCCGGCTCGTGTTCGGCGACGTCGAACTGATTCCCGACGAGGGAAAAGTTCTTCGTAGTGGCGAAGAGGTTCACCTCACCAAGACCGAGTTCCGTCTGCTCTGTGAGCTCGCCGAGAGCCCAGGCAAGGTCCTCAGCCGCGAAGCACTCCTCGACAAGGTGTGGGGCTACGACTACTTCGGCGATGGACGCTTGGTCGACGTGCACATCCGGCGACTTCGCACGAAGATCGAAACCGACCCTGCCAATCCACGCCACGTTGTCACCGTGCGCGGGCTCGGCTACCGGCTCCAAACGTGAGCGAAGGCGGCTGGTTCCGTCGCCTGCTCCATCGGTCCCGGCCTGCCGCGCTCGGCCTGCGCCGACGAATTTTGCTCACGATCACCCTCGGTGCGATTGCGCTGTCGCTCTTTCTCGCTGTCACCACCTACGGGTTGACCCAGAACAACCTCGTCCGCCAGGCCGAAGACGCCGCTGTCGCGACCTCGTTGCGAAACGCACAGGGCGTGTTTCGTGATCTGCGGTCGAATCCGTCAACCGCTCAGCCCGCTGAGGAGTCGCTGACCAACATCGGCGTCACCCGCTACCTCATTCGATATCAGGGCCAATGGTCCGGCGGTGTCACGCCGTACGTCGACGCCAACCTGCCCAAAGAGATCGTCGATCGAGTGGTCGAGCGTGGCATTCCGTCCCGTCAAATCGTCGACATCAACGGCGAACTGAACGTCCTCGTCGGCTGGGACGTTCCCGACGTCGGGTCGTACTTCCAGTTCAGCAGCCTCGAAGAGCAAGAGTCGACACTCGACAGTGTCCGGATCGCCCTGTTCTTCGCATCGTTGATCTCGACGGGCCTTGGTGTACTGCTCGGCATTTTCTCGGCGCGCCGTGCCGTTCGCCCATTGTCGACAGCTGCGCAAGCCGCATCGGCGATTGCCGGCGGCCGGCTGGACACGCGACTCGAAAGCACCCAAGACCCCGACCTCGGCGTGCTGACCGACTCGTTCAACGACATGGCCGAGGCTCTGCAGCTCCGTGTGGAACGCGATGCGCGGTTCGCCTCCGACGTCAGCCACGAGCTGCGATCACCGTTGATGACGCTCTCGGCATCGGTCGAAGTGATGGAGGCCCGCCGCGACGACCTCCCCGAACGCGCCCAGTCCGCTCTCGACCTGTTGTCGAGCGACGTTCTTCGGTTCCAAGGTCTCGTCGAAGACCTCCTCGAAATCTCACGGTTCGACGCCGGTGCGATCCGGCTCCACATGGAAGAGTTGCTCGCTGCCGAGTTTGTCCGTCAGGCGGTCGCTGTCAGTTCCGCACCGAAGCTCCGCCTCGAAGTGTCGGAGCGTTCAGAGATGGCGCTCATCCGCGGCGACAAGCGCCGTCTTGCCCGAGTCGTGGCGAACCTCATCGACAACGCACTTGCGTACGGGGGCGGCGAACCACACATCGTCATCAGCGTGGTCGAGCCCGATGACGAGCCGATGGCACACATCACCATTGCGGTCATCGATGACGGCGCCGGCGTGCCCGTCGAGGAGCGCGACTTGATCTTCGAACGATTCGCCCGAGGCGGCGGCGCCGGCCGCCGGACAGGCAGCGAGGGCGCGGGCCTGGGTCTATCGCTCGTCGACGAGCACCTCAAGATGCACGGCGGTCGGGTCTGGGTTGAAGACCGACTCGACGGCAAGTCGGGTGCTCGATTCGTGATCGAACTGATGGCATCGGAGCTCACGGATGATGACTAATCGACGCATTCTTTCAGCACTCTTGGCCGGACTACTCACGGCGAGTTGTGCAATTTCAGAAGACGCCACGCCGGTCGAGATCCCGCTGGACCAACGCGGGCAGTTCGGAGCCGAGCCGACCGGTGATGCCGCTGCTGGCAACAACCGGGTGTTCCTCGTGAACAGCGCGAGCAACGGCAGGTTGAGATCAGTACTGCGCGCCGGGTCGAGCGGCGCCGAAGGCATCTTCACGTCGCTGTTTGCCGGGCCGAACGAGGCCGAGGCCGACAGCGGGCTCAGCACGTTTCTGCCCGAGGGCCTCGAGCTGAACAGTGCACGCGTTCGTGTTCGATCGCTCACCCTCGATGTCAACGACGTGTTTGACAAGCTCACGGCTGTGGCGTTGCGTACTGCTGTCGCCCAGATCGTTGCGACTGCCAGCGAGATCGATGGCATCGCACAGGTCAGAATTCAGATCGACGGTGAGAACCAGGTGTGGCCGGTCGGCGACGGTGAGAACACCGATCGACCGCTCACCGTCTATGACTACCCGGGCTTCATCGAGTCGTCGCAGCCGGCCTACCCCGCAATTCCGAGCGCCAACAACTAGCCGCTGCTGGCGGCCACACTGTGCCTGACACAGTGTGACCGGTTCACGCGAAGAAGTGTTTGGCGACGCCCTCGTAGAGATCCATATCGACGGTGCGGGTCTTACCGACTGCAACGCTGAGGTCTTCCTCAATGATCTTCTCACCGCGTAGCACCGCCATCTTGCCCCACGCGTGCTGGTGAACCAGATCGATTGCCGCGACGCCGAAGCGAGTCGAAAGTACACGGTCGTAGGCGGTCGGCGTGCCGCCGCGCTGCACGTGGCCGAGCTGGACCACACGGGTTTCGAAGCCAGTGCGTTCGCCGATGGCCAGAGCGATCTGTGTGGCAACGCCACCGAGGACGACGTGTCCGAACCGGTCGAGGACCTTCTCTTCCATTTCGAGGGATCCGGGCACAGGCTCGGCTCCCTCGGCGACAACGACGATCGAGGCAAACCGACCGCGGTCGTGACGGCGAGTCAAGCGAGCGCAGAGCTCATCGATATCGAATGGAATCTCAGGGATCAACACCGCCGTCGCTCCCCCAGCAATGCCAGCCGAGGTAGCAATCCAGCCGGTGTGCCGGCCCATGACTTCGACGACCATGACGCGATCGTGGCTCTCAGCAGTGGTGTGCAGCCGGTCGATTGCATCGGTGGCAATCTGCACAGCAGTGTTAAACCCAAACGTGACGTCGGTACCAAACACGTCGTTGTCGATCGTCTTGGGCACGCCCACGACGGGGATGCCATGTTCGGCGTGAAGCCGACAGGCAACACTGAGGCTGCCGTTGCCACCAATCACAATCAGCCCTCCGAGGCCGAGGTCGCTCATGCTGCGCTTGACGCGGTCGACGCCGTCGTCAGTGTCGAATGGGCTCCCGCGGCGCGTTCCGAGCACGGTGCCGCCTCGAGGCAGCATGCCGCGCATGGTCTCTACTGACAACGGCATGGTGTGGCGATCCATCACGCCGTCCCAGGCATCGATGAACCCGACGAGTTCATCGCC
>Ga0105053_10010482_pt1 | contig 11546 bp, 12 predicted proteins | sample BON01_FD_78093 | JGI IMG/M metagenome (GOLD analysis project Ga0105053, IMG submission 78093) | Freshwater microbial communities from Lake Bonney liftoff mats and glacier meltwater in Antarctica - BON-01 | ecosystem: Environmental > Aquatic > Freshwater > Ice > Glacier meltwater | place: Lake...
CTACCTGCTGTTGTTGTCCACCAGATAATTGGGTGGGGCAATGCGCAGCAAATGTTTGCATACCCACCCGTTCAAGCGCGTCTGCCACTTTTTGCTTGACGACAGCTGGCGATACATCACGGTAAGTAAGGGGCAAAGCAACATTTTGCGCGGCATTAAAACGCGGTAATAAATTAAATTGTTGAAACACAAAACCAATATGCTGGTTACGCAAAATCGCCAGCTCATCATTGCTCAAACCCGCCACATTACGATTTTGTAACTGGTACTGCCCACCGTCCGCCTTATCCAGCAAGCCGATTATATTCATCAACGTTGATTTTCCTGAACCAGAAGCGCCGACAATAGCTAACATGTCGCCTTGATTTACATTCAATGAAACTTGTTTAAGGACGGTACTTTCCACCGTACCGATTTGATATTTTTTTACAATATCGGTTAACGCAATTAACGGCATACGCAGCTCAAATTATTCAATTTACAATCTCACAGCATTTGATGATTAAACCAGGGTGCTACTTTGCCATTTCGCTCCCTGTTTTGGCCAAGATAGTAGACATGGCAACAGACCCTAACTGTATACAACTATATCGCCTACTTTAAGGCCAGAATCAATGGCCACTTTATCGGCCTCAGCGGCACCAGTGGTCACTATCTGAGTAGTAATCGCACCATTTTTGGCTCGCACGTGCACAATACTCTTACCATGTTGTTGTTTTACCGCCTCAATAGGCACCAGAAGTTTATCGGTGCTATCCACGGCCAATTCGATGGTGGCACTCATCCCCACTTTAACCCAAGCCCGTTGGCGGGCATTCAAATTTTTAACTTCAACGATGGCGGTAAACGAAGGCAGCGCACCGCCATTGCTCGTTGCAGCTTGGGCGTTGATGGCCACCAGCTTGCCTTTAAGTTCATCTTTTGGGAAGGCGACACTATGCACCGTGGCGTGCATACCTGGTTTTATTTTATCAATATCCACTTCCGGTACATCAATCTCCACCCGAATTCCGCTTAGATCGCCAATTAATGCCAGCACTTGACCGGCTTTAACCGAAGCGCCCACGCCCAAGCGACCGGTTTTATCATCACTGGCCTTCGGCGGGTAGAGCAAAACCCCATCACTGGCTGCTTTCAAATAAATAAGGTTGTGTTTGCTGGTTAGGGCAAGCCTAACCTTGTCAAATTTATCAAAGCTTAAATCGGAGAGGCTATGATTATCACCTTCGCCCATTTTTTCCAGCATATCCGTCAATTTATGGGTAGCCTGCATCAAGGAAATACGGGCAGTGCTCAAGCTGGATTTTTCACTGAGATAATTATTTTTAGATAACAATCCTGCTTGCCATAAATCCTCAGTACCGGTAAATTTGGCTTGGGATATGGTAAAACTGTCTTTATTTTTTAAATAATCGGTCAATACTTCGTTATATTGCTTTTGCAATTCGGCTGAGTTTAAGGTGAAGACTATGTCACCTTTTTTAACATGCTGGCCGTAAATATAATGCATATTTTCAACCACCGCATCCATTTGGTTGGTTAAGGTGTTTTCTCCCAAGGGCTGAATGGTGCCAGTAAAATAAAGCATTTTATGAATGCTGGTAGATTGTACCTGGTAGGTTTGCATCTCCTTTTTTTTATTATCAGCCTCGCCACTGCAAGCAAGCAGAACGCTGGCCACAAAAAATAAGGTTAGGAGCTTGATCGTTAGTCGGTAAATTTTCTTGGTCATAAGCAGTACCTGAGTTTGATGTGCCAATAGTTAAGCGTCGTGCCTAACATACGCTGCAGTGCGGATAGTTGATTAAGATAGGCTATCTTTGCACTAATTAAACCCGTCTGTGCCTGCAACAACTGGTTTTGGGTATTATTGACATCCAATGCACTGGCTATACCTGCCTGTAGTTTCTTTTTTTCCAATGAGTATGATTGCGCGGCTAGCTCTACCTGGCGCTTGGCTAATTCATAACGTTTCGCCTGACTTTGAATAGTGGTTATCGTATTTTTAATCATGGTGATCAAAGCACGCCTGGCAGCAATTAAATTTAGTCGGTCTTTTTCCAGACGGACTTTAGCACTGATCAGTTGGCTACGCAGCGTAAGGTCATTGATGGGGATCCTTAAGGTTACCCCTACCGATTCGGTAATATTGTGGCCATTATAAATTCCCTTCAAACCGGCACTGTTATTATCCACACCGGTCATGGTGCCGGTTTGAACATTAGCACTTGCATCAAGTTGCCATAATTGTTGATTTTTTGCCAGTTTGTAGGCGCGCTCATCAGCGCGTAACGTCATGGTTAATGCCAGATATTGGGTGTTGTGCTTAAACGCTTGTGCAATGGATTCATTTACATCGGGGATCACCAGTTTGTCGAGGGTGACATCACTGGGAACCGCCAACTTCATATCAGGATCAAGGCCTATCGTTTGTAGCAAGTCTTGTGCTGTGGTTTTAAAATCATTTTCTGCCTGCTCGACCATAAGATTTAAAGACTCAATTTGATAAGACTGCTGTATATTGCCTGTTGGCTCCAGCTGACCCGCCGCTATTCTTTTTTCATTAGTCTCGTAAGATTTTTTTGCTTCGGTTAATTGCTGCCGCTGGTTTTGCAAGTTATTACCACTCATAATCAGCGCACGGTAGGTGGTGATTAATTGCGTTATTTGATCGATCACCGCTTGCTGCAGGTTTAACTTGTTTAACCACTCATTATCAATCGCATTCAACAAACCAATCTCATTCACTTCGCGACCAAAACCACGTAACAACGGTTGCTTGAGGGAGAGATTGAGTAAGGGGTTGTAATTACCATAAGCGGCAACGTTGTTATCCATCCGTAGCGCCAGCTCCGTGCCGTATTTATTTTTTAAATCCACCTCTGGTGTTAATAAATAACTTTTAGTGGTGGCATTGCCAACGCCGCTATAGTGACTTTTTTCAACGGCCGCGGTTCCGGCCAGTGCATATTGTAATTCGAATTCATTATGAGCCAACCGTAATTGGTAGCGTTGAATAATACGATCCAGCTCGGCATTCTGGATATTGGGGTTATAGCGCAGGGCTAATAATATGGCCTCGCGCAGCGTCAGGAATTGGGTTTTCCTTTTATGCGATGTGGGGGAGGTGGGTAACTCCACCCAATTATTAAGCAAGTATTCAGGATTTTTAATGGCGTCATTTAAGCGCTCACTTGCTTCAGTAACCCGTTGAACCTCGGTGGCGGGATGTTCTAGCCAACGGTAAAGAGACGGCGAGGGCGGTAAAACTGGGGGGCACGGCATAGACGGCGTGGTTTGTGCACATAGACTGCTACAAATAAACGTACTGATAATAGCCAACATTTTAATCATTAAACGACAACTCATATTGCTGATACCATAAACCGTTGCTTATCCTGTAAGCGTAATGCAGTTAATTTCCCACCCCAAAGACAACCGGTATCTATGGCATGAATACGTGGATACGGACATTTCCCTTGTAAAGCCGCCCAATGACCAAACACCAGATCGGGCGCAATATCTTGCCGCTCTGGAAGATTAAACCAAGGGTAAAGGCCTGACGGGGCTTGATCTACCGTACCTTTATAAGTGAGGACTAAATGGCCGCGCGCGTCGCAAAAACGCATCCGGGTGAAATAATTACAAATAACCCGTAACCGATCTATTCCTTGTAAGGTTGCTGACCAATAATCCGGTTGGTTGCCATACATATTTGCTAAAAAATGATGGTAATCATCACCGTGCAAGGCCTGTTCCAATTCCAACGCCCGCGCTTTAGCCTCTACCAAATCCCACATGGGCGCAATACCCGCGTGGCACATCACCACATTTAACTGAGGGTCATGAAATAAAATTGCCTGCTGGCGTAACCAATGCCCCAGATCGTCTTTATCGCCAGCCGTTAATATGGCCTGTATAGTGTCATCTGGATTACGCCCTGGGTAATCGGCAAATATCCGTGCCAACAGGTATAAATCATGATTGCCCAGGGTAACACGCGGAGCCAGGGGCAAGGCTTTGATAAAACGTAAAACAGCCAGTGATTGCGGACCACGGTTTACCAGATCGCCGACAAACCACAAGCGATCGGTGTGTTCGTTAAAGTGCAATGAGTCCAGCAAACGTTGCAATGGATCATAGCACCCTTGCACATCACCGATCGCATAATCAGCCACCCGTTATATTTCCTTTCTGCAGATGAAGTGACTCTTCAAGCTTCTGCCAATGGCCGGAAGCATTTAAATGGGTAAGCGACGTAGGGTTAGCCGCATGCTGCTTGCTGGTAAAATTGCTATTAAATTGCGCCGTATGGATGAGCTCAACCGCGCTTATGGTGCTCACTTTGCCGGTATGCATGTTATGGATTTTCATTTCATCAGGCAAGGCTACCGCAAATTCCGAAAGAACCACGCCGCTATGCATTTGTTGAGTCCCGGTCTGCTCAAACCGCGATATCGGATTACCATCAGCACCTACACTGTGCAGTTCCAGAGATAACAAGCCATTTTGTACGGCTTGCCAGTTTTTATATTCAGGATGTTCCTGCATAAACATGCGATACATCTCTACCGACATTAACAAGCCGCCAGGAACCATCAACAAGGGCGCCTTGTTAATCATAATCTCCCCTTTTTCCATGGCATTGGTAAGCCAGTGAATAAACTCCACCCCCATCAAACGTTCTTTGTCGAGGAGCGACTCCGGTGCGGTATCAACAAAGGTAGTAATGCGGTTCAGACGGCCATTACGCGCCAGGTGTTTAAGCATAAATTCATTAAAATAACGCTGAATAGCCATAGCATCTGCCCGCACCAACAGTGCACCCAATGTACCTGCCGACTGCCAATCTTCATTAAGCAAGGCCAGCCACACTGTGAGGGCTTGGGTGTTGGCCGCAATCCAGCTAAAACCACTGGCCGGCATTAACAGACGCGCCAGTAATAGATTAAGCCGACGCCGTAAATCATCGTCGTGCCCTTTCTCAAAATTATATTGGTAGTAACTACCCATCGACGTCATGCTTTCAAGCACCGGATTCCACTGCTTTAATACCTGGCCATTCATATCAAACAATTCAACATGGTAATCTATCTGTAGCTTGCCAATACCCTGTAACACCGCTGCCGATAATAAAACATAAAGCCAAAGTTGTTGCTCTTCTGACAAGTCATCAGTCCCTGTCTGGATTATATAATCGCGAAAAAGATGTAGTGCCGCCTCGGTTCGATTCAATGCATGGTCAAGCAACCCGCCCAATGAGGCGTAGTAACTATTGGTGGTTTCAGGCAAATTTTGACAATGATTAACCAAATTATTAATCAAGATCATAGCAATAGAATCAAAACGGTGTGTGTCAAAAGAGCTGGAATCCTTAATTTTCTCCAACAGTTCCTGCCGTTTGCTCGTTGCCAACAATTGGGCAGGCGTCATGACTGCAATTAAGTCTTTCAGTGGTTTTGCAAACATCGGTTTTGCTTTTTTACCTTGGCGATGAAACACGTCAACCTCCATATCCATATTTGAATTTCGATAGGTACTCAGCCGGCAGCCGGCTCAAACGTACACAGTATACACTATTTGGTAACAAATTTCGCTATCGTAACATACTCATTGACAGTAATTTGCTCAGGTCTATCTTGAGGATTAATGCCCAGAGTAGTTAGCTCACTCGCACTAAGCAGCGGCTTCAAATTATTGGCCAATGTTTTACGCCGCATCGAAAACGCACAGGCCAATAAACGCTCCAAATCGGTAAAAGCGACGTAGGGATAGGGAGAAATACGGTATGGGCTTAAGAACACTACCGCCGACTCCACTTTAGGCTTGGGATAAAAAGCATCGGCAGACACATTAAACAAATGCTCAACAGCACAGTGGTATTGGATCATAACGCTTAAACGCCCATAATCCTTGCATCCAGGCGAGGCGGCCAAGCGTTCAACCACTTCTTTTTGCAGCATAAAATACATATCGTCTATGTGGCTAGTATAGTGCAACAAATGAAGTAGTAACGGCGTTGAAATATTGTAAGGGAGATTGCCAATAATGCGCAGACGCTCGCCCAACTGACTGTAATCTATCGTCAATGCATCAGCGTTTATTAGCTGCAACTTCCCGGCAGTCTGCGGCATTGCCTGCAAATGAGCTTGTAAATCCGTGTCAATCTCAATCGCAATGAGCGCATCTAATGTTCGTAATAAAGGCAGCGTTAACGCGCCTAGCCCCGGCCCAATTTCCACGACTTTATCAGTGGCCTGGGGATTTAGGGCGCGTAAAATGTTATCGATGATGTGTTGGTTTTGTAAAAAATTTTGGCCAAAACGCTTGCGCGGGCGATGTCCCATTTAATGTCCCAAGGTTTAAATAAACGATGATTATACACTTTGTGCAGCTATAGACATAAATTTACCACAGAGACTAAGCACACGTCGGAGTCGGTTTATATCTCAAGCTGGCAAGTTGCCTGGGCAAGTTGCTAAGTTTTGAGCACCCATGATACGGTTAGGGCTAACAATCGCGTATTTAAAAAGCCAGGTATGTTAAATCACTTGTTTGAGCTTCGCCGCCGTGCCCTGCACGTCCTTACATTTTTCGCAGCCTTGTTTATGCTGTTTTTCTTCTTTGCCGCTGATTTGTTTCATTTTCTGATGATGCCTTTGCTGCACGCGCTGCCTAAGCAAGATTCAATGATTGCCACACAGCTGACTTCAACGGTGTTAACACCGATTAAGCTGGCAGCAGATGCCGCCATGCTCGCTACCGCACCTTTTGCGCTGCTTCATGCCTGGCGCTTTGCATCGCCCGGCCTTTACCGCCGCGAACGCGACAACGTGCGCTGGGCGATTGTTAGCAGCCTGATATTATTTGCCGCAGGCATGTTATTTTGTTTTTATCTGGTATTGCCGTTTATGTTGCAATTTTTTGCCGGCGCATTACCCAGTGGCGTGCGTTTAATGCCCGACATGGGGGATGCTGTTGATTTTATCACCCGCATGTTATTGATATTCGGATTTTGCTTTCAAGTACCGCTGCTTTGCCTGCTTTTGGTGCGCTTGCAGCTGCTTGAGGTGGCTGCATTAAAAATGGTACGGCCTTATATCATCGTTGCGGCATTTATCGTGGGGATGTTGCTTACTCCCCCGGATGTGTTATCGCAAATTATGTTGGCAATTCCTCTGTGCCTGCTTTATGAATTGGGTATTGTGCTGGCGGTATTTTTTGCAAAACCGGCGACGGGCAGGAAAAGCGAATTGGCAGGTGATGGGTAAACTGGTCTATTCCTTTTCAGGCGTGATTTTATCCGCGGGGTATTCCTTATCCGCTTTTTCGGCCTTTATGATATTTTCCTGCAGAGTATGCTCATTTACCTGCGACTGCCAAAAAACGGTGGCTTGGTGCTTATAATGATTAAGACGTTTGATAAGCTTTCCCAAATGATGAGCGAGCATAGGCAACTTTGAAGGCTCAAACACCAGCATGGCTACTAGAAAAATTAGTAATAATTCACCGGAGCTCATGGTTGCTTGTCATTGTCATCGTCCTCGTTCAGCGAGCGGCGAAAATTTTTAATCGCCGCACCCAGATCGGATCCAATCGTTTTGATTTTATTGGTGCCAAACAAGGCAAGCACAATCAATAAGATAAGCAATAAAGATAATGGACTGATCCCGCTTAATCCCATGTTAACTCCTGCGACGATATATTAATGCAATAAACCCGCCAGCAATGGCAGTACCTAAAGCGATTGTGGCCAATTTTTTCTGATCTAGCAAGTCAAGGTAACTTACGCCCGCGAAGCTAATCATCGCTACAAATAGACCGATGCCTAGCCCTTTAAACCAACAATCTCGTGCTCTCAGTATTGCTGCCCGTGTTTCTACCGCCTGTATTTTTTGCTCTTTGCTAAGCAACAGCACATCATTGAGCAAACGTGGCATGTGGGGGAGTTCTTCAATAAAGAACGACCAATTATCGCGCAAATGCTTGATCAAGGCTTTTGGACCCATTTGTTCTCGTAACCATTTTTCCAGGAAAGGCTTGGCGGTTGACCATAAATCTAGCTCTGGATAAAGTTGCCGCCCCAACCCTTCTACCGCCAGCAATGTTTTTTGCAGTAATACCAATTGTGGTTGCACTTCCATTTGAAAGCGTCGGGCTACCTGGAATAACTGCAGGATGAGTAGGGCAAAGGAAATATTCTTTAACGGCTTCTCAAAAATTGGCTCACACACGGTACGGATAGCACTTTCAAACTCTTCAACGCGGGTGTTGCGGGCGACCCAACCCGATTCAACGTGTAACTGTGCCACCCGGCGATAATCGCGATTGAAAAAAGCAAGCAGGTTTTCAGCAAGATAACGTTTATCGTTTTCATTTAAAGTGCCAATAATACCGAAATCAATGCAAATATATTGCGGATCATCCGGGTGTTGCAAGGACACGAAAATATTGCCGGGGTGCATATCAGCATGGAAAAAACAATCACGGAAAACCTGGGTGAAAAAAATCTCCAGCCCACGCTCTGCCAGCTTTTTGATATTAACTCCATGCTCTTTCAAACGCGCTACGTCCGCCACGGGAATACCGTATATACGCTCCATGACCAACACGTTTTCGCGTACGTAATCCCAGTAAATTTCAGGAACATACAATAAAGGCGAGTTGTTAAAATTGCGGCGCAATTGGCCGGCATTAGCCGCCTCGCGTTGCAGATTCAGCTCATCAAACAGGCTGCGCTCAAATTCGCAGACAATTTCTTTAGGTTTATAACGCTTGCATTCAGGCCAGTATCGATCCGCTAAATAAGCAATTGTATGCAGAATACTCAAATCCTGTTCAATTATTTTACGCATATTAGGACGTAGAATTTTCACTACTACATCTTCACCACTCTTTAAGGTGGCAGCATGCACCTGCGCCATGGAAGCCGACGCTAATGCTTCTGGATCAAAATAGGCGAAGACATCAAATGCAGAACTGCCAAATGCATTTTCTACCGTAGCTAGGGCTATCTGACTGGCAAAAGGCGGAACTTTGTCCTGCAACTTACATAATTCAATGGCAATATCAGCAGGTAAAATGTCAGGGCGGGTCGATAAGGCCTGGCCGAATTTAATGAATATAGGGCCCAATTCTTCCAGAGTTTTTCTTATTGCCTCCCCGCGTGTCAGCTTTTGGGCACGAAACCAGTTCCACGGATTGAAATAGACGATGAACCGGAAAGGGGAAAAAAGCCGGATAGACGTGATCACTTCATCAAGGCCATTTTTGGTTAAAATGTAATTGATATGCAGCAGGCGCACTACCTGTTTAATGGGTTTCATGGGGAACCGACAATTGATTGATATGGGCAGTTAAGCGTTCAACAGCTAATGACAACTCATCAACGTCTTTAAAAAAATCCTCTATCTCTTCCCGTGGCGGAATAATGCTCAACTCTTCTTGCAAGTACTCCGTTATATTTTGGCGCAGAGATTCTTGAACTTGTTGTTTAAACGATAGTCCCTGACGCAAAAAAGAACCAATCTGGTAAGCAACGACATCGCCGGTAAACTTCGCTATATGTCCTTCCCAATCAATCTCCATGCCATCAAAGATTTTTTTAACCGCTTGTCCCAACTCCACGTTACCCGATATTTTAATATCATCATTGAATAGTGAACGCACTTTGAATGCAGGTAACAGGCTCAAGCGAATTAATCCCAAGGGGCTGCTATCGATGGTGGTGTCTGCGTCCCCTGCATAATCAGCAAGTAACTCCAATTCGTTGGCGGTGAAATGGATAAAAAAATTAACATTGAGGGGAGTGATGATTATTTTCAGTACCTTGCCCTGCAAGGCACCCAATTTACCAGGCATTGTTTCGTCAAGCGCTAACGCGTGATTAATCGCTTTTTGCAACGCCTTTAGGGTGTAGTTTTTAATCATAAACGTCTCAATATTTATAAGCTATATGCAAGGCAACAATGCCACCCGTCAAATTATAATAATGACAATCTTCAAACCCTGCTTCTTCTATAATCCATTTTAAATCTTCCTGCGGCGGATGCATACGAATTGATTCTGCAAGGTATTGATAACTGGAGCCATCTTTAGCAAATAACTGCCCGACTTTAGGCAATATATTAAAAGAATACCAGTCATAAACCGGTTTTAAGCCAGGTAAGGTGGGAGTAGAAAACTCAAGCACCATGACTTTGCCACCAGGCTTACAGACCCGGAACATCGCCCGTAGAGCTTCATTTTTATCGGTGACATTGCGTAAACCAAAGGCGATGGTAATACAATGAAAACTATTATCGGCAAATGGCAACGTTTGGGCATTTGCCTGCACGAAATTAATATTATCATGCAAGCCTTCATCCAGCAGACGATCGCGGCCTACGGCCAACATCGCCGAGTTAATATCTGCTAACACCACCTGACCACTGCGTCCTGTTTTCTTGCACAGCAAGCGCGTCAAATCGCCACTGCCACCCGCCAAATCAAGAATCGTTTGCCCGGGGCGGACTCGGCTAATCTCGACGGTGAACCGTTTCCACAAACGGTGGATGCCCGCCGACATCAAATCATTCATTAGATCATAGTTCTTAGCCACCGAATGAAAAACAGCACCTACTTTTTGCTCTTTTTCATTCCAGGCTACCGCTTGAAAACCAAAATGCGTGTTTTTTTGCTCATCGCTCATTGCGGGTATGTTCTAAATGGGGTAGTACTCCATCTTAACTGATAATGAAGCAGATTCCCAAGCTGCACAGGAAATTAACTCAGACAAACCCGGTAAATGGTTGGCAATCCCGTGCTTAGGATTGTTGTGCGGGCGGACTACCTTTATCAGAATCCACATCGGCTTCCGGATCGGGATCATTCAAGGTATTGGCATCGTCGTCGTCATCAGATTTTTTCTGCTCATCATTGAGGCCAGGCTGCGGCTCATTGCTGATACTATCCGTGGCATTAGGCTTAGCACTACTGCCTAAAGGATCAGCCGGCGCTTGTAGCGGATTGGTTTGGGTTGTATCAGCGTGAGCTAACAGGGTGACCCCAAACAATAAAACCAGGGTGGCGATTATTTTCTTCATTCTTGTCTCCATTACAGTTAAGCTGCGTTATAATTATACAACAAAATAACCAGGCTTTGAGCGAGGACGTTGCTAAAGCAAGGTCATGCACGCATTCAGATAGCTGGTTTCGTCAGGCATAGATTGATTTTTCTGCGCTTGCCATAAGCATTCAGCAAGGTGCTCCATGAGCAAATGCTCAATGATAAACTCATCATTATATTTAGCCAATAACTGTTGATAGAGCTTTGTTATTCCAGGTGGCCTGTCGGTCGCAATCTGATCGCGAATTGCCAGATGTAAACCCATGTGCAGAAAGGGGTTCGTTTGACCCATCTCCGGGAAATAAGCTTGCGCATTCTCGGCATTGCCCCTTTCCAGTGCCAGCTGGTATTCAGGATGGCCAATAACCACATCGACAATTTGTTGTTCAAGCGGTAACAAAGGCTGCTTTTGCCGGTATTTCTGCCAACTGCTAAAAAA
>Ga0105053_10010483_pt1 | contig 11542 bp, 6 predicted proteins | sample BON01_FD_78093 | JGI IMG/M metagenome (GOLD analysis project Ga0105053, IMG submission 78093) | Freshwater microbial communities from Lake Bonney liftoff mats and glacier meltwater in Antarctica - BON-01 | ecosystem: Environmental > Aquatic > Freshwater > Ice > Glacier meltwater | place: Lake...
ATTCAAACATCAACTCTACTTGCCTTTCCTTGTTGATGGCATTGAACATAGTTGCTTTTGAACCAGTGTTAGCACCAGTTATTGCTGGCATATTAACTGATGGCCTAGCTCTAACCTGATTTACTGCGGCTCTTGCCTCAGTCAGCTTATTCAGCTCATTAGCGGCTTCAGCATACATTAATAATACATCCGCATAACGAATAATCGGATAGTTTATACCATTACTATTAACATACATGATAGGCCACATACCTTTTTTTACTGCATAGGCAGTAGCTGACCAAACCGGATTAAATATCGACAAAGCTGCGCTAACATTCGGAGCGAAAGAATCACCGGCTTTGAAAATTGACATACCCCGACGAGGATCCGCAGGATCAAAAGCATCAAATGCTCTTTTAGTAGCCAAACCTGAACCAGTAGCTCCATTCACTGCCGGAAGATAACTTCCGTTTCGGCCATTAGTACCGCTACCACCAATATCAGCAAATTGAACCTCAAAAATAGATTCTTTATTATTCTCGAAGCTGCGGTGCCATACTTCCTGGAAATTATCCATCAAACCATATCTTCCTGAATTAATTACCAGTAGAAAGTACTTCTCAGCATTGGTATAGTCTTTATTGTAAAGATAAACTTTGCCAAGTAATGCCTGAGCTGCACCTTTGGTTACCCTTCCCAAATTATTTCCACTATAAGAAACAGGCAAGCCCGCTTCTGCTGCCAATAAATCAGCAATTATTACTTTATAAACATCCACAACGGGAGTTCTTGCAAGCAGAGCTGCATCGGTATCAGGCAATGGTTGTGTAACCAATGGAACTGCTCCAAATATATTAACGAGATCAAAGTAAAACAAAGCTCTTAAGAATTTAGCTTCTCCTACATATTGATTCTTTAAAGCATCTGCCATAGTAATAGCAGGAATATTCGTTATAGCAAGATTTGCCCGGTATATACCTTCATATAAACCTCTCCAAGTATCATGGATCTGATTCAGCGCCGGAAAGTATGTGAAATTATTGTACTCCAGTGGAACAGTATTAGAGAGTAAAACCTCACCGGATGGCACATCATAAATTCGCTGAAGATTAATACTCCAGGCACTTTGAAGTGAAACATATATTGCATTTACTCCCAATTGAGCTCTTTCTGCGGAATTATAAAAACCAACCTCAGTCAATGCATCAGGTGGTGACTTTTCTAAAAACTCCTTTTTACAACCTGCAAATAACAACAGCATTAACATGGTTGATATACCTAATTTTAGATTTTTCATATTCTTGTAATTTTAATTTCTTAATGAAATGATTAATAAGATAATTCTTCGATCTAATAGATTAGAAAGTCAAATTAACTCCGAATGAATAAATGCTAGGAATTGGAGTTGAACCTGTATCTACCCCAAAACTAAGTGGATTCATTGTGTCATCATTGAAACCTACTCCTCCCAAAGTATCCGCATTGTAGTTAGGATATTTGGTAATAGTAAATAAGTTTTGTCCATTAAAATAAATTCTGGCATTTCTTGCCCCAACCCTCTTAATTAAATTTTGAGGAAGTGAATAACCAATCTGGAAATTCTGCATTCTTAAGAAATCTGCATTCAATACATATTCTGATTGACTACGATTGTTTTGATTGGTATCACCACGAACTGCACGCGGTAGCGTATTAGAGGTACCGGGTCCTGTCCAACGATTTAAAACAGTGGTTTTATTGTTCCATTCGCCTTGCATGGTTTCAAGATAAACGCCCTGAGAATCATATAATTGCTTTCCACTGGTTCCATAGAAACTCATATTCATATCAAAACCTTTCCAACTGGCATCAGCTGCAAATCCGTAATCAAAATCTGGCCATGGATCACCAATATTGGTTCTGTCATTAGCATCCACTTTACCATCACCGTTAATGTCTCTAAATCTTCTATCACCCGGTTTGGCACCAACCTGAGTTGGATGTGCATTAATCTCAGCCTGTGTCTGGAAGATACCATCATTGATATGCCCGAAGAAGTGAGACATTGCTGATCCCGGCAAGGTGCGAGTAAAAGTTCCTGAGTAGTAAACATTCTCCACGAGGTTGATTATACTAGTACCAGCACCTAGTGAAACTACATTATTACGTACATTAGACAAGTTACCTGAAACGCCATATTTCAATTCACCTTTGCTTCCTCTGTAACCTAACAAGAATTCCATACCCTTATTCTGCAATTGAGCAGCATTTTGGAAAGGTCCAGAATTACGGGCAAATCCGGTTACTGTTGAAATTGGTGTACGAACCAGAATTCCCTCTGTATCCTTTATCCAATAATCAGCAGTGAAAAATATTTTATTCTGAAGAAAGCTTAAATCTACTCCGATATTGGATTGAGTAGTAGTTTCCCACTGTAGATTTGGATTACCTAAGTTGTTAACCACCGCTGCAGGAGCAAGTTGGTCTGCACCGAAGAAATAACGGGAATTGGTAGAAACAACTGTCTGGTTAACATAGTTACCTATATCTTGGTTACCCAATATACCCCAACTCGCTCTGACTTTTAATCCACTGATTAATTTGGAATCCTTCAGGAAATTTTCCTGATCCACGTTCCAACCAACAGCAAGAGATGGGAAATTTCCATAACGATTGTCGGCACCAAACCTTGATGAACCATCACGACGAATAGTGGCAGTAAATAAATATCTGTCGAACAAAGTAATATTTGCTCTACCAATGAAGGATCTTAATGCCCACTCATTTTCAGTTCCACCAACATTAAATACTCCTGTACCTGCACTCAATACCTGGATGTCATTACTTGGAAAATCTCTTCTATTAGCATTGATACCATTCCCGTAAAAATTCTGCTGAGTAAAACCTCCGAGTAAATTAATCCTGTAGTTTTCTTTAATAACCTTATTGTATGTCAGGGTATTTTCAACCAAGTACTCGTATGACTCGCTCAAACTTGTGTTTAAATTCCTGACATTACTTCCCCTATTATTCATCTGAAACTGAGGTACATAATTTTTGAATTTGCTTAGACCCATATTCAAACCTCCATTTAGCTTATACTCTAAATCAGGAAGAATCTTAAAAGTCGCATATGCACTACCAATGACTTTATTATTAGTAGTATATGCCCTGTTCATATCACGACGTCCAAGAATATTATCCCTGTTATTCACACCTGTGGTTGCAGGTGATGGACCGGCATAACCACTATTATTATTGGAATCATAAACCGGCATAGTTGTCGCTGCACCCATCATATAGGCCAAATCTAGGTTATTACCGAAATTCAAATTCAGACCCTCCTCTTTACTGGCAATCAATGATTGCCCAATAGTCAACTTTCCGATCCTAAATTCAGTTTTTACTCTTGAATAATAGCGTTTATAAGTACGAAATGCCAATATACTTTCCTGATCAAAAATACCGCCTGAAATTGAATAACTAGCATCCTTAGTGCCTCCCGTAACTGTAAGTGAGTGATCCTGTATGGGAGCAGGATTTATTGATGCATCTTGCCAGTCAGTGTTCGTCTGTAAATTCACAGGATCATTCATTGCAGGTTGTAAAGGGAAGAAGTTACCATTTACGTGCGACTCATTGATTACATCTGCCATTTGCTGAGAATTCAACAAAGGAATGAATTTATTGAAGGATTGAATACCATAGTAAGAATTAAAGCTGATTGAAGGAGCACGATTTCCACCACTTTTGGTAGTTATCAAAATCACGCCATTTGCAGATCTGGCTCCATAAATTGCTGCCGCAGATCCATCTTTTAAGACGGTAGTAGATTCAACATCATTAGGGTTGATAGTGTTGATATCTTTTGCCTCCATTGGCATTCCATCCACTACATAAAGCGGTCCTGATCCTCCAAATGTATTCAATCCTCTAATACGAACGTTTACATTCTCACCCGGATCTCCTGAAGTGCTGGTGAAAACTACACCAGCAACCTTACCTTGCAAAGCCTGGTTAATATTAGAGAATGCCTGATCCTTAATATCTTTTGCAGTTACAGAAACAACCGCTCCGGTTAAATCGCTCTTCTTTTGTGTACCGTAACCTACTACCACAACTTCCTGAAGTGACTCAGAACTTTGCTCTAAGGTAACATCAAGGCTTGTGCGGCCTGACATAGATACTTCTTTGGTAATATAACCTATGTAGGTAAATACCAAAACACTTGAACCATCAGGAACATTAATGGTGTAACGACCATTTGCATCAGTACTTACACCAATGGCAGTTCCTTTCACTTTAACACTTACACCGATCAATGATTCTCCTTTTGAGTCGTTAACCTGTCCTTTCACTTCTGAAGGAGGTGCCTTTTCTGTAAGCTTCTTGATATCGATAAGCGCAGCCGGCAATAAAGTCGATGACCTCTGCTGTACAATGATCGTGTTATTACTGATGGTGTAGGTGAGGGACTGATTTGAAAAAGATTTTTCAAGCACCTCCCTTAAGGATGCATTATTTACATTGATACTCACCGGCTTGGCTTCGTTAATCAATGGAGTGATATACACCAGATCATAGCCTGTCTGGGTGCCAATCTCTTTTAAGACTGTCTCAAGCTTGGCATTCTTAAATTTTAAGCTTACCGTTTGAGAAAATGATGCAGCACTGCTTATTTGAAGTAGGGCTGTGATCAATAAAACAAAAGTTAGTTTTATCATCAACAAGAGTTTTATTATGTAATCAGATGGCCTACATATAGTTAATGAATAGAATTTCATATCTTTGCGCGTTTGGGTTTAGTTAATACTTGTTCACAACATTTAAATTGGTAACCCGAATATGGTCAGGGGCGTTGCAACCGCTCCTGGCTTTTTTTTTATGGGATTACCATTAGCATTTTAGGGTCTATTTCATTGCATAACAGTAATCCTCCTTCCTTCTACTTTAAAATGAACTGCATTTGTTAACTGAAGTACATTTAATACTTCATTAATATCTTTAGATCTGGAAATATTTCCTCCAAAACCTACATCAGGTATATTATCCGCATAATTAACTTCAACATCATACCATCTTGATATCTTTCTCATGATACTCCGGATGTCTTCATCTTTAAATAAAAAATACCCGTTTTTCCAGGCCGTTACTTCCTCTGTATCAGCATCAATCACCTTGGAAGATTTCATACTAGGTTGAAATTGCTGCCCCGGACTTAACAAAACAACTTTATCCTTGTAAATAATCTTTACTGAACCTTCAATCAATGTTGTTTTAAAGGTTTCCTCATCTGAGTAGGAGTTAATATTAAATTGGGTACCCAAAACTTCAACAATCTGATCTTTGGTGATCACCTTAAATGGTTTATTTGGATTTTTGGCAACATCAAAAAAGGCTTCACCATACAATTCAACTTCACGCGTATTTCCAGAAAACAAAGCAGGAAAGCGTAAAGATGAGGCTGAATTCAGCCAAACTTTACTTCCGTCGGGCAAATTAATCTGATACTTACCTCCGAAAGGGGTTTCGATTTTATTGTAAATCACAACCTCCGGCAATTTTTTGGATACAGAAATTTCATTTTTAGCAAAAGAATATAGAATCTCTCCATCTGCTGTTTTTTGAATGCTCACACCCGCCTGATTCGCTAATAAACCTTTCTTTGCATCCTCTAAAATAATTCTTGAACCATCTGAGAGCGTCAAAACAGCCTTATCGCCTCCGGGTTTGATTATCACCCTTTCCTTTGTTATTTCAGATTTAGAAAGCGCGACTTGCTGGTCTATAGTTCTATTAGTGTAAAAGTAAAGGCCAATAGAAAGTAATGCAAGCAAACTAGCAGCTACGCCAACCTGATACCATGCCCTGATAACATGCTTACCGGATCTGTTAAAATCCAATTCTTGTCCAAATTTATCATTAAGGGTAATATTTTGATAAATACAATCCTTTTCCTGAACAGTCAAGGAAGCACATTTCTTCATTTTTCCAATCTCCTGATCGATTGCAAAATTGATTTTATCATCATCATGCTCCGATCTTAAATAATCAAATAATTGCTCCAATTCAAGTCTGCTGATTTTTCCTTCAGCAAAAAGACCCATGAGTTCATCTAATTTATTTTGATTCATTAGCGCTTATCTAAAATACAGAATGGTTTATTGGTAATACACCCCAAACACAGAATAGGACTAGTCTTATTTAATATATTTTTTTGAAAAGATTTAAATCGGGGATTCCTGTTAATAAAGGATAGAGAATGCCTTTTGTAATTGGGTTCTGAGAGTCTTAAGAGCTGAAACCAAATGATTTTTTACAGTATTTCTGGATATATTGAGTTCTTCAGCTATTTCATCATAACTCAGTTCCTTTTGCCTACTCATTTTGTATACCAATTGCTGTTGCTTAGGAAGATTTGCTAAAATCTCTTCAGTAAATCGCTTGAGGTCTTCCAAATAGACATGTTCCTCAGTTTCATTGCTGCTTGTTTGAAGATTGAGCCACATTTTTTCTATCGCACTTTGCGAATTTGCAACTTGACGTAGCACATTTAATGTTAACCTGCGTGTGATGGTATACAAGTATGGAGCGATCGGATATTGAGAATCAAGCTTTTCACGATTTAACCAAAGACTTAAGAAAACTTCCTGAACAACCTCCTGACAGAGCTCCTTATCTTTCAGAAATTTTAAACTAAAATAATAGAGTTTACTGGAATAGGAATCGAAAACTACACGAAATGCCGCCTCATCGCCCTCTTTAATACGGGCAATAAGATCAAAATCGCAAATCTGTTCTCTTTTCTGCATAAATTACAGCATATAAGCTAAATATAAGGTAAATATTGGAAATTATAATCAAAATACCCAAAGATTCTAAAGATTTAAAAGTTTATGAAATATTGATATTGAAGTATAACTTATTATTATTCAATATTTTATATAGAAAAAATCTATTGATTGAACCACAAACTAAAAAAGAAAAATTACACCATGATAATCTATAAATGACAAATTGATGATAATTTTCTATTTTTTTAAAGGCAAAAGGGCATATTTACCCAAAATTTTATAAATCCGATTTGCATATATTGATTATGTAAAATCTCAGTTATGAGTCAATTGATTCCAAGGCGAAATGAAGAATCGAAAAAGCTTTGACGTATTCTGCAATCTTGCCTGTAGAAAATGTCTTTTATGAATTTACAATTATTAATTGTAAATATGTTTAATCAATCCATGTGCTGATAATGAAATCTATCCTCCTTGAAAAGTGTTATTTAGACTCACTTACAAATATTGAAAGAAAAAAATATTTACAAAAACTTAGACTGGTCAAATTGCTGCATGCTGAAGGAGCCAAATCAAATTCGGATATCTGTAGGGTATTGAACATAAGTTCTCCAACGTCAATAATCCTTATTAACGAACTGCTGTCAGAAGGTATTATTGAAAAAAAAGGAAAAGGCAAATCAATTGGCGGAAGAAAGCCCGAACTATATTCACTTCAGAATAATTCATTCTATGTTCTTTGCATAGAAATGGATCGGTTTAAAACCGAAATGGCTATTCTGGACAATAATAACAACAATATAACAGGAATTAAAAGCTTTCCTCTCAAATTAACAAAAGACAAAAGTGCGATCAAACTACTTCATGAATTTGCAGAACAATTAATTGCAACTTCCAAAATAGATACCAATAAACTGGTAGGTATTGGTCTTGGAATGCCCGGACTTGTAGATTCAAATGCCGGCAAGAATTATACTTATCTGGTAAGTAGTTCGGGTGAATCTAAAACCTTACAGGATATCCTTGAAGAAAAATTCAATAAGCCTGTCTATGTTCAGAATGATGTTAAAACCAATGCATTAGCAGAATGCAAGTTCGGACTTGCGCGGAATAAGAAGGATGCATTGGTTTTGTTAATGGATTGGGGTATTGGTCTGGGAATTATTATGGATGGTAAGCTTCAGAGTGGTATGTCGGGTTTTGCAGGTGAAATAGGGCACATTCCATTTGTAAAAGATGGCGAACTTTGCCATTGCGGTAAAAGAGGATGCCTTGAAACGGTTGCATCGGGAATTGCACTGGCTAGAATGGCTAAAGAGGGCATAAAATCGGGACAGACATCACTTTTAAATACACTTTCTGAAGAGGAAATCGATCAGATTGAACCGCATATTGTGATTGATGCTGCCAATAAAGGCGACCAGTATGCAATTAACATCTTATCGCAGGTTGGTGAGAATTTAGGAAAAGCTGTAGCAACCCTAATTCAATTGTTTAATCCTGAACTTATAATACTAGGAGGTAAAATTGCGGAAGCAAAGCAATACATAACAATTCCAATGAGACATGCAATAAATACCTATTGCATGACCAGAATCAGGGAAAATACTAAGATCCTTCCATCCACTCTGGGCAATAGTGCTGGCATCCTGGGCTCTGCAAGTATAGTCATTGAAAACACATTTGAGAGGCAGATAGAACTTGCAAACCAATAGTTTTTTTCAAGCATCTGTAAGAAGTCCCGCTTAGGCTCAACCATAAAAACTGAGCCCGGCAAAATTGCCAGGCTCAGTTCTAGACCTGAACAGGATCAGATTAATTTTTTCTCGAGAAGGTATTCAGCAATCTGCACTGCATTGGTTGCAGCACCCTTCCGAAGATTATCTGCCACGATCCATAGATTCAGCGTTTTATCTTGAGATTCATCTCTACGAATTCTGCCTACAAAAACCTCATCCTTTTCATGGGCATCCATCGGCATTGGATATTTTAAATTAGCAGGATCATCAACAACGATTATTCCATCTTCCTTTTCAAGAATTGAACGAACGTCCATTAAGTCGAATTCATTTTCGAACTCAATATTTACAGATTCTGAATGCCCCCCCATAACCGGTATGCGAACTGTTGTTGCGGTTACTCGAATTGAATCATCCCCCATTATCTTTTTAGTTTCGAGGATCATCTTCATCTCTTCCTTTGTGTACCCATTCTCCTGAAATACATCGATCTGGGGAATTACGTTCAGATCAATTGGATAAGCATAAGCCATCGGGCCATCGATTCCTTTACGCTCATTCATCATCTGATCAACAGCCTTAACCCCTGTTCCGGTAACTGACTGATAAGTTGAAACTACAACGCGCTTAATTTTATATTGATCATGCAATGGTTTTAAAACCACTACCATTTGTATGGTAGAACAGTTGGGGTTTGCGATAATTTTGTCCTGCGCACTTAATTGATTTGCATTTACTTCAGGTACGATAAGTTTTTTTGCAGGATCCATCCGCCATGCTGATGAATTATCAATAACTGTTGTACCTGCTTCAGCGAACCTGGGAGCATTTTCCAGAGAAGTACTGCCACCTGCAGAAAACAAGGCCACATCAGGCTTCATCGCTATCGCATCATCCATGGTCACAACAGTATACTTATTTCCCTTAAATTCGATCTGTTTACCTGCACTCTTTGCTGAAGCTACGGGGATCAATTCACTAACCGGGAAATTGCGCTCTGCTAAAACCTTTAACATCACCGAACCCACAAGGCCGGTTGCGCCTACTACTGCGACTTTCATTTTTTAATTTTTTTAATGATTGTTTAACAAAAAATAATTAAGCAAATATGGGAAATTGTTTGGGTTTTCACCCCATTCCTTCCATTAGACCTCAATTATCATTTCAATTATTACTTTTTTTACTCTTGAACCCAAAAATTACCGTTAATACAATTCTTGCATACCGAATACTCATTCGATTTTCTCAGAATTTCAACATAGATTAACTTAATTCTGTTTATATCAAACAGATATGAAAAATACTATCATCATGCTTATTATTTTTTGCAGCAATCCGGGTTTTACCCAGATTATTGATGATTTTTCTGATGGTAATTTCAGTGTAAACCCGGAATGGACCGGGAGTAATTCGGGTGGAGATTTTAAAATTATAAACAATCGACTGCGGTCTGAATCTAATAAAGCATCCGGAAATTTTTATTTGAGTACTTCCAATAATCTTGCTCTTGGCTGCTACTGGGAGTTCTGGGTTAACCTGCAATTCAGTACATCAGGCTTAAACTATGCTGATGTGTATCTGGTCTCTGATAAAACAGACCTTCAAAGTGCCCTGATTAATGGTTATTTTGTAAGGATTGGGAATACTGAAGATGAGATCAGTCTATACAAAAGGTCAGGTTTGATTGGCAGCAGTATACGTATCATTGATGGTATCAATAGCTCGGTTGGCTCAAGCAATAACACAGCGAGGATTCGTGTAAGCCGGGATCATCTCGGCCTTTTTACCCTGGATCGGGAAGTGATTGGTACCAATTCAATCATAGTCAATGAAGGTACATTTGTTGATAACAGCCATATTAACACCACATCTTTTGGAATTTTTATACAACAATCAACTTCCTCATTTTTTCAAAAACATTTTTTTGATGATTTTAGGATCGGAACATTGAATACAGACACCATAGCTCCAACATTAAAATTGGTCTCTGTTCTTGATTCAAATACTCTGGAGATCAGCTTCAGTGAAGCAATGGATAGTGTAACTGTCAAGGATAAAATGAATTTCAGTATCAGTGGATTCCAAGGTAGTATAGTGCAAATAATTACAGAAACTGACCCTCAGAAATACAAGATCCGCCTTTCAGCGGGATTGAATACCGGCAATTTTATTCTGACTATATTAAATGTCTATGATAGAAATGGCAATAAGATAAAAATCAATAACTCCTATTTATTTAATTATATAAAACCCTATTATGGCAATTTCCGGGACATTATAATTAATGAAATCTTCCCCGATCCATCACCGCAAATAGATCTCCCATCGGTTGAATATGTAGAGTTAATTAATACAAGTAATAAAACAATTTCTTTAAATAATTGGAAATTCAGTGATCCTTCAAGTGCCGCAACATTGGGCGATATAAGTATAGCCCCAGAGTCCTTTTTGATACTCTGTGCAAAAACAGATACATCTGAATTTCAAAAATTCGGCAAAGTAATGGGAGTTTCACCCTGGCCGACTTTAAACAATGGTAGTGATGTGATTAAACTAAAAAATGCACAAAACAAATTAATTGATTCCCTAAGTTATTCTGATCAATGGTATCGCAGCACCGAAAAAAGGCAAGGTGGCTGGAGTCTGGAACGAATAGACCCGAAATCTGTTTGTGAAGGCTCATTCAACTGGACTTCTTCATCAGATTCGACAGGAGGAACTCCCGGCAAGAAGAATTCTGCGTATATATTGAATTACGATCTTTTACCCCTAAAAGCCGACAGTATTAAGCGATTAACAGATACTACCCTTCTTGTTTATTTTAATAGGCATCTAGATAAATCAACAATTATTAATGGCCATTTTAATCTGGCTCCTGCATCAGGAAATATCAGAAATATTATTCCCGATACAGAGTTCAAACAACTTAAGATCACATTTACTGAGAAATTTTCGGCTGGGAAAAACTATTTACTAAGTCTTTCCGGGATAAAAGACTGCAGTGGGAATTCCATTCAAAGCACTTCCTTAAAGTTGAGTTTTAATGTG
>Ga0105053_10010494_pt1 | contig 11535 bp, 4 predicted proteins | sample BON01_FD_78093 | JGI IMG/M metagenome (GOLD analysis project Ga0105053, IMG submission 78093) | Freshwater microbial communities from Lake Bonney liftoff mats and glacier meltwater in Antarctica - BON-01 | ecosystem: Environmental > Aquatic > Freshwater > Ice > Glacier meltwater | place: Lake...
CCCGCCGCGTCGTTCGGCAGCACCCCCGCGGTCAGGCTCACAGACATCCTGCCCGCGCGTGCGCTCCCCAGAGCCGTCATCAGCGGCACCGGCTGGTCGTGCGGCACCGCATCCCGCGGCGTCTGCCGATATCGCGGAACCCTCGCGCCGGGCGCCCCAGCACCCATCATCAAGGTGCGCTGGCCATCAATCCTCGACAGCGATCAGATCAAAGAGGACTGGACCATGCATGGCGTCGTCGGATACACGGCGACCGTTGTGCAGCCTCCCGACCCGTCCCAGGGTGGCGCGTCGCCTCCCATGCCCAAACCGGGCACGCTCGCATTCACCCGCGACATGCGGCTTCGCGGCCTCCTCACCAAGGCACACCTGGCAGTGAACGCCGCCGCACCAAAGGGCATCACTGTGCTGGCGGGAGCCGGGCCGCGCAACGTGCAGGTGCGCGTGAGCAATGTGTCTAAGAATCGGGCCCCGCAGGTGGCGATTCGCGTGGCGGTGGCGAAGGGCGTCACACTGACCACCAGCACGGCGGGCTGGACCTGCTCGGGCACCACGCCGTCATTCGTGTGCACACGATCAACGGGAATCGCCGCCGGTGACTCCGCCCGCTTCTCGCTGCAGATGTCGGCACCCCCGACCCAGGCGGCGGCCAAGGGCAAGTTGGTGCTGACTCCGCTCGGCCGCAAGCAAGTGGCACGCGGCAAGCAGTTTGAGGTTGGGATGCTGATATCCGATCCCGGCGATCCGGTGGCCACACCGCAGGTATGGCTGAAGAAGGGCACGGCATGGGCCCAGTGGCGTAATGGTGGGCTCACGCGAATTCCATCGCGCGACTCCTTCACTTACCGCATCGTGCTGGTGAACAAGGGTGGCGACGACCTGCTACCCGGCACCACGGTGAAGGTGGCGCAGTCCATCGCCCGCGGCATGAACTTCCAGGGCATCGCGGCATCGCAAGGCGTCACCTGTGCCTCGGTCAAGACGGTGTCGTGCACATTCGCGCCCAGCGCACCCGTGGCCCCCGGCAGCACATTCGCCCAGATCAACGTCACCGTGAAGCCCGAGACGCCTGTGGCCCGTGCCGGCTTGGGTGAGATCGTCGCATCGGTCGCCGGGTATCAAGGGCACAAGTCGCTGCCCATGGCGGTACGAGTCATCGACAACCCCAACAGCCTGCGGCCCTCCATGAAGGTCACGCAGGTCCCGAGTGCGGGCGGCGTGGGGCGTGTGGTGATGTCGGTACGCAACATCGGCGACGCCGGTGCCCTCAACATCGCCACCAGCACCACCATTCCCGCCGGGCTGAGGCTCACCCAGGCGGCCGGCCCGGGGTGGACCTGCAGCATCAGGGGCAGCCGCCTCGCATGCCGGTTCGGCACCGTGCTGCGCAAGGGCGCATCCACACCCCGGGTCACCCTCAAACTCAACGCCAGCCCCGGCGCTGCGGGAGTGGACATCCTGAAGTGGAATGCCACAGCAGTGAGTGCCGCCGACGGCACCCGCCAGCGCGGAATGCGCAAGGGGCCGCTGCCCCACCGTGCCGGCATCCGCGTGAGCGCCGAGGCCACCCCCACCGTGCTCTCGGCGTCGCACAACAAGAGCGCCACCCGTCGCCGGGTGTCGCTTGATGGGGCAAAGAGCGCCGGCAACGGCGTGTCACTCGACTACACGTGGCGTCAGCGCTGCACCACGGCAGGCGACGCCGCATCCTTCGCAGCCTGCAAGGGGCAGGTGGCGCCCAGTGCGACGATCAACCACCCGCACGTGGGGTCGACGTATGCGGTACTGCCCGTGGTCACCACGCGCACGCAGTTCAACTTCGCACTGACCATCACCGACGGCAGCGCCAGCCAGACGCAACAGGTGCAGGTGGTGGCCACAGTGCCCCAGCGGCTGAGCGGCAGCGCCAATCGGCGCACGGGCGGCACATCACCAGAGAACGCTGCACGTGCAGGGTCGGCGCGCGCATCTGCCAGCAGTGCCGCTCGCAACCGTGCAATGGCCATCTCGAGCGGCAACACCAACCGACGCCTCACCTCACGCCAGCGAGCGGCGCTCGCCAAGCAGATCAACGCGGGCGGGCCGCGAGTGGTAATCGACGGTGGCCCTGCCGTGTCGGTGACCAAGGGTGAGCACAAGACGGTGACCGCCGCCACGGCTGGCCACTGGGCCGGGACTGCCAGCTATGTGTGGAAGCAGGTCGCTGGCCCGATCGCCGAGATGAGAGATGCCAACTCGCGTTCCATGTCGTTCCGCGCGCCGGATGAAAGCGGCGTGCTGGCGTTCTCGGTAGTCGCCACCGGCCCCGCTGGCGAGACCGCCGCGGCCATGGTCGTGGTGAACGACGACGTGGTGCCGTCCGCGAAATACAACAGCCTGGCCAAGCGTGTAAATGACGCGCTCCGCAAGGGTGGCGGCGTGTCGTCCGCCCAGTTGGGCAACGGCGTCACGGCGAGCTTCGGCCACGTCGCATCGCTGAATGCATCAAGCAGCACGCAGAACCAGACCACCAGCGCGTCAGACGGATTTACCTTCAGCAACACCACCTTCACCGTGGGTGGTTTTACGATCAAGGGCGCCAGCGGATCAGTGTCGGGGGCGGGCGCCACCGTGACCGCAGGCTCGCTGGCGGTGCCGGCATCGTGGGGCATCGGACCCATCAGCGTGAGCCGGACATCTCCCCTCGTGGTGACCATGGGTGACACGGCGGCGCTCCTCGGCAGCGTCATCGCAGCCAACTCGTTCGCCCTGCTGCCCCTGCCCACCGGCTGGTCGGGCAACACCACGCTCAGCTTCGGAGCCACCTCATCCACTATCACCGCCAACGCGAACGGCGGCGCTGGTGGGGCCACGGTGGCCCTCACGGGTACCTACAACACCGGCGGCACGTTCACGGCCAGCGTCACCGCCAACAAACTCGTCACCGTCGGGTCCGCCGCCATCGACCTCTCGGGCACCATCACCAACAGCGGCGGCAGCGTGGTGTCCACCATCACCGGTGGCATTGCTGCGCCAGTGACCCTCGCCCAGGGCGTGTCCGTGCCAACGCTCACCGCTACCTGGACACCCGAGGCAGCGAATGGCGTGGTGGTCACGGGATCGGGTTCAATCCAGATTGAGAGCGGCTCCGCCACCCCCCTCACGCTCAACGCGGCCATGAGCTACTCGAACACCACCAACTGGTCGCTCAACCTCACGGGGTCCGGTGGCCCCACGTGGAGCCCCGTGCCCGGCCTTAACCTCAGCGCATCCAACTTCACGGGCTCGGTGGCACAGAAGGCCGGCGCATGGCACTGGGACATCAATGGCACCGTCGCCACGTGGAATGTCACGAGCGTCCTCACGCTGAACAACCTCACTCTCGATCTCAGTGATCAGTGCTCTGGCAATGCACCCCCGTGCCCCCCGGGAAGCATGTTCATCAAGGTCGGTACGCAGGCAGTGCTCGATCCCCCGCTCATCAGCCCGGTCACCATGAACGCGACCGCCATTCTGGGTCTGGGTCACGGCGGCGGCTTCTCACTCAATGCAGGCATGCAGAACCTGGATATCGCCCCCGGAATCAGTCTCGGCAGCCCATCGTTCAATGTCACGTACGACATGCCCGAGGTCTCGCTGCCGTCGAGCATCGGCATGCCCTCGTTCAGCGGCTCCAGCGAGAAGGGCTTCTCCCTCACCGCCCTCGGCAGCCTGAGCGTCCCGGGGCTCGGGTCGTTCACGTCCATCGCCGCGAACATCACCTCTCAGGGCTGGAGCCTGGGCGGCTTCGACCCGAATGGCGTGTCGCTCGGAGCGGGCAATGGCGGGCAATCGAACGCCTACTTCGGATGGTCGTCGTTCCCCACCACCATGTCGGTGGACCTACCGGGGTTCGGCTCACAGAGCTACTCAGTGGGCGCCGGCAGCATCTCGGTCGTCGCCGGGTACCAGGTGCCCTCGTGGTTCACCAAGCTCACTGGTGAGTCGCCCGGCATGGCCCTCGGCACCATCAACTTCAACCCGACCAATGGGTTCTTCAACGCCGCCATCCAGCTGGGCGGCGGGTTCAATCTGCCGTCGGGCGGGTCGAAGCTCGACATCAGCGGCCTCGCCTTCAACATCGCCAACAACTCCGAGGGCGTCACCGTGTCGGTGAGCGCGTCGGCCACCATGGGCGTGAAGTCCATGAATGGCGGCGCGATGGTGAATGCGCCAACCCTGACGTTGGATCTGGGCTACGACGTCGCAACCACCAACGCCGAGGCATCGCTCACGTTCAGCGACCCGGCGGGCTGGCAGAATGCCTTCGGCGTGGACGGGCTCGTGGTGAACGACGCCTCCTTCACCCTCATGGTGAACCTCGCAACCATGACCCCTGGGCTCAAACTGCTGGCGTCGGGTGTATTGCCCAACAGTCTGGTCGGGCCATTCAAGGTTCCCGGCCAGGGCATCCCCATCACCGTAGGCGCGGAGTTGTCGGCGTCCAACCCGTGCATCGACTTCCAAGTTGGTGACTCGAAGGGCACGCAACCCGTGCTGCAGATGGATGGCGGCGCGGTCACGGCCAACTACTTCGAGTTCATCCTCGCGCCCGATGGCTGTCAGTTGGCGCTCAACCAGCCGGCAATCGCGCCCGGGTTCCAGATGGTGTTTGACGGCAGCATCCTTGGCACCACCATCGATGTGTCGGCCTCACTGAGCCTCGACCCCACGGTCTTCAAGGCCGCGATTGACATCGGGTCCTTCGCGCTGGGCGGCCTGCAGTTTCAAGAGACCAAACTCGCCGTGCTGCTGAACGAAACGCAGGACATCAACGATGTCTCGTTCTCGGGTGGGTTCACCATCTTCGGCAACGGCGTCAACGTGGCCGGAAGCCTCGACCAGAACGGGGCCACCACATCGGCGAGCCTCAAAGTTTCGCAGGTGGGCACCTTCAACGTGGCGGGCTTCACACTCAGCAACATGATGGTGAGCGCCGCCGTCACATTCGGGCCCGGCGTGGATGACGTTGCGGTGTCGGCCACCGGCAACATGAACATCATGGGGCAAGAGGTGGACGTCGAGCAGTTCGACGTCACGCTGGACAACGGCGTGGTGGAGGACGTCAACTTCGATATCAGTGCGAATATCACCCTGCCCGGCAATGTGGCCACGGCGAGTGGCAACTTCCAGATGGCCTACACGGCGTCCACGGGCAACTTCGACCTGAACGCCGCGGTGGTGCTCACCACATCAGCCGGCTTCACCATCGGTTCGCAGGCGAGCCCCGCCACGCTCGACATCTCGCCGCAGTGCGTTGCCTTCGAGGGCACCCTTGGTGTGAGTGGCGTGTTCACGGCCGCGCTGGCGGGCACCGTCGTCTATGCGGACGGCTGCCAGCAACAGGTGCAGAACGCCGCGGGGCAGCTGGTCAACGGCAGCCCGGGCGACTTCAGCTTCAGTGCCGACAACGTGGCGCTCACCATCGGCGAGTTCGACGCCACCGGGTCCGTTGGGGTCGGCAACGTGGGTGGTCTGGCATACGCACAGGTGTCCACCGCCATCACCCTTGGCACACAGGACGCCGGAGCCGATGTCTCGGTGGCCGGTGAGTTTGAGAGCAACGGCAACTTCAACTTCACCGGAGCCGGATCCCTCAACCTTGGCGGGTTCGACCTCGGCGTCAATGTCACCGCGGCGAACCAAAGCGGCAACGTGTCGGTGTCGGGTGCCGCCACGGTGGACATCGCCGGCACCACCGTGTCGGTGAGCGGCTCGTTCAGCGAGGTGGATGGCGCGCCGTCGACCACCCTCACCGGCTCGGTGCAGAACCTGAACCTGGGCGGATTCGACGTGGGTAACGCGTCGATCACCGTGTCGCAGACCCCGCAGGAGGTGAGTTTGCAGGGCGCCATCAACATGCAGGCGGGGTCGTCGAGCACCGGTCAGGTTCAGGCCAGTGGGGTCGTCACGTTCGTGCAGCAGGTCAACGCGCCGCCGCTCTTTTACGCCGCGATCGACGCCTCGCTCACCTTGCCACTCAGCCTCGGGTCGGCCACCGGCTCGCTGCTGTTCACCGACTGCACCAACTCCACGTGCTCCACCGCCGCGGCTGGTACGACGTTCAATCTCAACGCCACCATGAGCCAGAGTGGCTTCAACTTCGCGGTCGATGTGAACATGGGGCCCGACGGTGCGTTCTCTGCGCAGGGGACGTATGCCGACTCGCTGTGCAGCGGCACCATCGATCTGCTCGTTGCCGAAGGCCAGGGCTGCTTCAGCTACCAGATCAACATGTTGATCAGCAGTAACGCCCCATATCTGGACCTGAACGCAAATGCCACCGCCTCGGTTGAGGTGCGCACCTGGGACCCCAACCCCTGGTACAAGCCCTGGGACTGGGGCTGGGGCAACTGGTACTCGTTCAGCGCCAGCATCAACGCCAATATTGAGATCGACCCATTCAATATCTGTGTGGGTGTGATGGGCCACGACCTGTGCGTGTAGCGCCCCACCAGAACTAACGAATTTCTCAGATTCTCCGAATGGGGAGCGTCGCCGGCGAGACCCCGATCCGTTCACGCACCATGCAACGCCTCAACGATGCAATGTCACCGGGCGCTCATCGAGATTTTCGAGAGACATGCCGCGTTGGCCCCCTGCCATGCGCTTTCGCGCCCCCCACCCCTACGCCAGCCGGCGACGAGTGGGGCGAGCGATGTGCGTTGGCCGCGTCGCGTGAGTGGAGTCATGGCGGTCGTCGTCCGTGCGATAGGCCGTGACCTGCAGCATCTCGCCATCAAGGGCCAAGCCCGTGCCGACGACCCTGGTACCTGCCAGGCGCATATCGGTGCCCAGCCCGGCTGACGGGCGCAGAGTGGTCGTGGCGTCCGCAACGTCGGTGAGAAACGTGTGCGCCTGCTCGGCCGTGATGCCGGTGCCACCGACGTGGGCCAGGGCATCGAGCACGTACCCCGTGAGCAGCGCCTCGTGCAGGTGCGCGTACGCCTGTGGGCTGGACACCGCGTCCATGCACACGACCTCCCCCCCATACCCAAGCAGAAGGCCGCACTGGCCCGGGCGGATGGCGAAGGCATCCACAAACTCGGTCATGCGCGAGCGCTCGTGATGCACGACATCGCTGTAGGCAGCCGTGGGCGAGTGCACCGCGTGTTCCTCCTGCGTCAAGTCCACCGCATTCCACACGGCATTCTGCGCGACGCCGCGAGCGAGTGGCTCCTCACGTAGGTGCTCCTCCTTGGCGCGTCGGACACGCGGCGACGTGGTGCGCGCGGCTGCCTGAAACGCCGGGCTCACGCCCGGTGCGCCCTCGAACCCCCAGCGGCCCGCCTCGATGCACGACACCGGAACGGCCAAAGTGGCACCAGCCTCAACCAACACTGACACATTGAGGATGCGGTTCTGCTTCGCGCCCTCCAGCTCCTCGCCGTCGTACAACAGCACGCGGTGCGGGGTGGGATTGATGGCGATCAGCTCACCGACGTCGCCGCTCTCATCAACCTCGGTGATGGTGAACCCAAGCGGGGATGCCTCGGCCAGCGTGACGTACTGGGCCACCGGATCGACCGCGGGGAACAGCGGCACGACGGTGATACCGCGATGAGTGACCGGCTCGCCGGCCTGAAGCGTGCGGGTGGTGGTTGTCGGGGTCATGCGGAATCTCCTCGCTTGTGTTCTCACCCTGCTGTCACCACCAAGCGCGAACCTCCTTACACCCACGTGCCACCAACAACGCACCAACAACGGGGACAGACCCCACCCGGGGTCTGTCCCCACCCGGGGTCTGTCCCCACCCGGGGTCTGGAGGAAGGAGCGCGCGGAGGCCTTTCGCGCCGACAGGAGGAGTCCGTGTGCGTCGCCCTCACCGCCTCCCGAGGACATCCATCACTCCCCCTGCAGGCCCGTCGATCGAGGTGGGGTCGTCGGTCCAACTGGGCACGGGCCGCAGCCAACCCTTCGAGGTATCAGAGCCCCCCGAACTCGGCGCCGCACCGGGTCGAGTGCATCCCCGCGCCCAGGGCAGACCGCGGGCTCTGTCCTGATGGACGTCCTCCCAAGGAGCGTGCGGGTGTAGCGTTACCTCGCCGACAGCCCGGAGCTACACCTCCTGAATCTGGCCAAAGCTCCCGTCGATTCGCAGCGAACTCACCTCTCACCCTCTCTTCATGAATGCTTGGTTCAATGGATGTGCGGCAGCGTCAATTCATTCGGGGAGGTCGAACGGTGCGAATACTGATCGCCGAGGACGACGCGAAGATGGCGAGGATCCTGTCGCATGGCCTGAGGGACGCAGGCCATGCGGTGGACGTGGTCGGCGACGGAGATGCGGCTCTGGCTCGGGCTTCGGGCGGCCCGTATGACGCTCTGGTCCTCGACCTGATGCTGCCCGGCCGCGACGGCCTTTCGGTCTGCAGAACCCTTCGCGAGTCTGGGAGCCAGCTGCCGGTGCTGATGCTCACCGCCCTCGACGCGGTTGATAACCGCGTCGAGGGACTCGATGCCGGCGGAGACGACTACCTGGTGAAGCCATTCGCCTTCGAGGAGCTCCTCGCCCGCCTGCGCTCGCTCAGTCGGCGAGGCGGGCCGGCGCGGGCGCCCGCGCTCCGGCACGGACGAGTCAGTCTCGACCCGGCCTCGCGTGGCGTGGAGATGGACGGAGAGCCGATCGAGTTGACACCTCGAGAGATCGCGCTGCTCGAGGTCTTCTTGGAGCGACCCGGTACGCTGATCACGCGCACCGTGCTTCTCGAGCGGATCTGGGACGACCGTTACGACGGCCTGTCGAACTTGGTCGACGTCTACGTCGGGCGATTGCGACGGAAGCTCGGGTCCGCCCTCCACCCCTGGCCGCTTCGGACGGTTCGCGGGGCGGGTTACGTCCTCGACCCCGATGACTAGCCTGGCCCGCATCCCTCTGCGCTGGCGCGTCACGCTGGTCGCGATCCTGGTTGAGGTCGTCCTGCTGGCAGCTCTCGGCGCCTTTGTCTCGGTGCGCCTCTCGGACGACCTGACCGCGGGGATCGATTCGTCTTTGTCCGCGCGCGCCACGCAGCTGGTAAGCGCGGTGGGCGATGGGGGCGGGGGTGAGGGTGGGGGAAACTTCAGCGACTCAGATGATGTCGTCATCCCGGGGCTGGCAGCCAGAGAGAGTTTGGCCCAGGTCGTATCGGGCGCGGGCGTCGTGCTCGAGAGCGCTGGGGCCGCCCACGGCCGCCAACCCCTCCTGAATCCGGCGCAGGTCGCCCGCGCGTCGCACTCCGCCGTGCTCCTCACGAAGACGCTTCCGAAGCTCGGCCGCACGCGGCTGCTCGCCATTCCCGCCGGGTCGGGAACGGTGGTGGTGGTGGGGAACTCCCTCAGCTCCGTGGATCAAGCCCGGTCTCAACTCGTGTCGCTGTTGGGCGTCGGCGGCTTCATCGCGCTCCTGATCGGCGGCGGGGCATCGTGGTGGCTTGCCGGCCGGGCCCTGCGCCCGATCGATCGCCTGAGTCTCGCCGCGGCATCGATCGGCGGGGACGACCTCGAGCGGCGGGTCCCGGTGCCGCCTGCGGGGGACGAGGCGGCTCGACTCGCGCAGACGCTTAACCGCCTGCTCGAACGCATCAGCGCGTCCGTCGGCAAGGAGCGGGCCTTCTTCGCCGACGCCTCGCACGAGCTGCGCACGCCCGTTGCGGTACTCCACGCGGAACTGGAGGTCGCACTGCGCTCCCCCTCGACCCCGGATTCAGCCCGAGGTGTACTGGAGAGCATGAAAGAGGAGACCGAACGGCTGTCGCGCCTGACCGACGATCTGCTGGTCCTCGCCAGAGCGGACGCCGGGCGCATGGAACTCGTGAGGCAGGCATCCGATCTGACGGTACCTGTCGGCCGTGCGGTGCAGCTGCTCGGGTCCCTCGCGGCGCGCCAGGGCGTTCTCGTCAGCACGCAGTTCGCCCCGGCACCGGCGCGAGTCGACCCGGATCGCATCACCCAGGTCGCGCTGAACCTGATGGACAATGCGATCCGCCACACCCCTGCAGGGAGGACCATCCACGTGGAGACAGGCCTCATAGACGGCGAGGCGTTCCTGTCGGTCTCGGACGAGGGACCCGGGATCAGCGACGAGCTCGCCGTACGGATCTTCGAGCGCTTCTCCCGGGGAGACTCCGCGCGGGGGCGCGAAAGCGGTGGAACCGGGCTCGGTCTCGCGATCGCGTTCGCCATCGCCAAAGCCCACTCCGGGTCGCTCGTACTCGAGGAACGAGGCGCGACGGGGAGCCGATTCGTGCTGCGACTCCCCGCGATCACGCCCTCGGGGTAGCCGTTACTCGACCCCCTCGTTCTGGTGATCGACATCGACGCCGGGCGGGTCCTCGTGCCCGCCGGCGGGCTCGTTGGCTTCGGCGGGCTCGTTGGCTTCGGCGGGCTCGTTGGCTTCGGCGGGCTCGTTGGCTTCGGCGGGCTCGTTGGCTTCAACGGGCTCGGCCTTCGTGCTGACCGCGTCAGGTGCGTTGGCCTTCGTGCTGACCGCGTCAGGTGCGTTGGCCGTGACGATGTCCAGAGCCGTGGCTGGCGGCTGCGCGGGCGCCTGGACGGCGGGGGCCGGCATGCTCTGGGCGAAGGCGATGCCGGTGCCGATGCCGCCGAGCGCGAGTGCGGCGCCCAACGACGCTGCGAACTTACGATGGTTGAAGGTCATAGGACTACTCCTTGGCTATGGTTTCGGTGAGGCCGGATGTGGCCTGATCTGAAGGTAAACCACCCCCCCTGACCCCACCGTGAATGGGTCCTAAATGGGCTTTCATGATGCGGTCTTCACTCGCCCGTCATGGCCGCGTCAGAAAACCGGGCCTACGTTCATGTGCAATTGCCGAAGGGCCGATCGCGAGATCGTCTGTCACTTCGCCCCGGTCTCCGCACGCCGGGGATCTGACCCAGAAGCGCAAACCCGACCAGCGTCGAGAGCCCACCACGGTGCCAACACCGACCTACGCATACCCCGAGTCGCCCCTTCACCCTTCGCCCACTCAGGGCAACGCCGTGGACCCAGACCGGCGGCTCTCGGATCACCTGTCAGCGCGAGGGAGCGCACACGCGTCCTTCGCGATAATCCTCACATCCGCCCTCGTCGCGTTCGTGACGGCCTACGTCCTGTCGCGCGGAACGTCGCTCGAGCGAGGGCGGGATCGGGCAGCCTCCGGCGATCACCTCACCTCAGCCGGCTGGCCGGTAGCCAACGAGGCCGCCGCCACGCTGCTCGAGATGATCAACGTCGCCACTCTCGGTCTATTTCCTAGCTGTCCTACCCACACACGTTGTGAACGCGGCTGATCGGCGGCCGGTTCCCAATCCCGCTGTGCAGTCGCTGTCGATTGTAGGTCCGTATCCATGATCCGAGGGCCTTTGTGCGCTCATCCGAGCTCGGCCACTCATGGGCATATGCCCATTCGCGCTTCATCCTGTGTCCCCACCCGGGGTCTGTCCCCACCCGGGGTCTGTCCCCACCCGGGGTCTGTCCCCGCCCGGGGTCTGTGCCCGCTCGGGGTATGTGTCCAGCTGGGGGCTGTGCCCCGCCGG
>Ga0105053_10010498_pt1 | contig 11532 bp, 9 predicted proteins | sample BON01_FD_78093 | JGI IMG/M metagenome (GOLD analysis project Ga0105053, IMG submission 78093) | Freshwater microbial communities from Lake Bonney liftoff mats and glacier meltwater in Antarctica - BON-01 | ecosystem: Environmental > Aquatic > Freshwater > Ice > Glacier meltwater | place: Lake...
AATCCAGTTCCCCACCGCCTGCGCCTTGGCTTTTCCGGTCAGGGCAACCGTCGTCTCAAACCAGTCGCTCAACTCACGATCCGGCACGAGCACCGACGTAATCGTGTAGGGTAAATCGTAGTCCGCCAAGAAGCGCCGTTGCTTGTCGAAAGGCCGTTCCGGACACTCCGCCGCGAGGCGATCTTTCCACGCTTGATCAACGCGCACGGGCATCAAATCGGGATCAGGAAAATAGCGGTAATCATGCGCATCCTCTTTCGTTCGCAGTGACTGCGAGGTGCCCGTCAGACCATCAAAATCACGGGTCTCCTGCACAATCGTCCCGCCGCTTTTGAGCACCGATTTCTGACGTTTGATTTCGTGATTAATCCCATCCCGCACAAAGGAAATCGAGTTGAGATTCTTCAGCTCAACTTTGACGCCCAACTCCTCTTGCCCCACGGGGCGAATCGAAATGTTCGCATCACAACGCATCTGCCCTTTCTCCATATCACAGGCAGAAATTCCCGCGTAGACCATCGTCGTGCGCAGCGTGGTGAGGAAAGCATAGGCCTCTTCGGCAGACTCCAGTGCGGGGTCTGAAACGATTTCCATCAAGGGAGTTCCGGCCCGGTTGTAATCAATCAACGAGTCAATCGTGAAGTGACTTAGTTTTCCCACGTCTTCCTCCAGGTGAATACGGGTGAGCGGGATCTTTTTATGCTCTCCCATCACATTGCGCGCCGTGCCCGGGAGCTCGATCTCCACGTAACCGCCATTGCAGATCGGCTGGTCAAATTGGGTGATCTGATAATTCTTCGGCGAATCCGGATAAAAGTAGTTTTTCCGATCCCATTTACAGACTTCCGCGATGTCACAGTGCAGCATCAGCCCTGACTTAATGATCGCATCAAGCGCCGCCTTATTCATCACCGGCAATGCTCCCGGCAACGCCAACACGACGGGGTCGGTGAGGGTATTTTCTTCATACCCATAACCTTGCCCCACTCGGGTAAAAATCTTCGATGCAGTCTTAACCTGCACATGGACTTCAAGTCCGATTACAGCTTCGTAGGGAATGGAGTCGGAGGAATTAGTCACAGAGTTCACGGAGAGAGACACAGAGTTCACAGAGCGAGCCGTTTAAGCCCGCGGGTTAAAATGGTGGAACGAAAGTTCATTAGGAGACCAATTCGGCAATTCGAGAACTTCAAATAGGTCAGCACCTGAGCTGTATGAACATCCATCAGTTGGTCGACGGTCTTCATTTCTACCACCACTGATCCGCCCACCAAAAAATCCAGCCGATAAGCGTCTTCAATCACCAAATCCTTATACTGGACCGGACAAATCAACTCCTGCTCGAACGGAATCTGTCGAAGCGTAAACTCATGCGCCAAAGCTCGTTGATAAGCTGACTCAAGCAAACCGGGCCCAAGTTCACGGTGCACTTCAATGGCCGCGCCAATAACCTGCTCAGTTAATTCCTTCATCTCTGTGACCTCAGTGTCTCCTCTGTGCTCTCTGTGACTCAAAAATCACAGTTCTGGCAGACGTTGGTGCCAATCGTGAGCGGAGTCGTAAGCGTTGGCGACGGCGAGTAGGTCGGCTTCACGGTAGGGCTGCCCGATCAGCTGCAATCCGATGGGCAAGCCGTCCGCAGAGAATCCTGCCGGCACCGAGATCCCGGGGAGTCCGGCCAAGTTGACGCCGATCGTGTAGATATCCGATAAATACATGGTCAACGGATCTGCGGCCTTCTCTCCGGCCTTAAACGCCGGGGTTGGCGTGGTCGGCGTCAGAATGGCGTCCACTTCCTCGTAAGCCTTCAGAAAGTCCTGCCGAATCAAGGTACGCACTTTTTGCGCCCGCAAATAGTAGGCGTCGTAGTAACCACTCGAGAGCACGTAGGTGCCCAAAATAATGCGTCGTTTCACTTCATCGCCAAACCCTTCGGCTCGGGACATGAAGTAAACATCTTCAATCGATTTGGCTTCCTTGGATCGATGCGTGTAGCGCACTCCATCGTAGCGGGCCAAATTCGAGGAAGCTTCCGCCGTCGCAATGATGTAGTAGGTGCTCAGGCAATACTCGGTGTGCGGCAACGAAACCTCTTTGATTTCACAACCAAGCTCACGATAAAAATCAATCGCCTTTTGGATAGCTGCTCCCACTTCAGGATCGAGTCCCGCCCCAAAATACTCTTTTGGTATCCCCAGCTTCCAAGGGCCTTTTTTCTCTAACAATGCCGACCGGTAATCTGGAATTTCCGTCTTCACCGAAGTGGAATCACGATGATCGTGCCCTGCAATTGCACTCAGCATCATCGCGGCATCTTCCACCGTGCGCGTAAACGGACCAATTTGATCCAGTGAAGAAGCAAAAGCCGCGAGGCCGAACCGGGAAATTAATCCATAGGTGGGTTTGAGTCCGACGACGTTACAAAACGCGGCCGGCTGCCGGATCGATCCACCGGTATCCGAGCCCAACGTGGCAACCGCCTCGCCCGCCGCAAGTGCGGCGGCACTGCCGCCCGAACTCCCGCCCGGAACCCGGGTCAGGTCATAAGGATTCGCCGTGGTCTTGAACGCCGAATTCTCCGTCGAAGAGCCCATCGCAAATTCATCGAGATTCGCCCGCCCCCACAGCACCGCTCCGGCATTTTTCAATTTGGTCGTCACCGTCGCGTCGTAGGGAGACACGAAGTTTTTCAACATCTTGCTGGCGGCCGTCAGCGGTTGATCTCGAACCGCAATCACGTCCTTCAACGCGATCGGAATCCCATCCAACGGTCCCAGTGCTTTACCCGCCGCGCGACGCGAGTCCGAAGCTTTCGCCTGCGCCAGAGCGTCTTCCGGGTTGGTCGAAATAAACGCATTCACGCGATCATCGACGGCCGCAACCCGATCGATCATCGCCTGCGTCAGTTCGACCGAAGACAGCGAACCAGCCTCCAATTGTGCGGCCAGCGCGGCCAGGGTTTGAGCATTGAGAGAAGTCGACATCAGCTTTAATCCACCACTTTTGGCACCGCGATCATACCATTGCGTTGGGCCGGTGCATTTCGCAGTGCATCTGCCGCCGCCAAACCTGCAATCGCTTCATCATCTGCCCAAACATTTTCAACCGAAAACGCATGCGCCGTCGGCTCCACGCCATCGACGTTCACTTGTTTGAGTTGCTCCACGTGTTTGAGCACTTCGCCCAGCTGCGCGGCATATCGGATCTTTTCTTCCGGCGTCAGAGCGATGCGCGCCAATTCAGCGACGCGATCAATGTTCAGTTCGGGTGTTTCAGCCATAATGAAATTCTGGGACTATTGTCGTATTTGATAAGGAGTCTTCGCGCCGACTTTCTCTAGCAGGGCATTGAAGACCTGGTTGACTTCATCGTCGGTCAACGTGCGGTCTGCCGCGCGAAATTTGAGCGAATAAGCCAAACTCTTGGTGTCATCCGGCAGTCCTTTTCCGGCATACACATCGAACAACTCAATCCCTTCCAACGTGAAGCTTTTCGGCGTCACCTCTCGGGCTATCTTCGAAAGATCTTTCAACACCTCGCCGGCCGATGTGCTCGCCGGAACCACCAGCGCGACATCACGCAGTGCCGCCGGCTGCATACTGAACGGCTGAAAACGCTTCCGTTTACCCCCCTGATGCAAGCTCGCCGGGAGAATCGCAAACACGCCGGCCCACACCGTGCCGTCGATCCCGAGTTTGGACAGATGGGCCAAATCAATCATGCCGAACCGAGCGCTCCAGCCATATTTCATGTCGCCCTGCAAAGTGTGCTGCCCGGACTGCCAGCTCGCTCCCGCGGGTCCATCGTCCGACAAATGAGGCTGGCGCCCCAGATCCACTCCCGCTTGTTCCGCGACCGTTTCGACCAGACGTTTACTCACATAGAAGTCGGCTGGTTCCCGTGCTTTCCACGTCGCGGCCTCCTGTTCGACGATTACAAATCCCACGGCCGCACACTCGACCACGCCATCGTCCTGCGGAATAAAAACGCGTCCCGTCTCAAACAAACGTGAAACGGTATTTCCGCGAGCTTGATTGAGTTTCAGCGTATCCAATAAGCCACTCACCAGGGACGCGCGGAGATGAGATTGATCCTCTACAAAAGGATTGTCCAAACCGAGTGGCCCACTGGCTTCGTCTCCCGCCCACGCCGCGGTATCTTTTTGAGAACGCAGGGTGTAGGTGACACATTCGTTGAAGTTCTGCCCGACCAGATAAGTCCCTACCCGACGATTGTATTCGGCCACGGGATCGTCCTTTACCAAAAGACCGGGGCCGGTGACGGTGACCGCCGGAATATTGGCGGTGCCATGCACCCTTAAGATTTCCTCAACCAGATCGATCGGACGATCGAGATCACTGCGCCAGCTCGGAATTCTCACCGTCCAGCGCGCTCCGTTCTCGTCCTGCTCCTCGCGCACGATCAACAAATCCAACGCCTCCAACGCGCTGCGTTGGTCCTCGTCTGTGACCTCGAATCCGAGTCGCGAACGAACCCAGGCCGGGCTGACCGTGACTTCCCGCTCCCACGGCACCTCCGCGCCCACGCGTAACGTGGGACCACAAATCGTGCCCCCGGCGGTTTCCAATACGAGTGCCAGCGCTCTCGCGGTTGCCTCGGGAACCGCATGGGCATCAATTCCGCGCTCAAACCGATAAGACGAATCTGAACTCAGCCCCAACACCCGGGATGTCGCGCGAACCGAAAACCGGCGAAAGACCGCCACTTCTAAAACGAGATCCGAGGTCGTATCGTCGACGCCGGAGTTTTCTCCGCCCATGATTCCCGCCACCACGATCGGCTGCGAGGCATCCGCAATCACCAACATATCAGGGGTCAACTTACGTTCCTTTTCGTCCAACGTCGTGAGCGTTTCACCCGCGACGGCCCGGCGCACCACAATGGATGCATCACCAAGTTTCTTCGCGTCGAACGCATGCATCGGCTGCCCGTATTCGAGCATCACGTAGTTACCTACATCCACGAGATTGTTAATCGGTCGCACCCCCACGGCAGAAAGCCGTCGCTGCATCCACGCGGGGCTCGGTTTGACTTCTACTCCCGCGATTGCCGTGGCCGTGTAAAGCGGGCAATCTTCGGTCTGGTCGACGCGGAGAGACTTGAGTAAATCGGGTCGGGCCGCCGCTGCCGGCGGAAGCGCCACCTGCGGGTAGCGCAGCTCCAGTCGGAACCAAGCGGCTAATTCTCGCGCGACGCCCAAGTGGCATTGGCAATCAGGTCGGTTCGGCGTGATCTCAACATCGAAAACCACATCACCTTCGGGGAGGACGTCATTAATCCGCAATCCGACTTCAGGGCGGTTCTGGAGAATTAATAACCCGGAGTGATCTTCGCCAATTTGCAGTTCCTTGCCGGAGCACATCATGCCCTCCGAGTCTTCGCCTCGAATCTTGGATGGTTTGATTTTGAAATCACCGGGCAGGACCGCCCCGATCAATGCCACCGGCACCCGGTCGCCTACTTTATAATTCTGCGCGCCACAAACAATGCGCTTCGAGCCCCCGTTTGCCTCGCCCACCGCCACCCTGCAAATCGAGAGTCGATCCGCATTCGGATGCGGGTCGCGCGTGAGGATTTCACCGACGACCACATTTTCAAGCTGCGGAGCACCGGTGGATGCAATGCCTTCCACCTCGAACCCGAGAAACGTGATCGCTTCGGAAATCTGCTCATCGGAAAGACCGGTGAGATCGACATAGTCTTGGAGCCAGTTACGGGAAATCTTCATTTTCTTGAAAGTAGCGAGTAGTGGGTAGCGGGTAGCGAGTAGGTTGATTGGCTCATCGCTCAATTGCGTTCATGTAGCCCTGAAGCATTCGGGATGCTTCTTCTGAAGCGGTCTGCAATGGCAACATATCGGCATAGTGCAGATCGCGCGCTAAAAATAAGGTGATAGAGGCACTCGTCCGCTGACGCCTGAGCCAAGCTATAATATCGAAGTTTATCCGGGAGGATGCGTTTCCGAAAGCCTTCCACAAAATTTGCGGCAACGCTCGCAGTCGCTCGTCGTAATTGTGCGATGAGCCCAAACGACTCATGTGACGGAAACTTTTGCGTCAGTGGGCAGATCGCCCATATAAACGCAGGCGCTTTCTGCCAGGCGACCACTTCGCGAAATGACTGGGATCGGAAATTCATGCTCACTACTCGATGCTCGCTACTTCCTTTTAAGCGAACTGCCGGAGGAACCGCAGGTCGTTTTGATAGAAGTAACGGATATCATCGATGCCATACATCATCATGGCGATACGCTCGATCCCCATCCCGAAAGCGTAGCCACTCCACACGGTCGAATCATACCCCACATCATCAAAGACCGCGGGATCCACCATGCCACAACCCATAATTTCAACCCACTCTTTGTTCACCTTCGGCAGGTGTTTGGCGGAGAGGTCGACTTCGAAACTCGGCTCGGTGTAGCCAAAATAGTGGGGCCGGAAGCGAACTTTCGTGTCCGCGCCTAAAAGCGACTTGAGCACGTAATCGAGCAAGGCTTTCAAGTCTTTCACCGTCACGTTCTTGTCGACGTAAAGGCCTTCCATTTGATGAAAATTCGCGGAGTGCGTCGCATCGACGGTGTCGCGGCGATAGACCCGCCCCGGTGAGACGATTCGAATGGGCGGCTCACCTTTGAGCATGGTGCGAATCTGCACCGACGAGGTGTGCGTGCGCAGGAGGTATTTCTCTCCGGCCACCTTCTTGTCGACGTTGGTAAACTTAGCGTCTTGGGGAAAATAGAAAGTATCCTGAGGATCTCGGGCCGGGTGTGTCGCCGGCGTGTTCAACGCATCAAAGCAATAATACTCGGTTTCCACCTCCGGGCCTTCCACCACGGTGAATCCTACTTTGCGTAGAATCGCATTCAGTTCTTCGCGCACGAGGGTCAGCGGGTGACGCGTGCCGGGAACCGGATCGGGCGAGGGCAACGTTGGATCAATGGCCGGACCCAATTTCTTAGCCAACTCTGATGCGCCAATTCGTTCCAGCGCGGCGTCAAGTAACCCCTGCAACGCGACCTTGGTCTCGTTGATCAGTTTGCCCATGGCCGGTCGATCTTCTTTGGCGACCTGCCCCATCTGTTTCATGAGACCCGTGAGCGATCCCTTCGGACCGACATAACGGGCTTTCGCCGCCTCGAAATCGGGGCGGCTTCCCAGCTTGGGTAGTTCAGTGGTGGCTTGGGCGACAAGCGCAGAAAGGTGATCTTGCATGCGATAAGTGAAAAAGAAAAGAGGACGGTGCCCCGTCGAGCGGGACCCGTCCTCGGGGAATCTTGGGAGACGAGCGCGCTCGGGGCTCGCGTGGTTGGAAGTTAGGCCTGCGCAGCGGCAGTGGCGGCGTTCTTTACCACCAACGCGTCTTGGGCTTGTTTGACCACGACGTTAAAAGCGACTTCGTCGTGAATCGCGAGATCGGCTAGAACCTTACGGTCCAACCCGATTTTAGCAGCGTGAAGACCTTCGATGAAGCGCGAGTAACTCATTCCTTGAGCGCGGACAGCCGCGTTCAAACGGATGATCCACAGGGCACGAGCATTGCTCTTCTTCTTTTTGCGGTCGCGATAGGCGTGCTGCCAAGCATGCTCAACCGCTTCTTTAGCGTAGCGGTAGAGCTTGGATTTGCGAGCGAAGTAGCCCTTAGCATGTTTAAGGACTTTTTTCCGGCGCTTGTTGGCGGCGGGGGCATTAGTGGCACGAGGCATGTTTTATATTTGTTTTTTGGATGCTGTCGGGTCGTCTCGTTAGGATTCACCCGACTAGCGGATTGCGGTTGATTTTCGCGTCTGCTTAGAGCCCGTGAGGGAGACCTCGGATGAGGTTAGCAGCGCGGCCGGGCGAAACTTGTTTGTCCTGAGAGGCACGACGCTTTTGCTTCGAACTCTTAGTGGCCGCCAAGTGACGGAAACCGGGCGTGCGGCGCAGCATCTTGCCTTTGGCAGTCAATTTGAAGCGCTTGGCGATGGATTTCTTGGTCTTTTGCATGAGAAGAGGGGACGAAAACAGAGGGCCCTCCGCCGCTTGGCAAGGTGATTTTCAAAACGTTCACGATTCGATGAGGTCTATCGACTTAATACCCTGTTGCCCAATTAGATCTACGGGGATCAGCGAATCCGGAAAGTCCCCCACCCGCCTCAAATTCTATCGCGTTCACTCCCCCAAAATGAAGCCCTTGCCCTGCAGGTTCCTTGATCTCCACCGTCCAGCCGCGATCTGAAAGTGCCTGGATTACCTCCAAATCGAGCCCTGATTCGACCTCCAAGGCATCGACCCCACCGTTGCGCCAAGCCGGGTTGAAATGAATTCTCACGTCGCCGATCGCTTCCTCCAAGGGGCGATGCCAAGTGAGGCGATCGAGCAGAACCTGTAACATCGCCGTGGGGATACGGGATCCCCCCGGGAGTCCAAGCGCTAGTCGGGGTTGACCGTTCTCGAAAACAATCGTCGGGCTAATCGTGCTGCGCGGGCGCTGCCCCGCCGCCACCGCGTTTGGACTCTCGGCGTCGCTATAGCTGAAATTACTCATGCTGTCGTTCAGGATGATTCCCGTGCCCGGCACCACGACACCAGCGCCAAAATGGAGGCTCAAAGACTGCGTTGCGCTCACGATATTACCCGCCGCATCAACAATCACAAAATGAGTGGTGGAGGCATTCGTGTCCTCCAACGCCGGCACCAATCCACTTTCTCCTCCCCGACCAATCTTTGCCCGCAATGCGGCGATGTAATCATCGTCCAGCAATGCCTCAAACCGAGTGACCGCATCCGGGGTGTCGGCAATTTCGGCGTAAATACGAGGCTGCACCTCACGCCAAACTTGGCCCACCAAACTTAAATTCTCGGGATCGCGCAGCGGGAGGTCCAGGTCCAGTGCCGTCTCCAGTGCTTTCATGACCGGTAAAAACATGGCGGCCCCGGTGCTAGGTGGCGGACTGGTCACGATCTCGAACTCCCGAAACGACACCCGCATCGGCTGGATAATGCGCACCCGATACGATGCCAAGTCGTTCGGCGTGATGCCCCCTCCCCCCGCCAAAATTGCGGCGGATATTTGTTGGCCCAATTCACCGCGATAAAAGCTCACTCCCCCGGCTTCGCCCAATCGGCGCAACGTCTCAGCCATATCGGGATTCGGCAGTCGAACGCCGACTTCCGGAACTTCGCCCCCCCGCAGAAAAACCCGAGCCAGATCCGGATCATTGCGCAATCGATCCAATCTTTCGGCGAACAAAGTCTGCGTCTTGGGTTCCACCCTCGCCCCCTGCTGGGCCAGCGCTCGCGCGGGCTCGACCACCTCGGCCCAGGGCAGCGAGCCCCAGCGCCGGTGGGCCGCATCCAGTCCGGCGGGCAATCCGGGCACCGCAATCGATTTCCAACCGGTTGACCTTTCCGCCGAAGTCCACTGCCGGGCCATCGCGACATCGAGACTCGCCGGGGCCGCATCCATGGCGTCCACCACAAAGGTCTGCCCCACCGTCGCATTATAATACAGCAGCATCAATTTCCCTCCGAGACCCGAACCGTAGGGCTCGGCGACTCCCAGCGCCAACGAAACCGCCACCGCCGCATCAATGGCATTCCCGCCTGCGCGCAAAACCTCCGCGCCGATTTCCGCCGCCTCGGGGTGCCCCGCTACGACCATCGCATGGTCGGACCGCACCACGTTTACGGTCACGACCGGGGCACCGGCGAAGACCGCCAGCCCGAGGGCTGCAGCGATGATCGCGGCAAAAACTGCGCGTAAATGATCCATCCGAATTATCTTAAAAAAACGCTCCGGAATCGATTTTCCGGAGCGCGTTGGGCTGAACTTGATTAAAACTTATGGGTCAGTTGCGCAAACCACTGCCGACCACGGGGATTATAATAACTCGAGTCGTATCCATCTGATGATGACAGATACAACGGCGGGGCTTCATCCATCAAGTTATTGACGCCAAAGCGCAACGAAGTGCCCTCGAGGGCGCCCCCTTTGGCGAAGCGGTAACCGACCGATGTGTTCATAATCCATTGCGCGTCCAACACCAATGGGATCGAATTGGGATCACCGACGGGACTATCGTAGGAACTGCTGTTTTCGTAATCGCTCAGATGCGTTGCGCTGAAGTAGGCCGACCAGTTTTTACGAATCCAGGAAGCACTGAACAAGCTCTTCACGCGGGGATTTCCCACCACGCGAATCCGGTTCGTGACGTTTCCGTTGCGGTCAATGTCGTCCAACTTAGCGACGTAGGTGCCTTCCGCTTTCAACGTCACCGTGCCGACTTCGAACTGGGGTGAAATCCAAGTGACACCGAAATCAACCCCTTCGATTCGACGGGAATCCAAGTTGTCGTAGGTGCCTTGAATTTCGATCAATCGTCCGGGGATGCCCAGGGCGCGATCACTCTCGGTTTGCGCTTCACGCAACACGCGGTCGTTGCGGCCGCCGCTAGCGAGCCAGAACGCTTCGTCGAGATTCAATTCTTCTTGTGAATTCGGATTGTCGATCCGATCCGTCGATTCGATTTTGAAGACATCCATCGTGAGCGAGAGGCCCTTGACTTGAGGCACGTCGAGCACAAAGCCGATGTTGTAGGACTGTGACTCTTCGGGCTGCAGATCGGGATTACCCCCCGTCACGACCCGTTTGGTTACCGTGCCAATGGCGTCCTCTTGCCCTTCGCGGGCGCCGTCGATCAGACCTTCATTGCGGCGAGCGCGCTGGGGTTGATAGAGTTCCGCCACCCCGGGGGCGCGGAATCCTTCGTTGTAGGAAGCCCGAATCAACAGCGCTTCGATCGGGCGCCACGACATCGCGGCGGCCGGTTTCAGCGCATTGAAGTCTTCATAGTCCTCAAAACGGGCGGCGACGCGCAGATCAACGCGATCGAGCAGGGGGAACAGGCCTTCGGTATACACGCCAAACATGGTGCGATTCGCGTCGATATCGATTTGCTCAGACTGGGCAATGACGTCGTCAGCCAGACCATAGGGGTCATTGCGTTGCTTCATGCTTTCCTCGCGCACTTCTCCGCCAAACACCATCGCGATCGGTCCACCGGGTAGTTCGAATTTTTCACCCGATATTTTACCGTCGAGACTCGAGATCGTGCCCGTGCCGCGGTCCCAGATATCAATGACAAATTCGTTGAGCACATCCGCTGAATTCGCGCCGGGGCCGCCGAAGGGGTTGAAGGCGGACGGGGTGTTGAGCGCGAGTTGCTTTTCAAGCAAGCTTTGTGACATGTAACCATTATTCACTTGGTCGGTCTTGCCGGTCATGTGGAGCACCCCAGCTTCCCAATCCCAATCGAACGCCGTCTTGCCGCGGAGCCCGGCTACGACGCGGTAGCTGTCCAAATCAGTCGAATACGTGCGAGGTCCGATCTCCGTGGGGCGATAGTTACGAATCACCACATTGCGGGGGGTGCCGGTGGGATTAGCCGTGCCGGGTCCGTAGAACCGCGTGCCAACCGGATTGTAGTAGTTGGTTTTTGGCACGATCACCCCATCGGTGCCTTGGGAGATCGGA
>Ga0105053_10010499_pt1 | contig 11530 bp, 10 predicted proteins | sample BON01_FD_78093 | JGI IMG/M metagenome (GOLD analysis project Ga0105053, IMG submission 78093) | Freshwater microbial communities from Lake Bonney liftoff mats and glacier meltwater in Antarctica - BON-01 | ecosystem: Environmental > Aquatic > Freshwater > Ice > Glacier meltwater | place: Lake...
GGCAGAAGGCAAAAACGTCATTTTTGATGTAGATGTAAAAGGTGGATTGCAGCTTAAAAAATTCTTTGGAGATAAGGCATTGGCCGTTTTTGTGAAAGTGCCATCTGCTGAAGTGCTGGAACAACGGCTACGACAAAGAGGTACAGAATCAGAAGAAAGCTTATCTAAAAGGCTATATAAAGTTAAATTTGAAATGACTTTTCAAGATAAATTTGACGTAGTACTTTTGAATGACGATTTAGAATCTTCTCAGGCAAAAGCGGATAAACTATATGCAGATTTTAAAAACGGCAGCTTAGATTTAGTAGAAAAGCCGATTAGGGTATAAAAGATGAAAATAGGTCTATTTTTTGGCTCATTTAATCCAATTCATTTGGGGCATTTAATTATTGCTAACACCATGGCTACGCATACCGATTTGAAAGAAGTTTGGTATATCGTATCACCACAAAACCCCTTCAAGAAAAACAAAGGCTTGCTACATGAGTTTGATAGGCTCACTATGGTGGAAAAAGCTATTGCCGATAATCCTAAATTGAAAGCCTCAGATATAGAATTCAATTTGCCAAGGCCAAGCTATACCATTGATACCTTGACGATATTAGCAGAAAAGTATTCGCAACATGAGTTTGTGTTAATCATCGGAGAAGATAATTTGGTGCAATTTCAGAATTGGAAAAACCATGACAGGATACTGGAGTTCTATAAACTTTATGTGTACGAAAGGCCAAATACTGCAAAACATAATTTTAGGGAACACTCCTCGGTTAGTTTTATAGAGGCCCCATTATTAGATATCTCAGCCACGTATTTAAGGAAATGCCTAAAAGAAGGTAAGTCTATAAAATATATGGTCTCAGAAGAGGTGGAGGAGTATATCCGCTGGAAAGGGTTTTATGTTTAAATGGTTTGGGTCTGGTGATTTCGACCATTTCCAACTATATCAGGAAGCTCAATCACCGAGAATTAACGCTATGTCGTTGCTATTGGTCAACGGCTCTTACCCAGCTCAATCATAGCATAGAAAAACTATACTACATGCGGTGAGTGAGCCTCTAAATATGGACTATTTTTGAATCAATGAGAATTTCGTTTCAAGCACTGACTTTTCATTTCTACCATTTCTTGGGCTGAGCTTTGGAGGAAGCCCCAACTGCGTCAAGAAAGCCCCATCAAATTTGGCAAATTTGTTGCAGAAGCGGTAGACTGCAAAACTGTAAATTAAAAATTACCAAATGAGGTTCTAAACTAAATACATTCCTCCCCAATAATACGCAGTCCATTTAGTGTTAAATGAACATCTACAATGTCGAATTCGCTTTGTAAGCCTTTTAAAATAGAGGATAAACCACCAGTGGCTAATACTTTACACTCTGTTCCTATTTCTTTTTTAAATTGAATTAAAATGTTTCTAACTAATCCTTCGTATCCAATTAATACGCCAGATTGGATGGAATTTAACGAATTGGTACCAATTGCTTTCTTTGGCATTTTTAAAGGAACTTTCGGGAGTTGTGCTGTTTTATAAAACAAAACATTTACTGCTGTTTTTAAACCTGGGGCAATAGCTACACCTAACACTTCGCCATATTGATTTACCGCTGTAAAAGTTAATGCCGTGCCAAAATCTACTATAATACAGGCCGTGTTGAAAGTGGTAAAAGCAATAACAGCATTTGAATAAAGGTCTGTGCCTAATTCATCCTTATCATCAATTTTTACTTTTACCTTTGGGTGAATATCTGCTTTAACCAAGCAAGGTTTATTTCCACTTAACCGGTGCAGTGTTTCTTCAAATTTCTTTGTTAGCTCTGGCACTACACTGCTCAAAACAGTTTTGGCATACATTTCTGGCCTTATATTCTTTTCTAAAAAGAAATTTCTGAGTTGTAATTCGAAATACATTTCGGTTTCATCTTTTTTAGAAGGGATTCGGTAGCTATGTATAAGCACCTTTTCTTCAAAAATCCCAAAAACAATATCTGTATTGCCGATATCAGCGACGAGCATAGTGGTTTATTTTTTTTGAAAATTAGTCAAAAATCAGGATTATCAAGCGTAAATGTTCAATTTGCATCATATTTTAAGGATGAATTGTTGTTTTTAACGAAGTACACTTGAATAAGAAATATACAATCAAAATTTCTCAATAAATAAAAAAGGTTGTACTTTTGCAGCCTTGTGGTGAATAAAGAGTTTTCAAAATATAAAATTAATATTCAGGGTCTTGATAATAAAAGACATGAATTCGACTTTGAAGGAAGCTCAAATTTCTTTGAGGCTTTTGAACAAGATATTATTGAAAAAGGCAATTTTAGGGCAGAAGTACTTCTAGAAAAGTCGGAGACAATGTTAAAGCTAGATATTAACATAAAAGGAATTGTATCCTTAATATGTGATAGAAGCTTAGAGGAGTTTGATGAGCCCATTAACTTACGCGAAAAATACGTGTATAAATTTGGGGATAGATTTGAAGTGGTGTCAGAAGATATGGAGATTATCCCTACTACTGAAACAGCAATAAATCTAGCAAATAACATCTTTGAGTATATTTGTTTGGCAATACCAATGAAGAAACTTCATCCGTCATACAGGAATGATGACAATGATGAAGACTTTATTTATTCGGTTTCAAGCTCTAAAAAGGAGGACGGAACCAAAACCAAAGAAGTGGATCCTAGATGGGCAGCTTTGGAGAAATTAAAAAAAGAATTATAAGAATTTATTAAATACTTAAGTAATGGCACATCCTAAACGGAAAATTTCAAAAACTAGAAGAGATAAGCGTAGAACACACGTGAACTTGGGAACAAAAACTTTATCTGTAGATGCTACTACAGGAGAGATACATGTTCGTCACCGTGCTCACGTATATGAAGGAAACCTTTTTTATAAAGGTAAATTAGTAGCAGAAGATTATAAATAAACACAGAATACTATCTCAATCAATCCAAACGTATGAATATAGCAGTAGATGCAATGGGTGGGGACTTTGCCCCTAAAGCTGCTGTGGAAGGAGCTTTATTAGCTCTTAAAGATTTATCCAAGGATATTGAAATTTCATTAGTTGGAAGAACGAAGGATATTGAAGATATTTTACAAAACGTAGAATATGATAAAGATAGACTTCATATAGTACATGCTGACGAGGTAGTAGCTATGCATGAACATCCTACTAAAGCATATTCTCAGAAACCCAATTCTAGTATTAGTGTTGGGTTTCAGCTTTTAAAAGCAGGTGAAGTGAATGCCTTTTGTAGTGCCGGCAATACCGGAGCTATGATGGTTCATTCGCTTTTTGTTTTAAAAACCTATGGGAACGTAATGAGGCCACCAATAGCTGGATTTTTTCCGCTTAAAAATGGTAAATATAGCTTGATGCTTGATATTGGTGCTAATGCCGATTGCAAACCAGACGTACTTGTTCAGTTTGCAGAATTAGGTTCATTATATGCCAAGTTTTCTTTCGGAATTGAAAGTCCTAAAGTTGCTCTCTTAAATATAGGAGAAGAAGAAACCAAAGGATCTGCTGTGGCGGTAGCTACGCATCAATTATTGAAAGCTGAAGAATCAATAAACTTTATCGGAAACATAGAAGGAAGAGACCTTTTTGATGGTAATGCGGATGTGATTGTCACTGAAGGGTTTACAGGAAATGTTATCTTTAAAATGGGCGAATCATTTTTTGATTATGCCAACAGTAGAAACATTTCAGATCCGCTAATAGATAGAATGAACTACGAAGTAGGTGGAGGAAGCCCTATCATTGGGGTGAAAGGTAATGTTATAGTTGCCCATGGAATTTCATCGCCTCTCGCCATAAAAAATATGATAATACTTGCTAAAAAGCAGGTAGAGTCAGATGTAAATGCTAAAATTGCAGAAGTTTTCGGAGACTAAATACGAACCAAAACTTACGAACCTAAAATCTTAATATGAGCCTTAAAGCCGCAATAACAGGGGTACACGGATACCTTCCAGAAGATGTTTTAACAAATGCAGATCTGGAAAAGCTGGTAGACACAAATGACGAATGGATAGTAAGCAGAACAGGAATTAAGGAAAGAAGGATTTTGAAAGGGGAGGGTTTAGGCACTTCTTATATGGCAGCTGAGGCTGTTAGAGGTCTTTTAAAGAAAACGAATACAGATGCTTCAGAAATTGATCTGGTCATTGTAGCTACGGTTACACCAGATTATTTTTTTCCTTCCACAGCTAATTTAGTTTGTACTCAAACAGGTATCGGATCCATTGGCAGTTTTGATATTATGGCAGCTTGTTCTGGTTTTATATATGCACTTTCTACAGGTAGCCAATTTATAGAAACAGGTAGATATAAAAAAGTAATAGTGGTAGGTGCAGATAAAATGTCTGCCATAGTAGATTGGAAAGATAGAACTACTTGTATTCTTTTTGGCGATGGTGCTGGAGCTGTTTTACTGGAACCGACAGAAGAAGGTAATGGTGTAATGGATTTTAGGCTTCATTCAGATGGCACTGGTGAAAATCATCTTATAATGAAAGGTGGGGGAAGTAAAATTCCTGCTTCACTTGAAAGCGTAGCAGCGGATTTACATTATATTCGTCAAGAAGGTCAGGCTGTTTTCAAATTCGCTGTAACTAAAATGGCAGATACTGCCGCGGAAATTATGGAAAGTAATGGATTAAAAGGAGATGATATTGCATATCTTGTACCTCATCAAGCTAATAAGCGTATAATTGACGCCACAGCTAGACGAATGGGGGTTGGAATGGATAAAGTAATGATGAATATTGAGAAATACGGAAATACAACAGCAGCCACTATTCCTTTGTGCTTATTTGATTATGAATCAAAACTGAAGAAAGGGGATAATTTAATTTTGGCAGCTTTCGGCGGAGGATTTACTTGGGGGTCGGTTTATATAAAATGGGCTTATTGAAATATTGAAATAAATTTTAAAAATGGCAACTACATCAGATTTTAGAAACGGACTAGTCATAGAATATAATAATGGATTATGTGTTATTACAGAATTTCAACATGTAAAACCAGGTAAAGGTCCAGCCTTTGTACGTACCAAATTAAAAAATATCAAAACCGGAAAAGTTTTAGATAATACTTTTACCGCAGGTGTTTCGGTAGTTACGGCTAGAATAGAAAGACATAAGTTTCAATTCCTTTATAAAGATGATTTGGGATATCATTTTATGAATTCAGAGACTTTCGAGCAAATGAATTTGCCAAAAGAGATGATTACCGGTCATGATTTAATGAAAGAAGGTCAAGAAGTGGATATTTTAATACATGCCGAAGAAGAAATACCGTTATTGGTGGAAATGCCTATGTATGTGGAACTTAAAGTGACATATACCGAGCCTGGATTAAAAGGGGATACAGCTAATAGCCCTTCAAAACCAGCTACTGTAGAAACTGGAGCAATAATAAAAGTACCTTTATTTATTGAAAATGATGAACTAATAAAGGTTAATACGAATACTTACGAATACGATTCACGCGTAAAAGATAAATAACGATGGGTGCCTTCATGGTTCATAAATGTTATTTTGAGACCATCTTTTTCTTTTTACATTTGTAACATACTTAAACATACCTTTTCGTAGAAAATGGAAACAAAAGAGATTCAAAAACTTATAGATTATATTTCAAAATCAGACTTAGATGAAGTCAAGATTGAGACGGATGAATTGAAATTACATATCAAAAGAAATACTAATATTGTGCATTCAGCTGTTCAGCAAATAGCTTCACCCGTTGTGTCGGCACCTATAGCCTTGCCTTTGGCGTCTGTACCAGCAGAAGTACAAGCAACTGCAGAACCCGTGTTACGAAATGCCGGACTAGTTGAAGTAAAATCCCCAATGATAGGTACTTTTTATAGATCAGCTGGTCCAGGAAAGCCTAATTTCAAGGAAATTGGAGATGATATAGCAGAAGGAGAAGTTTTCTGCATTATAGAAGCTATGAAGCTATTTAATGAAATAGAAGCAGAGGTTTCAGGAAAAATTGTGAAAATCTTGATTGATGATGCCACACCAGTTGAATTTGATCAGCCTTTGTTTTTGGTTGACCCTTCTTAATATAAGCGTCTATGTTTAAGAAAATATTAGTAGCTAATAGAGGCGAAATAGCCTTGAGAATAATGAGAACCTGTCGTGAGATGGGTATTAAGACTGTTGCCGTATATTCTACTGCGGATAAAGAAAGTTTGCATGTAAGGTTTGCTGATGAGGCTGTTTGTATAGGGCCACCATCAAGTGCAAAGTCGTATTTAAGTATTCCAAATATTATTTCAGCAGCCGAGATAACCAATGCAGATGCTATTCACCCTGGCTATGGTTTTCTTTCTGAAAATGCAGAATTTTCAAAAATCTGTGAAGACTATGGAATCAAATTCATTGGAGCATCTTCGGAGCAGATTAATCAAATGGGTGATAAAGCAACTGCAAAGAAAACCATGCAAAAAGCTGGGGTTCCAGTAATTCCAGGTTCAGATGGCCTTCTTGAAAGTGTCGAAGAAGGGATTAAGCTATCGAATAAAATGGGTTATCCTGTTATTGTTAAAGCAACAGCAGGCGGTGGTGGAAGAGGAATGCGTATCATTCGTAAAGATGAGGATTTTCAAAAAATGTGGGACGATGCCAAAATGGAATCAGGTGCCGCTTTTGGAAATGATGCACTTTATTTAGAGAAATTTATTGAAGAACCTCGTCATATTGAGATTCAAATAGTAGGAGATAGTTTTGGGAAGGCTTGTCATTTATCTGAAAGAGATTGTTCTATTCAAAGACGTCATCAAAAATTGCTAGAAGAAACTCCATCACCTGTAGTAAATGATGAACTACGGGAAAAAATGGGTGCTGCGGCTATCAAAGGTGCAATGTCTATTGGTTATGAAGGTGCGGGTACAGTAGAATTCCTTGTTGACAAAAATGGTGATTTCTATTTCATGGAAATGAATACGCGTATTCAGGTAGAACATCCAATTACAGAGGAGGTAACAGACTTTGATCTAATAAAGGAGCAAATTAAGGTAGCTGCGGGTATACCTATTTCGGGTAAAAACTATTTTCCAAAGAAGTTTTCTATGGAATGTAGGGTGAATGCCGAAGACCCACAAAAAGGATTTAGACCTTGCCCAGGGACCATAAAGTCTTTGCACTTCCCAGGGGGACATGGGGTTAGAGTAGATAGTCATGTGTATGCTGGTTACACTATTCCTTCTAATTATGACTCTATGATAGCCAAGGTTATTGTAACTGCCCAAAGTAGAGAGGAAGTAATAGTAAGAATGAAAAGAGCTTTGGATGAATTTTATATTGAAGGGGTAAAAACTACCATACCTTTTCATCAGAAATTAATGACAAATGAGAAATTTAAATCGGGAATTTTCACAACTGCTTTTCTTGATGATTTTGATTTTTCGGATTTATAAATAGAATTGAAGATTGATAGGAAAAGAGTTGCCTTTGGCGACTCTTTTTTTTTTTGAAAATAAAAGGCCATTTTGAAAATAAAACAAATATCTGGATATGGAGATTTTGTCATAACTTCGTCAAATTAGATCAATGTACTATACGCTCGTAAAAAGGCTCATGCTTCCATTGGGGAAAATCAAGAAACAATACACATAAAATCTTTTACTATAGGTGCATATACGGAAAAACTGAGGATTAATTGGTCGGTTTGACAAAAAGGTTTGCGGTGCCAGAGGTAACGGTGTTTTATGTCAGATGCTTGATGTTTCCGACAGCTGATTTCGACCATTGGCAATTGCCAAGCTCAATCACCGATATTGAAACAAGTAATACTAAGATAAGAAAGCTCAATCACCGAAAAAAGGATTCTTCTCGGTTGCTGAACCTCAAACATGAGCTATTTTTTTATCATTGAGAACTTGAGTCGAAATCACATGAAAGGTCAATCGCCTTTGATTTGTTAATGCAAGCGGTCTTGACTTTGAATTACTGTCAAACGGTAGAATTAACCAATTAAACTTTAAAGCTTCGGCAGGAATCACTTTTACCTGAACTGATGTAAGTTGGAGTCAATTGGCAAGATACTATGTTCGTATTTTCTGTATAAACCAACCCTGTTTTATCAGCGTAAACGCTCAAAATAAAGAGAAACTTGCTTTTCTACTACTTAAATAGTGTTCTTGAAATTTCCATAATCTTTACCGAAATTTAGAGTGCTTAGAAAGGTCTCGTTATCTGTATTTAAAATGTTTTTACTCTATTTTAATCCATCACTTGTTGGTTTAAAAAAAAACAACAATAGATTTTCTGTTTGCTTTTCAATAATCCTATTACTCGAAATACTTAATAATTCCACTTTCTATATTTTCCAAACACCTAGTTGATAAGACTTTGGAGAAACTTAATTTTTATATATTAAGTCAGTTAGTTTTATTAGCGTTTCTTTTAAGAAATATTGATTAAACACAGGGTTTTGAGTAAGTGAATAGTTGATTTCCTCAACCTCATATTTCCAAGATTGATTATTAGAAAGAAGTCTTGTGCAAGGGGGGGTGGATCGACGGTTCCTGAACAAGCTAGTAAAACAAAAAAGCTTAAGAAGTATAAAACTCGTCTAACCATATTGCTAAATAAAGTACTCGGCTGCAAAGCCAAATATGATGCCCTTTGGGATTCATTTCCTGTTTAACGGAAGATAAATGTAATTCATACGACTCTTTATTTACATATGTCCATACCAAATGTTTAGGGCCGAAAAGCGAAGAACATTCGTTTTCAAGCTTTAAAAAACTTTGTAATCCGAAATCATTAAAAGCTGCCTTTTCAGCTCTTAATCTTACATTTTCGGGTAAAATACCTTTCATGCTTTCTCTTAAAGTTCCTCTTAAATAACCATTTGCAAAATTAGTTTCAGATGAAAAAGTGGCGGCTATCTTAATTAATTCTTTATCAAAAAACGGGTAAGTAGACACTAAACCATGCTCTCTGGAAAGTGCATCCATAGTTTCCATGAAGTTTACACTCAAGTTTAATAAGCTGTTTTTGATATAATTATATGGATGCTTATTGTTGAAGTTTTGATACCAATTGGCTAATCTATTATGATTGTTTTTTGGTTTTGGATACTGGACTAAAATAGTAGGAAAGCGATTTGTAGGTAGATAAACCTTTGTCAAGTTCTTAAGTAAATACTTCCTAGCAATGGGACCAGATAATAATAAAAATAAGCTAAGCTTAAGTTTAGAAACATTCGCATGATAAATGATTTGCTGAATAAAATAGTTATCAAAAGGCTCGGCTTCGTCTTCATTTAATAAAAGCCATTTTTTTAGAATTGCCTTTTTGCCTTTTTGAATTTTGAATTTGCTTACCAACTGACGAATATATTCTAACCCAGAACCCACCGTACTATCTCCACCATGTCCAGAAAGTAAGACTTTACTTCCGTTCTTAGTTGCTGACTGCATAATGGGAAGAAAAATGGTGGAGGGAATAATCATGCTTTCGGGCTTGCATGTCAATCGGGTAATTTTTCTAATGGATTCATAGGGATTATCTACTGGATTTACCACATCCAATTCAAAACCACTCTGCTGAGAAACTTCTTCTGCATATTTTTTTTCAAAAGAAGCTTTTTCTTTTGTATCAAAGAATATTCCTTTTAAAGGACTGCTTGACGACGAACTGGCTATGGCACAGATGCTGGATGAACCTAAACCACCGCTTAAATTGGCTGCCAGGCTTTCTTGACCACTAATTTTAGCTAAAACAGAAGCTTTTAGTCTTTCTGAAAAGGAAGAAATAGGTTCTACTTTATTTTTGAGTTTTGGCTGCCAATAAAAGTCTGACTCTACTTTTCCTGCTCTGAAATGTAGGATTTCACCCGGTAATACTCTTTTAATGGAGGTGTAAAAAGTACTGTTATTGACAAAGTCATCATCCACTGCAGGATTGAAATAAGCGGAAATGGAGCCCTTATCTATCTCAGGTATTTTTGATAAGCTTGCCAAAATGGCTCTCAGTTCGTTTGATGCTATAAGAAGATCGTTTTCAAAATAATAATACAGACTTTTTACTCCAAAAACATCTCTAAACAAGTCTACCGAAAATTTCATTTTATGAAAATATAAACCTGAGAATTCTGCGTCTAATTCTGCTAGGTTTTCAAATGCCTTAAATGCGTTTTTGGGGTAAATGTCTAACAACCAGCTTTCTTTGGCTTCGTCTATTTTCTTTGCCTTTTGACCGAACTGCTGAAAAGACTGACCGTTACCAAGTAAGGTATAACCCAATTGGCGAAGCATAGGCTGCAAATCTGGATAGTCAAGTGCCTTATTGAATTGCTGTATATGAAGGAATTTTCCCAAACGATGTATTTCTTAAATGCAATATAGAAATGATGAGGGTATTTTGGAAGATTATTTTGTTGAATGTCTGATTCGGGGCGTTGGGTATTTGATGTTATGTCTTAGACAGAAATTTTCCTCGTTTGGAAAATTGCACATTGCAGGAGGCTCAGTCAGCTTGTGGAGTTCCTATAGTGTGATTGAGCTTGGCGGTAGCCAATGGTTGAAATCAGTTTTTCTGACGCAGTCAGGAATGGTAGAAATCACCAAGTCCAAACAAAACAATCCCAAAACCTCTTCACCACTTCACAAGCTTTGCTATCTTTGCTATCTTTGTAAGTACTACATTTAGCTTAAATTGTGAACAAATATATCGACGACCTTAATCCACCTCAAGCTCAGGCTGTTACGCATCCTAATGGACCTTTAATGATCATAGCTGGTGCTGGATCTGGTAAAACCCGCGTGCTAACTTATCGGATAGCTTGGTTGATTGAGCAGGGTGTGGATCCTTTCAATATTTTGTCGCTTACGTTTACGAATAAGGCGGCAGAAGAAATGAAAAAGCGGATTGAGCGAATCATTGGGCCAAATGCTAGAAACCTATGGTCAGGTACATTTCACTCCGTATTTGCTAAAATATTACGTTACGAAGGTAAAGTGCTGGGCTATACGTCTAATTTCTCTATTTATGATTCAGACGATTCTAAATCATTGGTGAAAACCATTGTGAAGGAAATGGGACTAGACGATAAAGTGTATAAGCCGCGTGCTATTTTAAATAGGATTTCGAACGCCAAAAACTCTTTGGTTTCGCATGAGATGTATAATGAGAATCCTATTTTTAGAGAGGAAGATGCAGGGGCTAGAATGCCCGAAATAGGCCGTATTTATAAAACCTATGTGCTGCGTTGTTTTCAGGCTAATGCTATGGATTTTGACGATTTACTGTACAATACCAATGTGCTTTTTAGAGACCATCTGGATATTTTGAATAAGTATCAGCATAAGTTTAGACATGTGCTGGTAGATGAGTTTCAAGATACCAACGTATCTCAATATTTGATTACGCGGAAGCTTTCTGCGGTGCATCAAAACATCTGTGTGGTGGGTGATGATGCCCAGAGTATTTATGCGTTCCGTGGGGCTAATATTCAGAATATCTTAAACTTTAAGAAAGACTATCCAGAGCTGGTTACGGTTAA
>Ga0105053_10010502_pt1 | contig 11527 bp, 16 predicted proteins | sample BON01_FD_78093 | JGI IMG/M metagenome (GOLD analysis project Ga0105053, IMG submission 78093) | Freshwater microbial communities from Lake Bonney liftoff mats and glacier meltwater in Antarctica - BON-01 | ecosystem: Environmental > Aquatic > Freshwater > Ice > Glacier meltwater | place: Lake...
ATTTAAATATATATGTATATATTTATATATATATATATTTGTGTGTATATATATATATATATATGTGTATATATATATATATATATATATATATAATACATATATATATATATATATATATATATACATATATATATATATGTATTACATATGTATATGTATATGTATATATGCACACATATATATATATATATGCACGCAAATATACATGTATATAAATGCATACATACATACTTGTAAATACATACATATACATACCCATATACAAGTACTTACTCATGAACGCACGCGCAGCAAGAGAGCGAGTACTACGACTTTCACCATGCAGTCATACGACCAGCCAAACACAAAGTTGACCCCTTTTACAAATAAAGTGGAGATCATGTATATGACATTATGGAAAATTCGCACTCACGAAAGAGGCATGCACGTCAACATGCGAGTGCTGTTCTCATTTTGTTTGTCACGGAGAAAGATACAACTGCAATTATTATATTGTTTTCGAGAGAGGTGATAACGCAGTACTGTACACACACACCGACACATACTTTAACATACTTTAACTCGAACAAAGTGCAGCTACCACACTATTTTTGAGAGGTAATAACAGCCATACTCATCAGTGTGTGCAGACTGTTGTAGAGTGTTGCAGTATATTGTAACGTGCTGCTGGATGTTGCAGTGCGCCACATGATATAGCAACACACTGGCGTCAGTGTGTGGTAGTTCGTTGAATGCAACAAGTTGCATCGCACACACATGTTTGTAGACAGGAATGATGCGCAGCACACTGCTGCAACACAATGCAACGCAATGCAACAAGCTCCCATATTGCGAGACTGCAGTATGAACTCAGTGACGACGCCTCCTGTATTTTGTCAATAAGCAACGGGTGACATAATTAATGAATCATCAGATAATAGTGTAATGAGGACGCTTACGTTGTATGAGTACACACACATACACTCAAACACGCACACGCATACACGGTGTACATGTATGTGTATATATGTATATGTGTGTTTGCGCGCGCATATATGTATGTATGCATAAACTTAAGTGTGTATATATATATGCATCTATATTGTATTTATGTATTTATGCCTACACTAAGGGTATCAAACTACTTTTAAAAGTAATTAGAGCAATCATCATTCAAAACAATAACGGTCGATATCTGTCTTTTCCTTTGTACTACTCATCTCAAGATTTAACAAGAAAGTTGTGGATTTGCAAGACATCCTATTAAGCTTCGACGTTTTGTGGCGTTGGCTTCCCGGAGCATGGTACGAATTCAGGTGTATCAAGCTCCAGCCTGGCATTTGATGTGTACGAGACTCGAGAAACGATCGAGCGTGTGTTGCTTTGTTTTATTACACCGATATTGGGGGATCGTTACGGTCCCGGGGTTTCTTCACGAGCGAGCCAAGAGGCACGCACCCACGATTCAGAATCGCCGACATACCACTTCACCCTGTCCTCCCTTCAACGTTAGACCACCTGGGTTGGCCAAATCCTCGCCCTCCACCTTAAGCACGTCGTTGGCTCCACCGATCCCCTCCTGTTCCTCTTCGAACGGACCCAGCAACTAATGCCGTCAAAGATAAATTTGTTTATTAGGATGATACCTTAAAGGAGGACCTTTAGATCGCTAGGGCGTTTCTGACACTAACTTACTAGAGTAATGATGCTGCTGAGGTAAGTATAGCATAAGCTTAGACTTTCTCGGGCAGAATGCAATGAATTTGATTCTTTGCGAGATGCAATTGAACTTGAGAGTTGGTGTATTGTACCAGTCTCTTACTGTGGAAGTATCCACGGGAAAACATGTGTTCATTATTGTGTAGTATAGATGTGCAGTGTGAAATGTGTCCTACTTATGGCAAGCTCAATTGGGTGATGACATGAAGGAGGAATGCGAAGAGGAAGAAGCAGGAGGCAAGAAATATAGAGGAAAAGAGAGGCAAGGCCTTTTCCGATCCAGTCTTGGGTCCTTTTCTACCTTGGCCTTGCATCAGTCGCGGTGGCGGCGATGTTCGGTATATGAAATGTCCTCTGTGGGTGTGATGCCCTCGTTTCCGGGAGAAGATCCCTGCCCCCCCCCCCTCCCCACCCCTGAGTGGAGGGGTGGTTCAGTGGGCAACGGCGTGTTGTCTGTTTCTCTAATCATCTGGTTGGGCTTGGGGCCTAGGGGTTCCTCGAGCGTTGCTGGCTACCCGGTGGTTTCAGGCTCCGTGCTTGTTTTGTTTACCCGGCCCTTATTTGCCTCCCCCAGACGCCACCGCTATCATCTGGCCGGTTTTCATGCCGGCCTTTCTGGATTGCTTCTTTTCCCTATTGGAGCCCACTCATTGGGCCCATAAACTTTTGGCATTCGGTGGTTGTGACAGAGATGTCGTCAGGTAGAGCGTGCTGAGTCTATTCTGGGCTCGTGTGTGTGGCCACGTGGAACTGCTGTACGATCACGTCTGAGAGCACTATTGTTTGACGGATGGCCTGCCGTCGGATGACATCTCAGGTTTTTTTTTGTCTACCCCTAATCTCGTGAGTGTGTCCTCCCAGCTGCAGGCTTCCTCGATTGCGGAGCCTCTGATCCCGACCGTGAATTTGTATTGGGCTGTGGTCCATGTTTCCCCCATTCTCTTGATAGCCAAAAGATAAAATCAAGGTGGTGTGCATATCTAGCATTCTTCTCAAGGTGTTTGTCTTGCGCCCAGTCTAGAGACCAGTCTACCCCCGTGTACCAGTCGGGCTGTTCCAAAGCCCCATCTCTCAAATCCATTGTGGTGGTGATTTCAAGAAAAGCGCATATTTTGCTTTTTCGTTGAAAGCGACCCCGTCCGATCGGACCTTGAAATAAGCCTCTGATTTTGTGTCATTGAGCTCGTCTTCATCCCAATACCTCATCTCGTAATGGAATTCCGTTATCGCTTTCCCGACAGCCGAGCGGCCCTGCTGCGTGTCTGTCATCAGGCCAATGTATGCTAGGATTTCCCTCATCTTCCACTCCTCGTGCTTGACGGCACTGACTGATGCGGGAAAGTCCTGTACCTGGGATCCATCTTCGTTTTCTTTCAGTGACTGTTTCCCGATGTGCATTATCAAGTCCCTCCAGATGCCATGATGTACCACTATCCTTGGCTTCTGTAGGGCCTTGCAGTAGCCTTGTATATGCCCTAGGCATTCTGAGAAGGCGGGTAGATCCGGATTAAAGGCCTTGCATAGTCTGCATTCGTCCTCTTTTTGCAAGCCCCATTTCTTAAAGTTTGCAGCACATAGGATATGGAAGCTAGTGCTCTGAAGAAGGCGGCGCTTGGCTCTCATGCTAACCCTTTTGTCCTTCCAGTGCTCACCGAGGTATGCCCTGCAAATGCCTTATCTTTTCAGGAATTCGGCAGTAAGGCTATCGTGCTCTGAGATCTGGAGCCTAGCTGCCATGAGATGGGCCCGATTTTTGACTAACTTGCTCATGATGCTGTGGTGGGTTTTGCCAGGGACTGCCCAGGTACAAATTGGCTGTTGTCTTAGGCTCGTGCATCTCGCTGCCATTTCCGTGTCCTTGCCTTCATCTGCCCACCTATCAGCCATCTCTTCAAAAAACTCTCTTTTATGTGATTTAATTTTGACAAAGAGAATAAAGAGTCCCAGCTTAATCCTCTTCCGTAAACCTGCAGAATTTCTCGTAACTTCAGATGTCTCCGTCCAGGAATGCTTTGATGGTTGGATCTGTTTCTTCCCCAATCCATTCCTGGGTTGCCATCAGGAGACATTCGGAATCCGTGAGCAGGATAAGTGGTCTCTGACTCTCCGCGTATCTTATTGCATCTTCGAGGGCGACTGCTGGTGCTCCGCTCTGTATGAAGATGCTCCTTCTTCATCCTTTCCACTCTGCAGAAACCTCCCGTTGCCTCTCATGTCTGTAAAAGTCTGCCCCCATATTCCCTTTCTCTTAAGAGCCATCGACAGCGTAGATCAAGCGCAGGAATAGGGGGATTTCCATTATGCCCGCTTCCGTCCCCGTCCAGTAAAAATCGACCCCCTTGGTGCCATTATATGGGTTGTTTTTGACTGAGCTGGAGTTCAACAGTAGTTCTAGATCGTCTAGTAGATACTGAGGGATGTTTTGTTTTCTGCTGGTCCAGAACTCCACTCTCCTGTCATATTCGGCTAGCTCGTCATCCCCTGACTGCCACCATTTCATCTTCCTGAAGGCCTTTCCTTTTGTGGTCATAACTTCATAGAGCCCTCTATGAGGAGAGGAGTTGTCTTTGATTCCGTCTTACCCGCAAGGGCAACAAAGATCCAATTGTTGGTGTTGAGAAGTGTTGGGAGAGTGGCAGCCTGGTCCTCAGGACCGAGTCTCGTCCAATTGATTACTCGCGGGCCCGAGGCCCTGGCATCCCACAATGTCATGCCCCCTCTGATGGCATTGTCGAAAAAGGGGGGGGGCCGTGAGAGTCGTGTCTCCGATGTAGATTGTCACACCCACTGGTAATTTGGCCTGTCGAAGGACCTTCCATGTTTTCTTGAAGAATGTTTTTCTGTCAAAGTCTATCCCCATGTCTTCTGAAGAACTTGCCTGAGAGAGAAGTTGCCATCTGGCACCCTCCATTTTGAATGGGCCCTTTGAGGTGATCAGGGTGGCCACCCCTTGGAAGGTGTCTGCTCTCATGCCTCCAAACCAGGTGTCTTTGCTCTCAGGGTCCATGCATATTCTGACCACTCCCACCTTCAGGGGGTTCTGGATCATTGATTTGTAGTCCTCATTAGTTCGGTTTCTGAAAGCTTAAGAAAGTTTCTGATTATGTCCGAGGTTGAGAACCTCTCCCTGGCGGCGACCAGTTCGGAGACAGATGATAATTCGGTGCCTGTTTGATCCTTCTTCGTTGTCCACAGTTGGCCAATGAGGAGGGTTAGGGACATGTCTGCTTCCTCCTCTGCCGAGTACGCCTCTAACTGGCTGTCTACGAATGTTTCCACCAGAGAATGCATTGGTTGCAGATACTAATGGGAAGCCAAGCTCATAGCTGGTGAACCCTTTTCATGGGGCTTTGGGCTGAGGCAGTGCCCTCATCTTATTGCCATCCAATGCATGTTTCCTCTCGAGGTCCACTATCAGTTGAGTTCTTCTGGCAATGCCAAGCGCACGAGCAGGTCAATATGCCGGGCTGCGGCCGTGTTGTTCCTGTCGGCTTCCTCTGGCTTGTCCTCTTTGCAGGAGGCGCACCATCCTTCAGGGTCGACTTGTGTGCAGATAATTTTCGACTTGTGTGGCCGACCACGCCCTTCTGCACCAGATAATGGCCGACCACGCCCTTCTGCACCAGATAATTTGCTTTGTTCTGCTCTGGCCCGAACCCACCATCCTCTTCTCATGGTATGTATCCTTCCTCCAGGACGTCGTTGGCACCCATTCGCATCAAGTCTTGTCTTTCTAAGAGGGTTCTGCGAAGTGCCACCATATTTGTGTGGCCCAGCCTCTTGAGTTCATATAGTCTTGTCGGCGTCGGGATGCTGAGTTGACATTCGAATTCAAGGCCTGTGTTGTCTGCTCTGTCGATGTTTTCTCTGGGCAAATATGTCGTCCATTTGAGTACTTGCAGCCAGCGAGTTAAGTGTGGTTCTAGCTTTGACGCGGTAATTCTCTTGGGGGATAAATGTCACATGCGTGCCTGCGGCACCCTGAGTTCCCATTCTGTAATGAAGACACCAAAAGGCGACCGACGTCCAACCGTACTTGGGCAATTTGAGTCTTTTCACTAGCGTCTTCAAAAGAATCCAGTCCTTTCTGGGACTCAGCCAGTGCCATGGGAATAGCATGTCCGGCTTGTCTCGTTTGCGCTGTCTGAGTCTGTCCCAGGCTCCTTGGGTCAGGATCTCTGTGACTGCTTGTGCTGTGGTCATATCCATGGCAAGGCCCTCCATTAACACCGATGACAGCTAGGGGCAAGACCTGGTGGCTCTGTGGAGGAGACCAAAGTTCGCCTGGCCTCATAGGTGAGGGTCTTTCTCGGGTACTGAGGGCCCTGAGTATTGGTGAAATTTCTGGGGTACTGGGTTCCCAAGATTCGCGAAATCCTCCAATTCCCATGACCAAAGCCGCGGAGCAACATTCGTTTGATGAAAACAAAAAAACTGAAGGGGAAGTACCTCAGCGGCACCACAAAGATCAAGGATCCACTGGCAAGTCTTTTGCATTTCCACTATGGCACCGATGCTGAACCGGCCAATGAGCCTGTTGACCCCGGAACAGAGTGGAACCAAACTGGTCCTTCTAGCCAGGAAATTTACGAGTGTTTACCTCATTGAGAGTTTTGGACCTCAGACTGGGACACGACGGGTTTATACTCCTCTGGGAGTTTTTCAGCTGACCGGATGCAGCATTCAGGGGTAGGTCCCGCAAAGAGTCTGCAAGTATGTGTAGAGCTGGTGTCAGCCACGAAAATGGCAGAAATTTGAACCTGGTCTGGTGGATCACCTCCGTGGCCAGCAATCTGAGTGGGCCTTGGACCAGGTGGATTGGCTCCACACCAGCGCAGATGAGCGGGCGTTGGCAGTGGCACAGTCGGGACGGTGTGATGAAATGCTGCAAGTTTTGGGTCACTCTGCATTGACCCTTCGTTTTCTGTGAACAACCGTCGAACAAAGGAAACGTGCAGGGCCTCCTTGCATCTGCGCCAGCTCCTTGCGCAGTCGCTGCCGCGCCGTCGTTCCAGGCGTGCTTGCAGGTGTGCATGTGTATATGTTGTGGGGTGGGTGCGGAACTGCACCAGACAGGTGTTCGGTACGCCAGTGCAGACAAGTATATGTACTGTGACAGGTGTTCTTGACACAAGGGTATGTATTTGTGACCATACTCGCCGCAGGGTGTACATATACACCGAGGTATGCGTGTTTGGTTTATTTGTACTGTCCGATCTCTCTACTACACGCGTGTGTATCACAGGTGATTTAGTTAGAAGGGGATCCTTTTCAGCTTGTCCATGTCTGGCGCTTGTTGCTGGCGTGGGGGGCTAGGGTAGAAATAAAGGGTTTTGTCTTGCATATTTCTCTATTTTTGCAGGTGTTGTGGTGGTGTGTGTGTGTGTGCACACGTGTATATGCGCGTGCACACGCACAGACTAATTGGGGTATTTGATATGAGCCCAGGTGTAGGACGGACACCTGGAGAGCTGGAAGGATCCAGATCGACTAAAGCGCAGTGTACATGTAGACCGTAGATGTGTACAAAGTACATTTGTCTATATATATGCTGAGCTGCAGGCTGATGATCTATTTGCCTGTTCACCTCTTAGCATTTTTTTTCTTTCGAGAAAAGTAGAAGATGTGATGACAATCAGCAAACTCAAGTCACTCACTTCGGTGAGAATAATTAATAGACCGTGACTGCACCTTAAGAGGTTGAAATCAAACTCCCACATTATTTCTATAAGGAGTAATAAAAGCAATCTTTATTCACACATTAGATGTAGAGCGCATTAGGCCAGATTGTCCGATACTAGTGGCTTGAGGGTTGGAGTGTTCAAGGAGCAGCCATGTGTGGTTGGGGAAGTTGTTCTCTGCGTCTATATTATAGTTGTCCAGTAAGAGACAATGTGGCCCAGCCTCAGAGCTTACCGTCATCAGGGTAGAAGACAGTGGATTTCCGAAATATTTTTTTCAGAAAAGAAAAAAACACTCCCGCCCGGAGAAATCTCACTCTTATCGGCCACGAACTGCTGATGTGTAGTAAAATTTGTAACAAAAAAGGAACGAGTCCAATGATAAGAGCCAATGGTACAATATTTGATATTTTGCTCACTTTTACATCTTAATTTCAGGCTAGTCTCAAGTAGACCAAAACAAAAATATGTGTACTCAATCATCTCAGTAATTGTCGATTCACTACCTGCCAATACGGGCGCGCGGCAAGCGGAGGGGCTTTAGCCCTGGAGCCAGCCGCGCGCCGCAGGAGTCGGACCAGAGTTTCTGCTGTTTTTTTGGGGTTCTTTTCACTTTTTTTGAGTTCGGACGTCTTCCACTTGATTTTTCTGAAATTGGACACAGTTCGTTGTCCGATCTCAGAAAAATTAGTGGGAGACGTCCAATCTCAAAAAAAATCGGGGAAAATAGACAAACCTGAAAAACACAAAAAAACACCTTATCCGATCTCAAAAAAAATAAGGAGAAACCGATTTCAAAATTTTTGGAGAAAATGCGACAAAAATTGGAACCGAAACAAACAGAAATTGGAAAACTGTGTCCAAACAAAGGAAATACACAAAAAAAATGTAGGGAATCGACCTTTCTTTTCTTTCTGGTTTGTTAGGGAAAAAGTCGACCGTGACGACCGACTTGGTGCTCATGCGCCTATACACCGGTCTCCGAAACAACTCCTAGCCAAGCTCACACTGGCTTTATTCAACGTGACCATTCCCTTCCGACTTAGTTTTTACACGACTGTCACCAGACATTGCTGGAGTAGCTACTGTTACCCACTTTCGAATCTCAAACATACCCCGTCTCTCTACACAAAAACAAACACATGACAAAAACAAATTCTCACAGAGCATCCATTCAAGTTTTGAGACTCAAAACTGTGTTTTTCGATCATTCCTTGAGGGGTTGAATCGATACAAACTGATAAATGGGACAAATATTAGATTAAAAAACCCACTGTTTGAGGAATGGACAAAGGACCTCTAGTAATAAGTATCAAGAGGAATAATATGGGGTATTTTTGAGATTCTCTCAACTTGTCTTCTTGTTCCTCAGCTGCTAAAACCCCATCCTGTCTACCCATCGTGACCACCCTCCATAGTAGACTCACGTTTCCCAAGTCTTCCTGCAGGACTCGCCCAACCGTACTTTGAGGTGACCTACGCAAGCATGCCAGTGATTGTTCGTATGATGCCGGAGCAACTGTCAATGTGTGTATGCACTGACAGTCCTTGAAGGGGGTACTGCCCAGGGGAGAGTCTGGGTGAGATAACAGTTTAGGCTCTTTGGCTTCCCCACTTAGTCAACTTACTATGTGGTCGGTGTTTATATCGGGGTCAAATGTGAATACCAGTATTTGTATCGGGGTCAGGGCGAAGGCGGAACTATGTTGGTAGGGTTAAAATAAACCCTCGGACCGGTTTCAAAAAAATATATACCAAAATCCAAATTCCAAAGAATGCTTTGTCATACGAATTCGTCCATGATATTTTTCCCTAGTGCCTTTTGGCTTGACCAATGGGTCGCCAGCATCTTGAGGCGTCTTGGCGTTGGGGCACAAAAAGACAAAACCTCCTGGTACCCAGTCTTATAGTAAAAATTGTCTGTCCACAATCATTTTCACACTTTTTATTTTGAAGTCACCAATTATGTTGGACCCTACCGTGTATTGCTTTGTTTTATTACACCAATATTGGGGAATCGTTTACGGTCCCGATCCTAAATGGCAGTCCAAGGAGTACGCACCCACGAAATGGATCGCCGACGTACCACGTCACCCTGTCCCCTCTTAGAGAACCTGGGGTGGCCGGATCCTCACCCTGCACCTTAACTACGTCGCTGGCCACACCGATCCCCTCCTTTTCCTCTTCGAACAGACCCAGCAACAAACGCCGTTGACAACCAGGGCTTTTGCCCTGGCGGCTCCGTGTGTGAGCAGGTCCAAAGTTCGTTCAGCCTCATTGGTGAGGGCCCTGAATGATGGTAAGATTTCGTGGGTTTTGTGGCCCTGGTATGTGAAATCCTCCTCAACAAAAGAAAAGAAACACATGTTTTTGTAACCGCCCAAGAATGGACTAATCGCACTCTGGCCGTCCACGAACGGACGAGTGTCCACTTTTTAGTATTGCCAGGTAGTCTTTTGTCAATTACTGAGATTATTGTGTACAGATATTTTAGTCCATTAAAGCCTATCCGTGAATTAACATATACAAGTGGGTAAAATATTGTACCACTGGACCTTATTATTGAACCCATTTTGTTTTTGTGAAACATAATATTTACATTTTACTACATGCGTGTTCGGCCACAGTGCAATTAGTCTTTCTTGGTTAAGACCCAACCTAATCACTGGACTAAGCGGATGGCGAACACACGATTAGCCTCCATTTTTGGGCGGAAAAAAGAAGATGGAAAAACCCGAGGGAGAAAGTCCTGCGCCAGAGAGGTCGAGGACCCACAGACAACCCTTTCCCATTGCAATTGCAATGAAGCGTGCAACACTACTGAGGAAGACAATGAGCCTGTCGACCAATCAATAGATCAGAACCAATCTGGCCAGAATGTTGACGAGTTTAGAAACGCGAAACTCTACAAATACTAAAAAAAAAATATGCATATATATATACATGAGAAAAAGGAGTATTTGTTTTTTAAAGTTTCATTTTCCCGCCAATTAACGGCAACTTTGCTTGGTGTGTGTGCGCTCGAGGAAGGCAGAGTTCACTAGCACGTCATATGGCTACTTTCAAGTTTGCACCATGCCAGACATTGTGCGTGCGACCGGTCAAGACTAGCAAGTTGAAGTGGATCAAGGCCGCGCTTGCTGCAGAAACGCATGATCTCAAGAGTGTCGAGGCTGTGGACGATCTTGAGCCAGGTAATAAATGTGCCTTCATGCAGTAATGCAGCACCGTGCTCGGGCTAAATCTTTCCATGTTCTTATTGACGATTTCTGTGGGTAGTAATGGAGAGAAGTAATGCAGCACCGCTTCATGCAGTAATGCAGCACCGTGCTCGGGCTAGTGTCTTGTCATCATAGTGCATGCAAACTCACAAAATGTCTACTGGGACCAGGTCACCTGGGCTCGTTCATGATCTACGCCAACTACGGTAACTTCATGCAGTATATTCCACGCACACATCATAGTAAACATGTACACACCCACACACACACACACCATACCGTGCAAATTGCACTCGCGTGACACTTTGACGCTATGTTCGTAACCCACACTTACTCGGTTACTATGTGCAGCCACATGCGATCAGGCCCACACGGCAAAAATCAAAATGCAACAGTGGTCACAAGAGACCTGCACCGCAGCGCACAAGCTCACCTGGTTACTCAAGAACGAATTCTCACTCAAGTTTTCTCCTCTTCCAATTCTACCGCTTACAACTGCAATTAAAGTGCATCTGCAAGAGCCTCCGGGCACAGCTACAAGGGAAGATGAATATGAGCAAAGATTGTGTGACAGCTCGGCAGATGTCAGGCCAAAGTTTGAATCGAGCCACCCAACACTTCCTTGCTCTCCCTTGCAGATTTCTGAAGGATTTGATTTTATGCTTTCGTCACTCCTGTTCTCGTCAAATGATGCTGCAGGTGTTTGGATTTGCACGTGAGAATTATGAGAATGTGTGCTTGTCTCATCCATGCAGCGAACTCTGGACACACACTTGTCAAGAAGGCATATTAAAATTGAGTGTTGTGCTCTTTGATGTATAATATACAGATGCGCTGGAAATGAAATCGCCAGGTGACACTGCCTACTCGTCTGCCGCATGCTCGAATGCAACGACCCCATCTCCATCACATGCCTGCAAGATG
>Ga0105053_10010504_pt1 | contig 11525 bp, 7 predicted proteins | sample BON01_FD_78093 | JGI IMG/M metagenome (GOLD analysis project Ga0105053, IMG submission 78093) | Freshwater microbial communities from Lake Bonney liftoff mats and glacier meltwater in Antarctica - BON-01 | ecosystem: Environmental > Aquatic > Freshwater > Ice > Glacier meltwater | place: Lake...
CGCGGCCGTTTTCTGCTTCTTTCGCGTCCGCTCCAGAAGCAGAAAACTGCCCCACACCTGCGGTCAGCCTTAACCCAAACTGACTCTCATAACCGTGGTACTGAGAACTGGGGCACGCCACTGTTACTTTGCTGGCGATTTGGTGAGCCCGCTGATTGCATTCTCGGCGAACGGAATTCTGTCCGCTGCGTGCCAGCAAACACGCCGAATTGAATTTCATCGACGCAAAAGCGGAGATGCTTTGCTGGTCGCGTCAATCACGGCTGCGTCCGATGTGAGGCATCTAACGTGCGGTCCAGCTGCGAACCAGTTCCTGGCGTTTCATGCAGGCGGAGGTGTTTCGCAACTGGAAGTGCCGTTTCGATGAAAATCCATGCAGCATCTCATGCGAACGCCATCATCTCCAGCAAAGAGATTCTCCCGGAAGCCCGCGATTGCCGGCCGCAGAAATCTGTCGCCTGTTTAAATTACAATCTCACCCAGCAAATCGTCAACATCAGCGACATTCGGAAGGAATGGCAGAAGTCGATCCGCCACACAGATACGGACACGTTTAACGCAGTCGTCGAACGTGTTGTCCGACATGGCAGAGACAATTGGTGAGACCTGCTTTAATGGTCGGTAGGCATTTTCTTTTGGATAATAGATGTCGACCTTGAATTCCACTTCGCGATGTAGTGGTGGTGCGTCAATCAATACTTCAACGGGGCTGATATCGATTTTGCATAGTCTGCATAACGCAGACGCCAGCTGATTAGAGCAATCTACAATTTGTTTGTAGGGCATTTGCCGCAGAGCTCGGTAAAGTTCCGGACGCTGGAACAGGCTGTATTCGCTGAACCTTTTATGAAGCCGTCGCCTTGCCCCAAACAGGCCATTTGTCAGTGATTGAGCGGGTAAGCCATTGCAGGAGTCAGCCAGAGTTCTGATCATTTCAGGCTCGGTCATGCGAAACAAAGTGGGCAGATCCAGCTGTTGATGCACATCATAAAAAGCTCGAGCAAACATTGTGGTAGCCGATCGAACGGTGTGATGCCAGTACACTTCACTGAACATCACATACCGAGCAAACACCATCATCTCGGCGGCCGTTTTTCCTTTGTGAGTTATTGCAAGGCCATCACCGGCTTCGTTGAGAATTAAAGAACTGATGAGTCTGTTGCGATCGAAGTTTCTTCCGTAGGGCACTCCGCAGTGCTGGCTGTCTCTGTTCAGGTAGTCCATCTTGTCGATGTCAATTGGCCCGGACAAAATAGACTGCCTCAGCAGCAGGCTCGGATCTTGGGATTTTCCGGTCAGCACTTCCAGCACTTCACGGGGGGCTACATTCCATTCGCTTTTCAGCACATCAGCCAATTCGCTGTCTGGTCCCAGAAACTCTGCGGCGAAGGCCTCGTGAGGAGGCATTGTTTCCAGTTCCAGATCTTCAATTGGATGGCAAAACGGCCAGTGTCCAATATCGTGAAGCAAGGCGGCGACTATTAAAACTTCGGCATCGTGCGGAGAAACGGCGGCCGCAAACCTGTCGTCTTTACCCAGTTGCCAAAGATACAGCAGCGCGTTGTGGTAGACGCCTAAAGCGTGTTCGAATCGTGAATGAACTGCACCGGGGTAGGCTCGCGACGCAAGTGCCAGTTGTGTAATTTGCCTAAGTCTTTGGAATTCCGCCGTGTCGACAATTGCTCGGACTCGATTTGTGAATGGAATGTCCTGTTCGACAGGCACACGCACAACACCGACGTTGTGGCCTGTGCTCGAAAGTTCCGGAATCTCGGAGAACGGGTGCATACTGTTTTTTAACCAGACAAGGCGTTCGTCGTCAAAAAACGACGATTCCTGTTCGATTTGGCGTTTGGCGGGTCACAAAGCGGAGAATTTCAAGGTCGAGTGACGATGATACGCCAAATCCCCTTGAGTTTCTGATGCTGGAGTGTAACGACTCTGGTACTTATAGACATTTCCACGTAGTCTGATGTGGTTGTGTCGAGGCAAAAAGTTCGAAACGCCCGTTCCCGTGCTCATCTGACAACGCGTCAAATGGAAGAATCGGTGACCAAGTGGCGCATTATTCGGCGTTATTATCTACAATGCCCGACAGAATCGAACAACGCGTCTAACACATCCGAAAGGATGTCCCCACATTTACGGCTCTTAGTGATACAGTTAAAGCAATTACAGAATGGCGAAAGAAGAAGCAATTCAGGTCGAAGGCAACGTTGTCGAGGCACTCGCGAACACTCAATTTCGCGTGGAACTCGAAAACGGCCACTTGGTCATGGCCCACGTGGCCGGTAAAATGCGAAAGCACTTTATTAGAATCGTCCCTGGCGACCGAGTCGTTGTGGAGGTGTCTCCGTACGACCTCAAAAGAGGTCGCATCGTTTATCGAGAACGATAGAACTTACGTTTTCTACATAAAGTTCTGCGACTCAGAACCAGCATTTCGGCCCAAACTCGATGACGACTCCTGTTGAAGCTCTGCCGTTTGTCCGCGTCTTCACAGACGGTGCGTGCAAAGGTAATCCGGGCCCTGGTGGTTGGGCGTGCATTCTGCGTCATCCAGCAAGTGGCAAAGAGATCGAACTTAGCGGCGGTGAGCCGGAAACCACGAATAACCGCATGGAACTTCAGGCTGTTATCGGTGGCTTGAGTCATCTCACCCGCAGAACGCAGGTCGAAGTTATAACCGACAGCACCTATGTCGCTCAGGGCTGTAAGTCCTGGATGGCTGGCTGGAAGAGAAACGGCTGGCAACGAAAAGAGGGCCGGAAGCTAAAGCCTGTACTTAATGTCGAGTACTGGAAAAAACTAGACGAATTGCTGAGTCAGCACGACGTGAAATTCACTGTTGTGAAAGGGCATTCCGGCCACGCCGAAAACGAACGTTGCGATGTGCTTGCCGTCGCCGCCGCAGAAGCACAACGCTGACTCAAACGCGAAGTACACTTCTGCCAACTTGCGGCATCGCATTGGCACAAATCCACCTGAGGCTTAGCGACGACGTCCTTCGGACAAAGATCGCTGATAAAGTTCCAGAAGATCCTTGTACTGCGCCGGAGGCCGAGAACGCTGTGACGTGGTGTCCTGTTTTTCTATGTCTCGATTTGTCCTGCCGACGCGTTCTTGCGGTGAAGCTTCTAAATCGAGACTCTTAAGCAGTTCTTCTACTCGCCGTCGTTGTAATTGCTGCGATTTTGAATCTGCAGCGGCCTCGTCCTTAAGCGTTTCAAGTTGCTTCTGCATGCGTTCACTGAAGGCTTCCAGTTGATCTTCTGTCCAGCCAAGTTCATCGAGTAGTTTCTGGTCGACTTTGCCACGTTCGAGATCTTTTTGAAGACGCTTAAGGACAAGATTTGCAGCTTTTGCGGCATCCTGAACATTGGGATCATCCGTTTTGAATGGATTGGATGCTTCTTCACCGGCTCCACTTGAACCAGCTGGACCCTGCTCGGCATTGCCCTGCGGCTGATCTTTTCCAGATGTATTTGACCCGCCGCCACCTGCAGGATTCTTGCCGCCGCGACCCCCGTTCCCTTGCTGGCTTTGCTCAGCTTTAGCTCCGGACGCACCTTCACCGCCTAGTTCTCCACCTTCCTCAGCGCCCTGCATTCCGCCTTCCTGTCCCTGCTGTCCGGCCTTGTCTTCCTGTTTTCCGGCGTCCTGTCCCTGCTGTCCGGATTTGTCTTCCTGTTTTCCGGCGTCCTGTCCCTGCTGTCCGGCCTTGTTTTCCTGTTTTCCGGCGTCCTGTCCCTGCTGTCCGGACTTGTCTTCCTGTTTTCCGGCGTCCTGTCCCTGCTGTCCGGCCTTATTTTCCTGTTTTCCGGCGTCCTGTCCCTGCTGTCCGGCCTTGTTTTCCTGTTTTCCGGCGTCCTGTCGCTGCTGTCCGGACTTGTCTTCCTGTTTTCCGGCGTCCTGTCCCTGCTGTCCGGACTTATTTTCCTGTTTTCCGGCGTCCTGTCCCTGCTGTCCGGCCTTATTTTCCTGTTTTCCGGCGTCCTGTCCCTGCTGTCCGGCCTTGTCTTCCTGTTTTCCGGCGTCCTGTCGCTGCTGTCCGGCCTTGTCTTCCTGTTTTCCGGCGTCCTGTCGCTGCTGTCCGGCCTTGTCTTCCTGTTTTCCGGCGTCCTGTCCCTGCTGTCCGGCCTTGTTTTCCTGTTTTCCGGCGTCCTGTCGCTGCTGTCCGGCCTTGTTTTCCTGTTTTCCGGCGTCCTGTCCCTGCTGTTCCGAGTTGTTATCCGGTGATTCGTTGGGCTTCTCGGTGCTCGACGATTCACCTTCGTTCATCTTGCTTGGATCAGGTTGGGGCTTGCTGTCTGGTTCTTTCCCATTGGAACCTGTTTCGGACTGCTTTTGATTGTCCTGTGGCATTTCGTTTGTTTGGGGAACGTCTGTTTGTTTTGATTCCTGGTCGTTGGTTCTTTCGTCGCCAGCAGTCTTATCGACTTTGTCAGTTGCTGCATCTGCATTTGGCTGGCCCCCGTCCGTTGATGGACTTTCATCGGTTGATGATTTAGTCATCTCCTCGGATGTATCAGACTCTGGTGTCGTCCCATTCTTTGGTGGCTTTGCTTCGGTCGCTGAATCGTTTGCGTTCGACTCATTTTCACGAGTTTGATTCAGCCTCGCTCCATCCGGCTTCAGCGAAGGTTCGCCATTGCGTTGTTTTTGATCGGGGGACGCATCCTCTGGCGATTCACCATTATTTTGCCGAGTTTCTGTTTCCTTATAGCTTTCCAACAATCGTTGCATCGCGTCGCTGTCCGATGCAGACGGCCTGGACTTGTCGGACGGCTTGTTACCGTTACTCGATGGCTGTCCTTTGTCTGCTTCGTTACCAGACTGCGGCGGCGAGTTTTCGCCCGTCTTGCCTGCATCCTTGTCGGAAGGTTTAGTACCGCCTTCTGACTTGTCGGATTCAGTGGCAGCAGCTTCCGGTCCAGGCGAACTTTTATCACCTGGTTGTTGACCATTTGGGGCCGTTTGGTTGCCGTTTTCATCGCCGGCGCTTTGTTTATCGGCGGCATGGGAATCGGATTTTTCTTCAGGGTTGGTATCGTTTGGGGAAGGTTGGTTGTCTGCTTCAGCGGGTTGTGGATTCGATTCGTCCGGGTTGACGGTTTCGTCGTTTTGACGCTCCGAGTTGCGGTCGCGCTGCTGTTGTTCCTGCAGTTCTTTGTCACGCTGAAGTTGCTTCTGAGCTTCTTCGGCCGTCGTTGGCGCTTGAATTTCGAACTGCAGAGTGCCGGAACGCGACTGGCTACCCAATGGAGGCTTGTTATCGCGAGCCGTAATGTAATATCGCACCACATCGCCCTGCTTAAGTTTCAGCGGTTCCAACGCAAACTCCCACGTGCCCGTCCATGACTTTTGCAGGCTTTGGCGGGTTGCATCGAAAAGTGGTTCCGGCGTTCGTAGTTCGCCATTAACTTCGTAATTCAGCTTAACGGATCGCAGCAGAAAGTCGGGGTCTTCTGCTTCGACAAGTAGCGGCACAATCGCATTCGACGGCACGACCAGATCGCGAATAGGATCGAGCAACTTCACGATCGGAGACTTGTCCGGGCGAACCGTTACGCCGTAAACAGTCGGTTGAGGATCGGTGCGGTCGTTTTCGTCAGACACTTCAATGCGGTAATACTTAGCAGACGTACCGTCTTCTCGAAGATTAAGCTGAAAGCGTCCGGTCAGCTTTGTTCCACTAACGTCCATCACAAATTCTTCGGCAGGAACCGCGAAGGTTGTGTCGTCGCTGAAAGCTACTGATGCTGACCGCAACGGCACATTGGATTCGGCAGAGAGAATAATATCCGAACCTTCCCAAACGTCGATGTTTCCATTTTGGGTGGAAGCGATGGGAAGTGCCATGTAGTCGGGATAGCGGTAGGTAATCTGCGTCACATTGGCTGATGGAGGCTGATCGACCGTTACGGAAAACTGTTCGGATTCAGCGTCGCCAGCTGTGACGCGGTAGGTGAAGTTTTGCCGCAGACCTCGATCTGCAGAACCAGCCAGTAGAACTCGGAAACGTCCTTCGCCTTCGGACGCCTGCATCGTCAGCTTCTCATCGACGTATGTTTTGTCGGCTGTCGAATACATAACCAGAACTTCATCCGGAACGTTGCCACCGATATCAACGATGACCTCCATTTCAGCTCCCGCTTGAATAGTGGCGTGACCTGGTTGAACTTTTAGAATACGAGTTTGCGTTGCGACAGCCGTACTGGACAGGCTCAGTGGTCTTAACAGGTTAATGGCCTTGGGGCTGAAAACCGCATACAGGCATGTCGTTAGCACAAGGCCAAACAGCAAGAACCCCAATTGCATTAACCAGTGCCGATCAATGGCTTCGTCCATATTGACTTTTGCGAGCCCCACGGCTGCGCGTTTTTCGATCGTCTTTCGAATAGATTCAGATGCGCTGCTGCCAGACGCATTCAGGTCGATCAAACTAAGAAGTGAACCATCCATCCCACCGCTGGCGTCATCCAGCATTTTGGCTGCGTACAGCGAACTGACTTCTTTCGTCCACGGGCGAATGACGTACCGATAAACAATGTACGCGCAGGCTGCCAGCGCAAGACTCAGCATGGTGGCGCGAGTGACCGGGCGAAAGCCGCCGCTGATAATCCAGTGGTCAAAAATGGTGAAGGTCAGCACGTAGCCAATCAACAGCACACTCGCCAGCAACGAAGCCGTCAGTAGGTCCGTGAATTTAATGCGATTGCGAGCCACCTTAATGCGGTGCTCGATATATTCGTCGCAATTTGCGTACGGGCTGGAAGGCTCAATTGCGGTTGACATGTTTTATCCTCAGGGAGAACCCTGTTCGTGTTCCTGATCTGCAACACGTTAGCCGTTTTATGTTTTTTGCTGCGTGACATTGTCTCGAACACTGCGAGCCCATTACGGACGAGCCATATTCGTATAACGATTTAACCGCGGCGACGTCCGTGTCTTCTGATTCGACCGCACAACACTTGAGTGATCTGTGACTTCGCGTGGTTGAGTAATTGTCTCGAAATTCGACCGCCATGACAAATTATATCGGTATGTCGGGTTAGGCGAACTGAAAAGAACATTCCGAGACACGAATATAAGGCTGTCACGGCGTCTTTTAGGCGAAACTACAGCAATTTAGGTGGCCTACGTCTGGTCGGGCGGCAGTGGCTCCTTCGCCCGGACTGCAACGACAGCCATTGAGCGGGCACTTTATTTTGGCCCGTCGTGCCAAACCAGAACGGATTGAAGAAAACGCAGCAGTGGTTCCGGGGTTTAACGATGTGCTTTGGGTTCAGGCGTTTGAGCAGGCAGCTTTACGCCCAGGATGGCGGCGGCATCCTGAATGCGGGAGTCTCGCCACATTGTTTTCTCAATTACGTTGCTTGGTCGCTGTCCCGCTTTGTGGAAGGCTGACAGAATTCGTACCAGCGATTTTGACAGCTTCAATTGCACTCGAACTGGTCCCGCAGATGGTGGCGTCGCCGACTGTACAGACTTCTTTTCAACCGCTCGAGAAAGGTTCTGTTTTACAAATCCGTCTGCAGGCCGAGTTTTCGAAGCGGGCGGAACGGATTTCGATTCGCACCCGCGTTTGGGGATTCCCCGAGTCAGTTCGTTGAATAACTCCGCTGTTTCCAATGCAGTCATTGTACGAGCGGCCGATTTTCCCGAACGCACTGTTTCAAGACAGTGGCGGGCCGTTGACAGCAACAGCAGTTCTTCGGCATCGGGCTGGCCGACATGCGCCTGGTCAATTCGCTGCGGGCTGTGATATGAGTTTTTCGCCTTCGCAGAATCTGGACCGGCGGCAATGGAAGTGCTGAGGGATTCGCCCATGAACCGTTTTTGCTGGACAGGTGAGTTCACCTGTTCTGCGTGGTGAACGGGAACTGATTGAGTTCGAACAGGGCGAACTCTTGTGAGCAATTGTGGCATAGCACACCCAAACTTTCTTGAGGAACGATTCTTTGGCAGTCAGGCTAATACCGGCAGCAAAATGCAGTTTCAGAATCCGTTCCGCAGGGATGGGGTTGATTCGGCGCGTAACTACACAAAGGAATTTGCGATGGGGCGACGTGAGTTGCCGCGGCATGTATGCTGCATCAGAAGCAAACCGACTTTTGCAACTCGCAATTCTGCCTTGATTGGGTTTATCGGCAGAGATTGCCGAAGCCGTGATTTGCAGGTGCAAAAATCAGCGGAGTTTGGATCAGCGTGTGAAGCTGTATCGGTTATGCAGAAGGATACCTTGCGGTGTGCTGCATGGACTTCATTCGGTTTCGAGGTCCAGCCACACTAAACGGTGATCCGAACAATCGATAGCGTCCGACTGCGATTGGCCTTTGGCAGGCCAGAAGACTCCACCATTTTTTACGATCCAGTCATGGCTCGGCAAGACGTAGTCGACTCGAAGATTGCCAACTTCACCATCCGAAAAATCTGCCGTGTCGTTTCTGGAAATTCCCGTGTGACGCATGTTGGCCCCATTCTGTGCCTCGGTGGCCTGAACGGCCCCATCGCTGCCGGGCACGAACGTTGAATTAACTCTATTATGATTCAACAGCTGTTGGATGGCGTTGTTAAAACTGCCTCCATCAAACGGGTCAGCGTTTTGGTCTCCAAGAATCACAAACGATTCGTCTGCCGGAAGCCCGCCGGCGCGACCATTGTCGTCCATCAACCAATTGCAGTCTGCGTGAGTCAGGTATTCGGCCCATAGGCGAATTTCGTCGTGGTTGCGTTTACCGTTGCGGTTTTCCGGACCATCAAACGCGGGAGGAGTGGGGTGCGACGCCAGCACATGCAGCACTTTTCCGTTTACGTTTATCGGAACGTCCCAGTGACTCTTGGAGGACAGGCGAAACGCATTCCATTCCCGCTGCGAATACCACGCAGCGTTGGTTGATGGATCAATCGGGACAGCTGCCGCAGGCATGTCCCGCCACAGCAGCTTTTGAAACGTGCGGACGTTTTTAACGTCGATGGGGAACTTCGAAAGAATGAGCATGCCATACTGCCCTGGAAACAGTCCAAATCCAAATGCGTCGCCCGGGCTATCGGTTTTTCCATCGTGATCGAAGTCAATCCCGGTGGGAAGCCCCGTGTTAACGGTCGTCGAAAAAGAATAAGAGTAAGTAATCGGGTGGCTGGCCCCGTCTTCTGCGGCCTGGAGGAATCGTTCTTTAAACAGTTGAATCGATTTGCCATCTGAGTCAAAATCAAATTCATTCAGCAGAACGATGTCCGCACGCACAGTACGCAGAATCCTGGCGACTTTTTGAGCCTGAGCATTATCTGACTGTAGATCGTTCGCCAGTTTTCCTTTTACGCGACGATTCAGGCTGACATTAAATGTCGCAATGCGCAGCGGTTGATTGGCGTCAATCAGCTGAGCAGAACTGCGTGCAGAAAACACAAAACTGGTCAAAGCTAAAATAACAAGACAGGCGATCCAGGTCATAGAGCGAGCAGCAATCATGGTGAGCAACAGCCTTCGGGCATTTAGTGGTGGTTCCGGAGTCGTTTAGCAGTATGCCGGCGCGCTCCATAAATACAATGACCGCAGAATATGAATATTGTCGGAAAATCGGCCGCGTCTGATTTGGCACAGTCCATGATTCGGTGTTGGGGAGTGCTGGTTATTCACGGTTATCAGAATAAAAAAGGCTCGGTGACGTCCAGATGCAATCATTGGGAAACTGTTTCAAATGTCGCTAAGCTCACCCAGCTGATTTACTCGGTTTAAAATATCTGCCCGCGTCTCTTGAGCCCGACCCGACCCGACCCGACCCGAGACGTAAAACGGAAATGCAGACTTTGTTGCTGAAGGTGTAGACTTATATGAAAATCTTCATGTCGCTTGTGTGTTTTGCAATCACAGCATCGAACCTGTGTGCTGCTGAAGCCAAAAGACCGAACTTTGTATTTATTCTGGCTGATGATTTTGGCTGTCGAGATCTCAGTGGCGAAGGCAGTGCTTTTTATGAAACGCCAAATCTCGATCGAATTGCCAGAGATGGCATGAAGTTCGTCAACGGTTATGCCACTTGCCAGGTGTGCAGCCCTTCCAGGGCCAGCATCATGACGGGTAAGTATCCTGCTCGTCTGCATATTACGGACTACATCGGTGCACCGTCGGGTTACAAATGGACTCGTAACGGAAAGATCCTGCCTGCCGAATATCTACACGATCTTCCTCATGAAGAAACAACTCTGGCCGAAGCCATGCGAGAAGGTGGCTATCGAACGTTCTTTGCGGGAAAATGGCACCTCGGAGGCAAGGGGTCTCATCCGAATCATCACGGGTTCGACATTAACATCGGCGGACATTTCCGAGGAAGTCCACCAGGAGGCTTCTTTGCCCCGTTTCAGAATTCGGAAATGTTGGATGGCCCCGCTGGTGAGTCGTTGCCGCAGCGGTTGGCACAGGAAACTGTAAAGTTTATTGAAACGACCAGCGGTAAGCCGTTTTTTGCGTACCTGTCGTTCTACTCAGTGCATGCGCCGATTCAAACGACGCCAGAACTATGGGCTAAGTATCGGGATAAGGCCGTTGCTAAGGACGCTCCTGCCGAACGTTTCCTGATTGATCGAACATTGCCGGTCCGGCAGGTTCAGGACTGCCCGATCTATGCAGGTATGGTTGAATCGATGGATAGTGCAGTTGGTCTTGTGCTTGAAAGCCTGGACCGCCTTAAGCTGGACGACAATACCGTTGTGATCTTTACGTCGGACAACGGAGGAGTTTCCAGCGGTGATGCATTTGCAACGGCGAATCTACCTTTCCGCGGCGGAAAAGGGCGACAGTGGGAAGGCGGCGTACGAGAACCATATTACATCAAGGCGCCGGGTATGAAGTCCGGGACGAACGAGACTCCGGTGACGGGAACTGACTTTTATCCCACGATTCTTGAACTTGCGGGATTGTCGGCCAGAGGCGATCAGCACATGGATGGGGTCAGTTTGGTGCCCTTGTTGACGGGCGGAAGTATTAAGCCTCGCTCACTGTTTTGGCACTATCCGCACTACGGTAATCAGGGAGGCGAACCGTCTTCGTTTGTTCGCGATGGCGATTGGAAACTGATTCACTATTGGGAAGATGGCCACGACGAACTCTACAACATTGTTCGCGACATCGGTGAACAAACAGATTTGGCAGCGTCCAATGTAGATCGTGTTGCAGGGCTGCGGAAACAACTGGATGCGTGGCTGGTGGAAACCGAAGCTACAATTCCAGAAATGGATCCTCGGTTTGATCAGAAGAAGTTCGAGAAAAATCAAACTGAAATTCGTAATTCGCGAAAGCCAGCGCTGGAAAAGCAACACGCGGGATTTCTTTCCGAGAGCTTCAAGCCGAATCCAACCTGGTGGGGCTCTAAAGTTACAATCGACTAAGCGGCGTTAACCAGGGGTTACTGTAGAAAGTTGTGTTTGAGCGAGGTTGAAAGAGGCGGCGTATTTCGGGATGAATTGGTTTGCAAACAATAGACCAGATTCATTTTGAAAGGGACGCCACCCATGACTCAGAG
>Ga0105053_10010505_pt1 | contig 11525 bp, 9 predicted proteins | sample BON01_FD_78093 | JGI IMG/M metagenome (GOLD analysis project Ga0105053, IMG submission 78093) | Freshwater microbial communities from Lake Bonney liftoff mats and glacier meltwater in Antarctica - BON-01 | ecosystem: Environmental > Aquatic > Freshwater > Ice > Glacier meltwater | place: Lake...
GGTGAATGCGCCGAAGGATACGAAGATCAACGCAAATATGTTTATCGCCTTCACAGTCATCTATACGGCATGAAAGACAGTCCTCAAAGATGGGGTCAACTCTTCACAAGCGTCTTCAAAGACGTCGGTCTAACACGCCTCAAAAGCGACGAATGCGAAGCACTAGCAGCAGAATTTGAAGTTAATTGCAACGTCAAATTTCCGATGAATGCTGAGGGACCCGTCAACTGGTATCTATCCGTCAAATATGACCATAATCCAACAACAGGCGCAGTATCAGCTCACCAGCACCTCTACATCGACAAAATCCTTAAGAAATGGGGTATGGAACAGTGCAACCCACTACCTACACCATTTCCACAAAAGGCCGATGATATTGTCAAAGAATTTGCAAAACCGGTCGCAAATCACAACGAAAAATTCGTAAAAGAATACAAGGCTCTGGTCGGCAGTTTTCTTGATCTGCAACTACACACTTTTCTAGATATATCCTGAGCAATTTCAATATTAAGCAAATACATGACCCGGCCCTACTCATCTGATGATAGCCAAAAGAATTCTACGTTACTTCATATGGCGCAAGAATGTCACTCTACGATGGTGCGCTCAAGATTGCACCGGCGCAAACTTGCCAGGCACGATCTATGGATATGCTGATGCATCACTACTCTGATTGATCTCAACGAAGCAGAAGCCGAGCTCTACAGTCTATCTAGCGCCACTCAGAAAGCCATCTATTTCCGCAAGGCGTGCATCGAGATAAGATTCCTACAGAACAGTCCGATTAACATGTACGAAGATTGTCAGGCAGCAGTCGCTTTATCCAAAGAAAACTTATTTTGCAATCGCGCCAAACACATCTCCCTTCGCTGGATTGTTGTCGAATGACAAAGTCGTGCCATTGGCGACCAGTGGGGAAAACAACCGTACTATAGGCCGGCCAAGGGTTAATTAATGAAGTCATTAATCCATTAATTAATTAATTAAAAGAAGAAGATTCTGAGCTGTGATGTGTGGAAAATAAATTGCATACTATATCAATAGGACAGAGTACCCATTAGGACTTGGTCAAAAAATCTGGCCTGCGGCGCATTTTGTTTGATAAGTCTTGCCTGCGGCACATTTTATTTCTTAAAAATCTGGCGTACGATGCATGTTTTTCATATATTATTTTGCTTAAACTGGGATGAATTTAACTTGAAAGTGAAGAGTCTTGTTCTGTCTACCAATTCATTGGTGTGCAAATGATTCCAACTCCAATACTGCCTGATCATAACGACATAATTTGTACCAAACAGTAACTGAGAAAGTGTCAAATAAAAAACCCTTTGTCAAATGAAACCTCTTGAGATACAAATCGCACAACACCATTTCACTCAAAATCAATTTCAAAACAGTTTATAAGAAATAACGTACAGCAGGTTCAATGCCTCACCTAAAGCCTACAGATTTTGACATGACCAAGCACTCAGATTACTTTAAGTGAAAGGACACGTCAGAGCGCGTGGCTCGATGCTGTGACGACACCGTTGACAAGAAGCGAGTGAATTTTTGTGTACTAAAACACTTGTGGAGTGAGTTGAGCATCCAAAAATATCGCCAAAAAACCCCGGAAATGCCTTCTCCGATGCGCTACTAACGTCACGTTTTCAAAATTTCGCGGCTGACGCCGCCAAAAAAAAAACTGCGTTCAAAACCGCGCTTCGCGCGGTTTTAATTCATGAATTAATTCGGGGCCAAAGATTCTGAGAAACTATTTTCTTCACCATTGGCGACATAGCCATTGATGGTATTTGCTGCACAGGTATGCTTGCAGACATATTCTTCTTGCCTCGACCCGCATCGAGCTTTATACCAGTCTGCAACATAATATTGGGACACCCACAGATGCCGATCGCATCGCTACCAACTGAGAAGAGATTTGCCTCTTTCTCGATTTTGGTTTATGCTGGATCTGAATACCTAATTGTTCGCTACCGTGCTGATCCATCCATCGACATGCTTTAGTCATGCAGAATACCACTGTTGTTTGACTGTCTATCGATCTGATGTGCAATCTGAGTTACAGAGTGTTTGCAAGGAAAATTTGATACTTTTTGGTTTAACTCTTTTTTCCCTTTCTCGCCCATCCATCGACATGCTTGAGTCATGCAGAAACATAATTCCACTTTTGTGTGACTGTCTATCAATCTAATGTGCAAACTGAGCTACACAGTGTTTACAGATTTGAAACTCACGGATTTTACTCTCTCCCCAAAATTCATTTGCAATCATCGAATCTAAATTATGCAGACCTGACTTCCAAATACGGCTATTCACAATGATGTACTTGCACGCGTACTCTCAGCAAAATGTCTCATGGGCTTTAAATTTTTACCCTAATAAAATTAATGAGATCATTCATTTATCACACAAATATGTGATGGATTGATTTGCGATCGTTAATTAAACTATACGAATAAGCATATTCATTATCATTAATATCAGTTTTATTTTTCCCCAATTCATATGAGATATTATGCACAATTCTACTTGAATGCAGAAATCTCCACAGTTTTTCAACGCGATCTCCTTTCATTCTGAGTAAAGAGGAGTCTTGAAGTGTGTAACCTGGTCAAGAACATAAAGGTCTAAATCTCATCTATCCAACAAAATTCCACTAAGAATTACCGTCAAGCAATTTGTACAAAATTGACCCTTCCATAAATTATAATTTGATACGTGAGGAGAAGTGTTAAAACCACATCTCTGATTTATCGAAATAATCTAAATCCAGGAGATTTCAGTTTTAATAAATACCATTTAATTGGATTTAGGAATCACAAATGTACTTATATCTGTTTGAAGGAGTTGACTAATTCTATTCAAAGTAATTAGTCGGCATTCCTTTGACTATCAAATGACTTTGTCCATCTATTTGATTGCTCCAGTTTAAGGTTGAACGAGCATACCACTTTACATTAGACGGTGACAATCTAGTCATGAGCATCAATCTTGGCACCACTGGCTCTCGCGTCGCAACCTGGAGACCTTGACTGGAGTGCTGGGAGAACATCCCAAAGCGACAGAGTGTATGTTCCACACCAAGCCGCCGAGACAGAGGAGAAGCGTGGGTTCCTTGAGGAGTGTTGTTGTGTGGTCGTGTGTGTGTGTGTGTGTGTGGTGTGGTCGTTCATCGGAGCGTGTTTTCGTGTGCAGTGGGGCAAACAAACGTACTATAGCCCCGCCGAAGGGTATTTACATAAATAATTAATAAAAAAACAAATAAGATTCAAACTGTGAAGGTCGAAAAACTGTATTACATACTACATCAAGAAGACAGACTGCCAATGAAGATTTAGTCAACAAATCTGTCTTGTGTCGCATTTTGTTTGATAAGCCTTGTTTGCGGCACATTTTGTTTGGCAACAAAATCTTGCCTGCAGACCATTTTCCCCCCAAAAATCTTGTATGTAGTGCACTTTATTCGAGGCACGGTCTGATTCTGTCTACCAATTCATTAGTAATGAATATAATTTAAATTCTAATACTCAGCGATCACAATGACACGTTTTTATTGACATATCCCAGTCTGGGCGTCATCAACTGGGCGTGACGGTGACAATGGAGAGCAAACGACTTCCAAAAATCAGAGAGTCTCCCTCAGATGTGTGTTGGTGTGGGGGTGTCAACTCAACAGTGGCTACGCTCTCAGATTGCTTTGTTTGAAAGGATACGTCAGAGCGCGTGGCTCGACGCTGTGATGACACTAGTTGACAAAGGGTGGATGAATTTTTGTGCACTTAAACACATCTTTTTGAAGGGAGTGCAGCAACAATTTTTTTTTGCCAACTTGGAAGAAACGTTTTCTCCAACACGCTACTAACGTCATGTTTCCAAAATATTTCTCGGCTAGCCCTGCGAAACAAAAACGTGCTTTGCGCACTTTTTTGAAACCATTTTCGCTCGGTTTGAATTGATTTTAATTCATTATCAAATTTGTTCGGGGCCACACATTCCGAGAAGACATTTGCTTCACTGGGCGTGTTTGAGAAGAACATACGAGAATTTTTTGACGCGTGAAGCGGAATAGTATTTGACAGACTTTGTGCGTTTGCTGAATGAAAGCGTTTTTGTTGAATTGTTGGATGACTCGGGGAAAATGGCAATGCCCTCCTGGGTTGCATTCATTCTGAGTGCATTCATTAGTGCCCACTAGCAACGCCGCAACGAGGCATGCAACTACAACGCCGCAACGAGGCATGCAACTACAAATCCCGACAATACCATTTGTAACGCAATGTGCCTCCTGTCATAATTCAACACTTCCTGTTCAAGTTGACCCTGATTTGCTGTTACCTGTGTGTATGGGTGTAGTGTATGTGTGTGTATGTGTGTGTGTGTGTGTGTGTGTGTGTGTGTGTGTGTGTGTGTGTGTGTGTGTGTGTGCGTGTGTCAGTGTGGAAAACAAACGCACTACAGGACGACCAAAGGATAATAAATTATCTCAATTCATTAATTCATTAGTGGCAACTTCTGGGGAAAAAAACGTGTTTCGACGCAGGAAAAATCGGATTTTGCCATGGCGCTGCGGTTCTTCAAACGCAAGTCCCGAAGTTGTGCACAGACCTAGATCATCTCAGTCTCCTCTACATTTTAAAATTAGGAACATATAGCAAATTCGCTCGGAAAAATAATTTCCTAGCGCTCGTCGTTTGCTTTCCGCAGCCTTGCTCGAGCGCTGGCCGCAGGTTTGCCGCGCCAAGATCACTTGTACAGTATCACCGACGAATCTTTTGGTTTTCACAACAAAAAAATCGATGAAATGCGTTGTAAACTGGATTCCACTGAAAATCCGCGTTCATTCGAGAAATACCCAACCCCACCTTGATGGAATGAACGAATAAATCAAAATAATCAAGTCAATTACTTCATCTTGGGCCGGCCCAGAATACTTTTGTTTTCTCCACTGACGTCCAAGTATTCGATGATGTTCGTTCCATCAATCTGTTTCCTCTGTTAAATTTTCTCTCTTCGAATCTCACTGACTCATTGGGTTAAAATCTCTTTCACCGAGTAACAACTCGTTGGGCTGTCGTCAATATCAAAAGTATCCTGTTTCCAGTCTGGATACCTACTAAGATGGAAGTAAGTGAAAAAGAATGGAGAATCGGAAATTGGGCTTTCTTTTTTGGTTTATTTGTTGTGTGAAGGTGATGGGAATAGGAATGTCAAATGGGAATAGGAATGTCAAAAAACCACACCACCGGTTTCTTTTCAAAGCACCACAGTCCTACAATACCACGAGGCCCTTGACGATATCGCCTTGCGACCGTAACAGTATTTTGCCACTTTGGTCATTCTTGTCAGGTTTTAGATCTATTTCTGTCTAAGAGGCTCCCGGTGAGACCCCACAACAAGTCAAGATAAAGCGCAATGAGTCCTGCCACCACAACTGGAATCCAGTTTACAACGCATTTCATCGATTCTTTTTTTTGGTCTTCAAGACAGGCCACAGAGCCTGGACTTGTTGTGGGGTCTCACTGGGAGCAGCCTCGCTTAAAAATGCAACTTTGAATTTCGACACCATACCCCTTCTTTCGCGGCAACAAAACCGTGAAAACTTTTTTTGATCAAACTTTTTCAATGCTGGTAGATTAGATAATCTACCAGATACTCTACTTAGATTTATGAATCCTCTCTCCCGCCCATTGCATAGGCAACGTAGTCGGTTGGATTTCAGTAGAATAGAAATCGAACTGGTACCTTTGATGTCCATTCGGCCAAAAAAATTTTGGAAATCAGAATGCAAAAACCATCTTGCAACCGGCGTAACTTTGCAGCAGACACATATAGATGGGTTATTCATAACTTTACATTTAAAAAAAATGCCCCCCCCCTCCCTTCCCGTCCCGTGTCTCTCCTTAGTCTTTTCCTTGCACTGTAAATAGAACAAAAAAAAAACTAAGTATTCCTTGATTGTGGATGGATGTGAAATATGTAATATGCAAATTGCAACACGGATCCATTCTCACACACCCACAACGTCATGTCTTGAGAATTCCTTTCTACACTTGATATTTCAAGCTGAACGTGTACGTATGTGTGTGTGTATGTGTGTGTGTCGTTTCCTGTGTCTGTGTATGAAGGTGTTGCACCCATAGAGAGGAGATTTTACACATAAAATGCGTAACACACTGCAGCAGTTGCAGTGAGTTGCAGTGAGAGGCTGCACGGTAACGTGTCATGCCGCGAATAAGCGACGCACGAACCATCGAGGCCATTCAGCACGCCGTGGCTTGAATGCGGGTGCTAGACTACTTTTGAAAGTAATCATGACAATCATCATCACCATGAATCAGCGAATTATTTGGGCGTTTGGACACGCTGAGGGGTCTTGGGATCACTTCCGATGCCCCACTGTTTTTTGTTCGCCTCAATTGCCTGTGTGTGTGTATATGTTTGTGTGTGAGAGGGTGTATGTGTGCGTGTGTATGTGGATCGTTTCCGATACCCGACTGCTTTTTCTGCGCCTCAATTGCCTGTGTGTGAATGTGTTTTTGTGTGAGAGAGAGAGTGTGTGTGCGTGGATCATTTTGGATGCCCCACTGCTTTTGGTTCGCCTCTATTGTGTGTGTGTGTGTGTGTGTGTGTGTGTATTGGGTGTGTGTGCCAGGTGTATGTGTGTTTGCGTTGTATGCATGTTTTGGTCGCCTCAATTACCGGTGTGTGTGTGTGTGTGTGCGTGTATGTGAGTGTGTGTATGTGTGTCGTATTTGTTCACCAGAACTGCCTGTGTGCATACATGTGTGCATATGTGTGTATGCGTGTGTGTGCATTTGTGTGGGTGGTGTGTATATGCATGCGCGCATGTGTGTAGCACATATGTTTTACTAACCTCAATTGTGTGTGTGTGTGTACGTGTGCATAGAGGTGGTGCGCAGCACGAAATTGTCTTTCGCTCTCCTTTCTGTTCTCTCGCCGTACTTGCACTGCGTGTCACAAGGTTTAGAGGGGGAGTGCGCAGCATGACTTGCTCTCTCTATCTTTCTCTCGATCTTCTCCCTCTCCACAATCTAACGCTGCGTGTCACAAGGTTTACAGGGGTAGTGCGCAGCAAGGCTTGCTCGCTCTGTCTTTCTCTCGATCTTCTCCTTCTCCACATTCTCTCTCCAGAAATGTAACGATACATTTCGCGAGGTTTGCGAGGGTACAGGGTGGCGAAGACCCATAGGATCCCCTAAGTTGCAGATCATTTTCCACAAAAGAGCCACTAAATATAGGTCACTTTTGTGGAAAATACTTGTAAAGACAAGGGATCCTATGAGTCTTCGCCACCATGTAGAGCACGGCAAGACCTGCTCACTCTGTATCTTTCTTTTTCTCGATCTGTCAGTCTATAAAAGACATTATTCTTTCGATCATTCTCTCTCTCTCCATACAAATACTCTCCATGGACTTACGTTGCGTTTCGCGAGGTTCATCGGGGTGGTGCGCACGAGGATTTCCTCTGGGAGCGAGTCTGTCGCATCCTTTCCCGCCGAACTCGTCAAAGTGCTTTCTTTGTCGCTGTGTCCATGACATGACACGTTCATATGTGGGACATGAATCATTCACATGTGGGACATGATTCATTCATGTGAGCGACCTGACACGTCCTCCTTCGCCGAGGATGACCATGTGCTTGTTTTGTCGCTGATATATGCATGGGACATGACTCAATCATGTGTGTGACATGTGGCATTCATTTGTGTGACATGACTCATTCATGTGTGTGACATGTGGCATACATTTGTGCTGACTCACGTGTGCGATGCAACATGACTGATTCATACGTGTCATGTGACTCATTTAGAAGTCGAACATGATAAATTCTTTTGTGTGATGTGACTCATTGTTTGAAGACAAGCACGTGTACCAAGGCACCACACGACACCACAGTGCCAGACAAACAATTGTACGCAGCAAGGCCCTCTGCTCTCATCCAATACACTGCACTCAACCAATACACTGCACTCAACCAGTACACTGCAACACACTGCGCAACACACCGCAACGCACTGCGAGACACACCTGATGAATGCATCAAGCCCTGTGCACTCATCACACAGTGCTTCGCACTTCAACTCACTACACGACACACCCGATATCCGCAGCAAGGCCCCTTTCACTCATGAAAACACTGCAACACACTGCACCTCACTGCAAGACACACCCCGATGTACACAGCAAGGCTCTTTGCACTCATAACACACTGCCATACACCGCAACTCACTGCAAGACACACCTGATGTAAGCAGTAAGGCCCTCTGCACTCATATTATCGAGATTCACCGTTGCCTGCCGCCCTGTTTCGAAGTGAATTGCAATGAGTTGCAATGAGTTGCAGTGTATAGGGTTTAGAGAGGCCCTCTGCACTCATATTCTCGAGATTCACTGTCGCTTGCCGCCCTGTTTTGCATACACACAACACACAACACACTCACACACACACAAGCACACACGTATGACCTTTAGTGTCACCCATATTATCGAGATTCACTTTTGCCTGCCGCCCTGTTTCGCATTCACACAACACACGCACACACACACAAACACACACATATCACCCACAGTGTAACTCATATCATCGCGATTTACCGTTGCCTGCCGTCCTGTCTTGCATACACACACCACACGCACACACACACATCACCCATAGGGTCTAGCCTGATCATCGACTGCTGCCCTGTGGATGTCACAAGTGTGTGTTGAAGTGTATTGTCTTGCAGCGCGTTGCAAAGTTTTGTGTTTGAGTCGTGTTCAGTGCATGATGTTGCAGTGTGTCAACGATCGTCGACTGTCGCCCTGTTTCACAGAGACGCAGACACAGACATACAAAAACATACACACGCTCACAGAATCTCACGGTATAACAAGTGTGTGTTGCTGCATGTTGTGTGGTGGTGTGTTGTGTTGCGGTGTTTAACGATCGCCCACTGCTGCCTTCTCTCTCTCTCTCTCTCTCACACATACACACTGAATTTCATACATACACACATATGCGTATGTGTTCGCGTGCACACGCACCAGCGAGCACATAGACACGTATGCACACGCACCCGCTCGGTGAATGAATGCAAGAGTGACTTTCTGGCACACTTGCTCTCGTGCGTGAATGAGTCATGTCACACATCAGTGAGTCATGGTGTACTGGTGACGAACTCTTGCGCGCGACAATACACAGCAACATGATCATGCGCGCGTGCTCTTCAACCACACACGCGTACACGCTCCAACGCACATTCGCATGCTTCCTCGCGCTCTCTGTCATAGGCACACACACATGGGCACACAAACATACACACACACAAGCAGACCAGCCATTTCCAGACGAGCAATGAAGTCATTTTTGATTCGCGTAATCTCCTGCGTTTCCTCGCGTGCCTTGTCATAGGCTTTTGCAATCTCCTCTGGCGTCTTTGGTGTCTCCATGTTCGCAAGAGCAAGAGTAGCCAGTTCAATTTTAGCCACAGGAGCGGGGGCCACAGGAGCGGGGGCCACTATCGTCTCTGGAGATTTGATCGCCGTGGCTGTGGCTGCTGCTGGTGTAGCAGCTGGTGGTGTAGCGGCAGAAGTGGTGGGAGATGCGGAGCTCTCCACTTCCATCTTGATTTCCGCCACAGGAGCAGGGTCTGCTGTAGTAGTCTCTAGAGATTTGATTGCTATGGATCTGGCTGCTGGTGTTGTGGCGGCAGATATGGTATCAGGTACGGAGCTCTTCTCTTCCACCTTAATTTTAAGCGCAGGAGCGGGGGCTACTTTTGTCTCTGGGACTTTGATCGCTGTAGCTGTGGATGCTGATGATTTGGAGGTGGCGGTGGTGGAAGACTCGGAGCTCTTCTCTCGCAAGCTGAGTGAAGTTAGTATCAGACCTCCGGCTACCGCAAAAAGAGCAAGAACGTCGACGGCTTTAGATGAGGAACTAGCATCTGCTAGCCGCACCACAGGCACACTGGCCGGGAACACCCCTTGCGCAAATTCAACCTGCAGTGCTCGTGTGCTCTTGCTCGCCTCAACTGATCCACCAACTTGCGGTGGAGTCATCGGTGCCATCGGCTGTGCCAGCATGCTGACAGGCATGCAGCCCGTTCGGCGCAGCGCGAATCCGCCATAATTTGGGGAAAAGGCGCTGTCGTGTATGTGTGTGGTTGAGTGTAGACTGTCAGTACACTGCGTCGACATGGGAACACACATAAATCCAGGACAAGAGTTCGAACACACGCGCGACGAACAGTGAGTTAAAGAGTGTGCACATCAGCGCAAGTGCTATACTGCGGGTGCGAAACTATTGTCCTTGACAGCAATCGTTGTAAAGCGCACTCGACACCCGTCCTCGTGCAGCCCCCGCTGAGTTTCCCGCTATCTTCGTTCTGGCAACCTTTTGGTTTTGCCCCCGATGAAAGTTCAAAGAGAGAATTTCCCACATGCCAAACTCTTCATTACTCAATCACAGGTTTCTTCCCAATCGATACGGGGCACCAACCTCGCAGCACCCAGAAGGCCTCCCACGGCAGCGACCACCTTCATGTGTGTGACGGCAAGATGGCTTTGAGTGCGTACCCTTAGACACCCCCAAACTTTCAGCCGAGTTCGCGCAAAAGTCCCCCTCACATAAGCGAGGAAGCGGGTCATCGGCCAGATTACCACAGCTGTGAAAAAATTGAGGGGCGTCCAGGACAATCCCACGAAATTACAGGGAAATTGAGAAATATCTGCAATGCAAGAGGCAGCAGGGTGTGGGCGCATAGGGCATGCAAGCAAATTTTGCCTCCGATTTCAATTTTTCAGTTAGCGCACAACACCTTCAAATAATGCGTTGAGCTTGGATTGTTGTAGGACACCAGTGTCGAGGCGTTCCGCGTTATCACTACTAGAGTGTCCCGGTTCATCAAACCTAATATTTCTTCGTTTTTTGCAATGACAAATTTTCACCTAGTGTTTGTGTAGGCGCTTGGGCCACAGTCGGTCGACACAGTCGACTTTTAAAAGTTAACTATGGCCTAATAAATCTGAAAGAAAAAAACAGGGATCTGATCGGGTCATCAACTAGGTAAGCTCTGGTGAGGGTACCGGGAAACCCTGTTAGGAACTGTGCAGATATCTCCAACAATTTGGTGCAGAAGGTTGCACAAGTGAGCGCAATAGATGTGACAGGAAATATTATTTTTGAGCGTTTATATTTGGCCTCAGGATTGGGCACATTTGGGCCCTGAGTCAACTGTCTGCACCCACAACCCTGACCGTTCATAAGCCAACTATTTCTCGATTTCCGTGCAAATTTTTCCCCCGAATGGCACCTCAATTTTTTTGTCATCACGATTCACCAAGTAATCTGGCATCCCTTTACCCTCTCTTCGGTCTTCGGTCCATTGGGTCTGCCATAAACTAGGTAGGCTCCTGTCCTGCGGTCCGGAACAGGTTCTTAGGGTTTAACAATGGAGGCGGAGGCGGAATTTTTTCAAAAGTACAGCGGTTAGTTGAAAATTGGATAGGAACACGGAAAC
>Ga0105053_10010507_pt1 | contig 11524 bp, 12 predicted proteins | sample BON01_FD_78093 | JGI IMG/M metagenome (GOLD analysis project Ga0105053, IMG submission 78093) | Freshwater microbial communities from Lake Bonney liftoff mats and glacier meltwater in Antarctica - BON-01 | ecosystem: Environmental > Aquatic > Freshwater > Ice > Glacier meltwater | place: Lake...
CGTCATACCGCTCGACTAACTTTGGTATTACCAGCGTCGATAAAAAGCTTTCAAAACAACGATGCCAAAAAAGCGTTTTTATCGGCAGTTATCCCTGGATTACCAGCACTCTTTGGCAGCTTTGCGATCGCCGGAGTTTTTTGGTGGCAGCAATCTCTAGATAATAGTTTCTTTTGGTTTGCACTCGTGATTGTGTGGGCGCTCACAGTTCCACACATGATGGTCACAGCAAAACTCGATCGAAAAGCGCTAGCCCAGTAACTCTCTTCTGTACGATTCACGCATGATAAGAAAATCCTTGGTAGTCGCACTTTTATTGTTGCAGATCTCACCGGCGCAAGCTGCACCGATCTATCAATTCCCTGTTGTGGGGTGCGAGGTTAATTACGCCAGAGCCCATCATGACTATGCAGCCACTGATATTTTGACGAAAGCTGGCTGTAAGTTTGTGGCTCCCATCGATGGCATTGTTGATGAAGTCAACCGAATCGATACATGGAGCGGCAAAGTTAATGCCGGCATTACTCGTGGTGGATTGTCGGTATCAATTATTGGCGCCGATGGCGTTCGCTATTACGGTTCACATTTGAAAACTATCCCGGCAAGTATTCAACCTGGCATTTCGGTAAAAGCTGGAAGATTTTTAGGAACGATTGGATCAACCGGCAGTGCCCGCGGAACTGCCCCGCATTTACATTTTGGAATTTCTTGGCCAACTGCAGCCGATGTTTGGTGGGTTCGTCGTGGTGAAGTTCTACCGTGGAAATATTTAGATGCATGGAAAGCTGGAAAAGATTTATCTCCGGTGAAACAAGTTAATGCTCGCAAATTAAAAGTGGGCGAACTTCCAGCAGAGCCGAAAAAATAACTCAGTATTGAATTTTTGAATTAAAAAACCCCGCCAGTTACCTGGCGGGGTTTTTTTAATAGTTAGTGTTGATTAGGCAGGGTTTACTGCATCAGCCTGAGGACCCTTTGGACCCTGTACGACCTCAAATGAAACTGCCTGACCCTCTTCAAGGGACTTGTAACCATTTCCTTGGATTGCTGAGTAGTGAACAAAAACATCTTGTCCGCCACCATCAACTGCAATGAAACCGAAACCCTTTTCAGAGTTGAACCACTTAACTGTGCCTGTTGCCATGTATTTATTTCCTTCGATATGTGGGTGTTTCGAGAAATCCTCGAATCACGGTCTTCCTCTTGCTCCAGCGATACCGATTATGCTAAACATGAAACGGGTACTGATTAAGCGTCCGACTAAGTAGAACTGTACCGCCTACCGCTCCGTATGCCTAAAGTGGGGGTAGACAGTTCTAGGCTCAAAGGTGTGTAATTGAGCTACTTGATTAGCAAAAAATCTGTGCAAATGCCGCTGGGGAAGGTCGCATTTGGCGCACCTTGCTAGGAGAGCCATGGAACGTCTTGCAACGCCTTCGAATCGTCAACCGGTTCGGGGTTCCTTAACTATTCATTCCTGCCCATCGGCGCTGCGACATCACATCGATTGGGCGATCCAAGGCGTACTTGGAAATTGGATTACCGTGAACTGGATTGTGCAACCCCTCATGCCCGGTACTTTTCGAATGCAATTGGAGTTTCGAGATAAAAGCGGAGCAGCCAGCGAGATTGCCAGCGCATTGCGCAGTTGGCATTACCTTAACTTTGAAATTATTGAAAATAACGAAAATGGTGGTGAGCTATTTCGCTTTACACCAGAGTTTGGAATTCATCGCGCGATCGTGGATCAAAGCGGGGCGGTGTTATTTACCGAGAATCAAATCAACCATGTTCTTAGCGAGAGTTTTGATGAAGAGTCAATCCGTGAAGGAGTTTCACAGATACTTGGAACTCCTTGGGAAGTTGAATTAGATCGCTTTCGTAGGGTTGGCACTCAAGAAATCGCACAGTTGCGCGCAATCTAAAGAGTACAATTTTGCTATGACTCAATTAAACGAAAGCCCAATCATTACCGTAGAGCGTCGCAAGGCGGTAACAATTATTATTGCGACTGTAATTTTATCCCTAGCAATTGGTGGGGGATTAATGCAGGTTGGCTCGGGCTTTGCATCGCGTAGCAGTGATGGCATAACAGTTACTGGGTCAGCTAAAGTTTCGGCAACGGCCGACAATGTGGTCTGGGTATTAAATGTAAATCTTTCATCGCCTGCAGTTGCTACTGCAGTAAAAAAAGTAGATTCTGATGTTGCAACGCTGTCAGATTATTTGACAAAGGCCGGCATCCCTGCCGATGCACTTACACTAGGTGCAGTTTCAACGTATGGAAATGAAGAGTTTGTTAATGGCAATCCAACAGGGCGAATCTTGTCCTATCGCGCAAATCGTGAAGTAACAGTTCGCTCCAAAGATGTTCAACTCATTTCAAAGTTGAGTCAGGGAATTGGTTCTTTGCTTGCTACTGGAATTAACGTAAATAACTATGGCCCGCAGTACTACATTTCAAATCTGCCTGAACTTCGCCCACAATTAATGGCCGAAGCGATGAAGGATGCCAAGGTTCGCGCAGAAGCACTGACAAAAGCTGTTGGTGGAAATATCGGCGCACTGGTTAATGTAAAAGCCGGTCCCATTCAAATCACTACACCTGATTCAACAATGACTGCGGATTACGGCGCTTACGACACCAGCACCATTGAAAAGACTGTTACCGCAACGGTTTCAGTTACCTTTAAAAGCTAAATACTCTTAAAGACCAGCACAACGTTGTGGCCACCAAAGCCAAATGAATCATTGAGCGCTGCGATATCACCTGCCGGCAAGGCACGTGGTTGATCACGCACAACATCTACCGTGACCGCTGGATCTAAATCATCAATATTAATAGTTGGTGGGGCTAAACGATCTTGTAGCGCTTTCACAATAAAGACCGATTCAATTGCACCGGCTCCACCTAACAAGTGGCCAGTCATTGATTTAGTTGCCGATACGGCAACATGATCGGCATCTTTTCCAAGTGCTGCACGTAATGCATTAGCTTCGGCTACATCGCCAGCCGGTGTTGATGTTGCGTGAGCGTTTAAATGAACAATATCGGCAGTAGATAACTGGGCATCGCGCAATGCAAATTTAACGGCCCGCATAACACCAGCACCCGTTGGATCAGGTGCAGCGATGTGATAACCATCGGAAGTTAATCCCTGACCGGCAACTTCACAGTAAATATGAGCACCGCGTGCTTTGGCATGTTCATACTCTTCTAAAACAAGAATTCCGCCACCTTCACCTAAAACAAAGCCATCGCGATTTAAATCGTAGGGACGCGACGCACGTGCTGGATCATCGTTGCGCGTCGATAGCGCTTTCATCGCGGCAAAGCCCGACATAGGCATGGCATGAATTGCAGCCTCAACGCCGCCGCTAACAACGATATCGGCGCGATCATTTCGAATCATTTCAAGTGCGTAACCAATTGCTTCGGCGCCCGATGCACATGCACTTACTGGTGTATGAATTCCGGCTTGTGCTTGTAATTCCAGACCAACATTTGCAGCCGGTCCGTTTGGCATCAACATCGGTACAGTGTGCGGACTTACCAAACGTGCGCCTTTTTCACGCAAAACATCGTATTGATCGAGCAACGTCGTAACTCCGCCAATACCTGATGCAATTACAACACCAAGTCGCTCTTTATCAATCTCTGGTGCGCCAGCATCTTTCCATGCCTCACGCGAAGCAATTACGGCAAATTGTTCCGATCTATCTAAGCGGCGCAGTTCAACCCGTTCCATCTGTTCACTGGGTTCAACGGCAACTCGAGCGGCAAAGTGAACCGGAATTGTTTGGGCCCACTCTTCGGTTAAAGAACGCACACCACTTTTTCCAGCCAAGAGATTGGCCCAAGTAGTTGCAGTGTCTCCACCTATAGGAGTGGTTGCACCGAGCCCGGTAACAACAACGCGACGACGAATCATCTCAGTAATAGGAACTTACTTTGCGGTGTTAATGATGAAATTAACTGCATCACCAACAGTTGCAAGATCGGTAACACTCTCATCAGGAATCTTTATCCCAAAACGCTCTTCGGCAGCGACAACAACTTCCACCATGCTAAGTGAATCCACATCTAGATCTTCGCTAAAGCTCTTGTCCATTTCAATCGATGCCGCTGGAATACCAGCTACTTCTTCAACGATCTCTTTTAGTCCAGCAAGGACGTCTGCTTGTGAAAGTTCCATGATGATTTCTCTTTTCTAGATAAGTGGTTCGCGTACTGCAAGGTGCTTATTCTGTCGTAATTCAAGGCTTACTTACGAGTATTGGTAGTGATACGCGTTAAAAACTTAGCGTGCAGGTGGAAGTTCTACGACCTGGGCGGCGTAAACCAATCCGGCGCCGTAACCAATGAGCAACGCTAACTTGCCATGCATTTCGGGATGTTCTTCCAACAAGTGATCCATAGCAAGTGGAATCGAAGCCGCCGAAGTATTTCCATTAGTGCGAATGTCATCGGCGACTAAAACCGAATCAGGTAACTTCATTTCTCGAACCATACTTTCGATGATACGAATATTTGCTTGGTGTGGAATAAATGCACCCAACTGATCGGCCGTTACTCCCGCCGCAACTAATGCCTCTACGCCAACTTTGCTCATAGAAAAAACTGCCCAACGAAAAACGGTTTGTCCTTGTTGCGCGATATTTGGCCATCCTAATTGGGCTACACCTTTATCGGGATTTTTCTTGAACTCGGTATAAGCTGGAGTTAAAATAATGGCATCTCGCGAATCGGCATCTGATCCCCAAATTGTCTGACCAATTCGTGGTTGATCACTTGCACCAACTACTACTGCGCCTGCGCCATCGGCAAAGATAAATGCAGTAGCCCGATCATTGGGGTCGGTGTAATCCGATAGTTTTTCAACACCAACAACTAAAACATTCTTCGATGTGCCAGCCTTAACTAAATCACTTGCCATGGCTATTCCATAACAAAAGCCAGCACAAGCTGCGCTCACATCGAATGCGGCAGTCTTTGGGTTTCCAAGTTCATTAATTAATTCCGTTGCCGCACTTGGTGCCTGAAATGGATAAGAAATCGTGGCCAAGATTAAAGTATCAATATCGGCCATAGTTAAACCGGCTCGGGTGAGCGCCATTTGGCAAGCAGCCTTCGACATTGAAATTACAGTTTCATCATCACCGGCAAAGCGTCGGCTTTCAATTCCGGTGCGTTGCACAATCCACTCATCGGTTGAATCAATTCGATCAACGATCTCGGAGTTTGGAACCGAACGCTTCGGACGATAACTTCCTACCGATAAAATTCGACTTTCATAATGCGGGGTAGCTTTGATACTCATTGGTGCCTCTCTGCAAATTCACGTGCGGCGGGTAAATCTTCGGCGCTTTTTAAGGCAAAGCTTTCAATCTCAGGAACTGCCCGCTTAAGTAAGCCAACTAGCGTTCCAGCTGGGGCTAGTTCGATAACCCCAGTAACTTTATTGTGGCGCAAACTTTCCATACATAGATCCCAACGCACTGGGTTGGCGATCTGGTTAATGATGCGCGCTAACACATCGTGTCCATCGTCAACGATGTCACCATCCTTGTTAGAAATAAGTTGTACGCGTGGCGCGTTGGTAGAAATTATTGCCACTAATTCACGCAGCGGTGCAACGGCCGATTGCATATAAGAAGTATGAAATGCACCGGCGACAGCTAAGGCTCGTACGCGTGCACCAGCGGGTGGATTTTCACTAAGGGACGCCAAGGAATCTAAATCTCCGGCGGCAACGATTTGCCCAGCGCCGTTGTCATTGGCCGCAACTAAATTTAAGGATGCGATGGCAGTTAAAACTTCGTTGCGATCACCACCTAAAACCGCTGACATTCCAGCTGAGGTTATCGCGGCAGCTTTAGACATTTCTATGCCGCGCGCACGAACTAATGTCATAGCATCAAGGTCACAGATCACACCAGAGATTGCCGCCGCCGCAATTTCACCAACTGAATGCCCACTAACAATAGAAAACTGCGAGAGATTGAGACCGTGAAAAGCCAATAGCGATGTGGCAACTATGAGTGGTTGGGCATTAGCGGTCTCTTTTATTTCATCTGCTTGGGCAGTGGTACCCAGTTTTTCTAAATCTAAATCGATTGCAGCCGACCAAGTAGCAAGTAAGTTTTTTAATTGTAGATCTGCGATCCAAGAATTTAGCATCCCCGGAGTTTGTGCACCTTGTCCAGGAGCGATGATTGCTAACACGACATGATGCTAGTGGGCAGTTGTACGTACTATCTAGTACGCGACACGAGCCAAACAAGTGCGCTGTGTTGTGGCACTTCAACTTTTGATGATGGCGCAGAAATTACCGGCTCGTAGCTACTGGTGTTTTGTGAAGCATCAAAAATACAACGGTAAGTCTGACCCCACGCCGCATCTGGTAAAGTAAAAGTTGTAACTTCTTGCGATGAATTAAGCATGAGCAATAAACCTTTTGTGGGATCGGCTTCAATAAACACAGTAATACTGCGCTTGTCGCCATCACTCCAGTGTTCATCATTCATTTCATTGCCAGCTAATGAAAACCAAGCGATATCTTTACGATTTGTTCCTTCATCTAACGTGCCTGTAAAAAACTCAGATGCCAGATCTGCTAAGTACATATCGCGAATCTTGGCTAAGGATTGCACCGTTGCCAGCACATCGCTTTCTTCATCACTTAAATTCCAGTTAAGCGCCCAACCATCGTGATCTAGCGGCAGTGAATATGCGTTATTGGAACCACGTTGGGTACGACTTACTTCATCGCCCATATTTAACATCGGTACACCCGATGAGAGCATCAAGGTAGCAAGAAGGGATTTTTTCAATCGCAAACGAATTTCGTTGATGCCGGCGTCATCAGTTTCACCTTCATGACCAACATTCCACGATCTATTGGTGTCGTTGCCATCGGCATTATTTTCTAAATTAGCTTCATTGTGTTTATGGTTATACGTAACCATGTCATGAACCGTAAAGCCATCGTGGGCGGCGATAAAGTTAATTGACGATGTTGGCCCACGATAATAAAAAATAGAGCTAGAGCCACTGATGCTTGAGGCAAGTTCTGAAACGCCTTCACCGTAGCCGCGTTGTAAATCGCCGAGCCAAAACTGGCGCACCGAGTCGCGATACACGTCGTTCCATTCTCGCCACGGATGCGGAAAATCACCTAGTGAATATCGCGAGATATCCCATGGCTCGGCGATCATTTTAAAGTTTCGCAATCCCGAGTCAGAACCAATAGCGGCCATAAGTGAAGAGTTAAAGGCAGAGTCACTTGTGTATAGCGCAGTAGTTAAGTCAAAGCGGAAACCATCTACGCCAACAACTTCAATCCACCAACGCAGTGAATCAATAATTTGGCGAACGGCATGTGGCTTACTTGCCGCAAAAGTATTGCCACATCCGGTGACATCCTCATATTTTCCATCTGAATCCTGGCGGTAATAACCATGGTTATCAATGCCCTTGTAAGAAAGTGTTGGTCCGCCAACTCCGCCTTCAGCTGTGTGGTTATAGACAACATCTAAAATTACTTCAATGCCCGCGTTATGTAATTGATCAACGGCCCACTGTAGTTCTGTGATCGGATCATTTGTAGCGGCATATTCTCGGTGAGGTGCGGTAAACAATAATGAGTTGTAACCCCAGTGATTTATTCGGCCACGACTATTTAATGCTGGTTCAGATATCGATTGCGCAATTGGCAAGAGTTCAAGTGCGGTAATCCCAATAGATTTCAAATGCGCAATGGTGCTGGGATGGCCAAGTGCCTTATATGTGCCACGTTCAGCTTCTGGAATTTCTGGGTTGAGTTGCGTTAAACCTTTTACGTGCGCTTCATAAATAACCATCTTTGCCCACGGAATTAAAGGTCTGGAAACTTCGCGGACCGGATGATCTGTCACAACCGAGTAGACGGTTTTGCCAGCGCTATCTCGGTTATCGCGAAGGGCTAAATCGCCATTGCCAAGACCATCGGTTGCAACGTGACCGTAAACTTCAGGGGCGTAAATAAATTCGCCATCGATGGCATGTGCGTATGGATCTAGCAATAGTTTTGCCTCGTTAAAGCGCACTCCATGTTGTGGCACCCACGGCCCGTAGACGCGATAGCCATAACGCTGACCAGGGCGAACTCCGGCTAGGTAGCCGTGCCAAATTGGTCCGTTTCGATGTGACATCGCAAAACGCGTCTCCACCATTTTTCCGTTTACTTCATTAAACAGGCACAGCTCCACCGCATCGGCGGCGTTGCTCCAGAGCGCAAAGTTGGTGCCACCTTGGGTAACTGTTGAACCCAACGTGCGGGGATCGGCGGCGAGCATGGGCGCTATCTTGCCTTGCTTCGGGGCAAATTTTTCACCCATTTCGCCAATCTCAACTAGCGAATTTGAGTTACTGACCAGTAACCTTAGGGCTATGAAGATCGCCGTATGTATTAAGCAAGTTCCAGATTCATGGGCCGAGAAAAAGATGGTCAATGGAACATTGGATCGCGAATCCGTTGATGCCGTATTAAATGATCTAGATGAATACGCCGTTGAAGAAGCGTTGCGTATCGCTGAAGCACATGGCGGCAATGAAGAAGATGGCCCACACACAGTTACGGTGATTTCAATGGGACCAGAGCGTGCAACCGAAGCGGTTCGCAAAGCACTTTCCATGGGCGCAAATGGTGCGATTTTAATTACTGATCCTAAGTTAGCGGGCGCCGATGCGCTCGCAACTTCGGCAGTACTTGCCGCCGTAATTGCCAAAGAAAACTTTGATCTAGTTATTTGTGGAACTGAATCAACTGATGCACGTATGAGCGTTGTGCCGGCAATGTTGGCCGAGCGTTTAGATGCTGCTCAATTAACTTTCGCATCGGCCGTAACAGTCGATCCGGCGGCAAGCAAAGTAACAATTACTCGCGTCACCGAAGCTGGCGTCGATGAAATGTACGGAAGTTTTCCATGTGTTATTTCAGTTGTTGAAAAAATTAATGAACCGCGTTATCCATCTTTTAAAGGAATCATGGCAGCCAAGAAAAAGACGATCGATACTCGTGATCTAGCAACAGTGGGCGTGACTGTATCTAAGGCCTGGTCGTTAGTTGCAGATTCTGCCCCACGTCCACCACGTGCAGCGGGTATAAAAGTTACCGATGATGGAACTGGCGGCGCACAATTAGCCGATTACCTAGCAGAGAAGAAGTTGATATGAGCAACGTATTATTTTTAGCTGACTTTGTTGGTGCAAAAGCAACCAAGACAAATGCTGAATTAGCAACTGTTGGCGCACGTATTGGCGAAGTAACGGCCATTGTTTTAGCACCAGTTGGTCAAGGCGCAGCACTTGCGGCGACGTTAACAACTGGTCCAATTTCAAAGATTATTGTTGCCGAATCTGATGCCTTTGCACACAATGGAGTTGCCGCAACTGCCGATGCAATCGCCCAGTTAATAACTACGCATTCACCAGCGGCTTTCCTTGTTGCATCACACGCATTTGGAAAAGAAGTGGCCGCGCGCGTTGCGGTAAAAACGGAGTCCGGCATCATTACCGATGCCATCGATGTTTCAGCCGATATCACCGCAACCCAATCTGTCTTCGGTGGATCTACAACGGTGCACTCAAAAGTTTCACACGGCACACCAATTATTACGCTTCGTCCAAATTCAGTAACTTTTGAAGCGACAACGGCAGCACCGGCAATTGAAACTGTTGCGCTAACAATTTCAGCTTCATCACTTCGTTCAACTGTTACTTCTTCGCAGCCGCCAGTTCGTGGTGGCCGTCCAGAACTAACGGAGGCAAATGTTGTTGTATCTGGCGGTCGCGGAACAAACGGAGATTTTGCTCCGGTAGAAGCTTTCGCAGATTCAATGGGCGCAGCAGTTGGTGCATCACGTGCGGCAACTGATGCCGGTTGGTATCCACATTCACATCAAGTTGGCCAAACTGGAAAATCGGTTAGTCCGCAGTTGTACGTTGCTTGTGGAATTTCAGGTGCGATCCAGCACCGCGCTGGAATGCAAACAAGTAAGACCATCGTTGTTATTAATAAAGATCCAGAAGCCCCAATCTTTGAAATTGCAGATTTTGGCGTAATCGGGGATCTATTTGCCGTGCTACCAACGGCAACGCAAGGCGTAAAAGCCCACAAGTCCTAGACTTAGGCCCGTGCCTTCGATCTATGTAGACCATGCTGCAACGACCCCATTGTCGGCTGCCGCTTTTGCCGCGATCTCGCAGCAGTTACAAGAACTTGGTAATCCATCTAGTTTGCACACACATGGCCGGGCAACTCGGAAAGCCTTAGAAGATGCGCGCGAGGCGATTGCTAAAGAAGTTGGTTGTTTAGGATCTGAAGTTATTTTTACCGCTTCCGGAACTGAAGCTAACAACATTGCGTTAAAGGGATTGTTTTGGCAGGGTCGCGCCCAAGGTAAAAAAGTAATTGTTATTTCAGCGATTGAACATCATGCGATTTTAGATCCAGCTCAGTGGCTAAAAACCCACGAGGGCGCCGAAGTAATTGAAATCGATGTTGATGGCAATGGCGTCATCAATCTGGAAACACTCAAAACAGTAATTGCCGAACGCGCAAATGAAATTGCAGTTATTTCCATTATGCATGCCAATAATGAAACGGGCGTGCTGCAACCAATTTTCGAAATCGTTGGCCTTGCCGGAGATATTCCAGTGCATACCGATGCGGTACAAAGTTTTAAAAAGACACCGTTATCATTTTCCCAACTTGGTGTGTATGCCCTAACGTTGAGCGCACACAAAGTTGGCGGGCCGCTAGGAATCGGTGCCTTAATTTTGCGACGGGCCGTAGAAATTCCGGCACTGTTACATGGCGGGGGACAAGAGCGCGAAATTCGAAGTGGAACGTTAAATGCACCGAGCATCGTTGCCTTTGCCGCCGCGGCTGCCGATTCTTATCCGCAGGCACAAGTCACAACATTGCGCGATTCATTTATCGATGGCGTAAAGGCATTAATTCCAGATGCGATTATTAATGGCGAAAGTTCTTACCGGCTCCCCGGAATAGTTAACGTAACTTTCCCCGGAACCCAAAGCGATACTTTGCTTTTACTACTAGATAGCGCACATGTTTCAGCATCAACGGGTTCGGCCTGTAGCGCCGGTGTTCATGAAGCTAGCCATGTCTTACTTGCCATGGGCCACACCGAAACTACGGCGCAATCATCGCTTCGCTTCTCTTTTGGTGCCACAAGTACCCAAGCCGACTTGGATTTCATAATGTCAGTACTTCCAGGTGTAATTACCCGTGGACGGGCGGCAAATATCAAATGAAATTAATTGCAGCGATGAGCGGTGGGGTTGATTCGGCAGTTGCCGCTGCCCGCGCAGTTGAGTCTGGCCACGACGTCATTGGTGTGCACTTAGCACTTGCCGCAAATCCACAAAAATATCGTTCGGGTGCACGTGGCTGTTGCACCATCGAAGATTCACACGATGCCAGACGCGCCGCCGACGTTATTGGAATTCCTTTTTATA
>Ga0105053_10010510_pt1 | contig 11523 bp, 5 predicted proteins | sample BON01_FD_78093 | JGI IMG/M metagenome (GOLD analysis project Ga0105053, IMG submission 78093) | Freshwater microbial communities from Lake Bonney liftoff mats and glacier meltwater in Antarctica - BON-01 | ecosystem: Environmental > Aquatic > Freshwater > Ice > Glacier meltwater | place: Lake...
AATCTCTAAGTAACTTCTAAATCAGAAAGTTATTAGGTCTAAATTTTTCCTAATAATTCTCCTTTGTAAACCTAAAGGCTGCACAGCGTGAGCTCCAATGCTTAAAGGTTCGACCAAAGCCAATTGCTCGAAGCTCAAAATTTTTGACTTGTGTAATTTGTGATACGGTACATGCAAATACTCTTTCATACCACCATCCACATGAACACCTAAAACCTGCAGATTTTCACAGCAGTTGCCCTTATCGTTCAGACAAGATTGACATCTACCACAATTCAGATAAGGTTCAATAGTCACTTTGTCTCCCAAATTAATTGCATTTGTATTGCCTCCTAGTTTCACAACTTCACCACCCAATTCATGCCCTAAAACCCGAGGATAACTAAAAAAGGGCTGTTTGCCTCTAAAAGCGTGATAATCTGTACCACAAATACCAATACTCTTTATTTTAACTAAGGCCTCATCGGCTTGAAGGCTTTCAGGAGCCTCTTGCTCTTGAAATTTGAAGACTTTAGGATTTTCTAAAACAAGGGTTTTCATTTTGAATTTATTTAATCTTACAAATCAATTAACACTAGGGTGAGAGTTAAACGTCCAAAATATGCCTACCTTTTTCACCAATTCGCTGTATAGTTTCTTCTGTTATATACTTCTTTTGGTCAATCTGTTGCGGTTGCTCTCGAGTGCAAAAATAACTATGAATACTCCTTCGCACATGGTCAGTTTGATTAGTTGTACCACCATGCCAAACGTGGGAGTTAAAAATAAACACTAATCCTGCGGGAGCTATAATTCTGACTTCGTCAGGATGTTTGTCAGTTGGGTCCGCCATCACTTCATCGGGCAATGCACTTAATTTATGCGATTTAGGTACGATTCGGGTAGAACCATTATGGGCTGTGAAATCGTCAAAAAGCCAAATACTATTGCAAACTTTGTACGAGCCATTCACGACCGTATTTTTCCAATCCACATGAAGTTTTTGAAGCCCTTGATTAGGTTTTGCTGCCCGATAATTGAGCGAAGATAATTTGTATGCCTGCCCTAAAACAGCTTCAATACCTGCTAGCACACGAGGATGCGTATAAAAAACATCGAAAACGAGCCCCTTATTGACCAAATTAGCCAAGCGGTCTGCTCCTTCTTCTTTTGGGTGTCGGATATATTTTGATTCTACTAATTCTGCCCCCGCATTTTCACCTTCTGACTGCATCAATTCCTCAATACGGTCATTAACAAGTTTGACTTGATCTGCTGTCAATAATTGACCCAAATTAAGATAACCATAGCTATCTAAAAATTCAATTTCTTGTATAGTAAGCATATCAATATATTTTAATTCGTTAAATGATAGAGAAAAATTAGAAATACTGAGGGGACAGTATTCTAAATAGCGATAGGCATATTCCGTACAATAATCGAAAGAAATAACACCTTTCCATCAAATCAATTTGAAATTGATACTACCGGTTTATTCAATTTCGTCATTACTATTTAAAGGCAAGGTAAATTTGAAATTACTTCCTTTTCCTACTTCACTTTCTACCCAAAGATGCCCACCGAGTTTTTTCACAAACTCTCTGCAAAGAACTAAACCTAAACCAGAACCACCTTCATTCTCAGTACCCAGAGAGGTCATCGTAGTGGATGTGTCAAAAATTTTACTAATTGTTTCTTCGCTCATGCCCACTCCATTATCGGAAATAGAAATTTCAATTTGATGAACATTTGTAGTAGCTAAGATATTAATGCACCCTCCTTGATTTGTAAATTTTATTGCATTAGAAATTAGATTTCTTAAAATTGTACCTAAAATATTTCTATCTGTATATAACTCAGTATCATTTATTGGGGAGAAATTCAAAGAAATATTTTTAGACTTTGCAAGTGATGCTGTAAGTTCTATTGTTTCAAAAATAACTTTTGACAAACCAATTTTTTTTGGAACAAAACCAAGATCTCCCGTTTGTGATTTTGCCCAATTCAATAAGTTGTCCAGTAAATTAAGGGTGTTTTTTGCTGTTGACTTAATGAGTTCAATATATTCTTCAGATTCTGATTTGTCGGTATCATTTTCTAAGAGTAGTTCAGAAAGGCCAAGTATATTGTTAAAAGGATTTCTTAAATCGTGTGCAATAATGGAAAATAATTTGTTTTGGGTTAGGTTTAATTCTTCTAGTTTAATTTTATCCTGTTGTATTATTATATTTTTTTTAAGTATTGTTATTTGATCTATTTCTTTTAGGAGCATTATAAAACCTATACCGGAGCCACTAATTACAAAAAGTGAAATTATCAGAAACCAATTATCCATCGTAGAACTATTGACAAAATCATAGGATTGACCTTTTTGGTATATGCTAAAAGCACGGATAAGCTGGAATAGCGAATAGATAAAAAGCACACCACTCATAAGTATGGCGAATTTGTATTTATTCTTATTGGCAAAAAGGTAATAGGAGCCAACTCCAAAGAAAAATGAAGAGGAAGATATTCGTATAACATTCAGAATTGTGCTGTCCTCTTCGACTATTAAAATGCAGGCATAAACTAGAATAACAGCAGCAATGAAAACCCACATGAGATTTTTTCTGATTTTCCCCTCAAAAGAGAGAAGACCAAATGAAATCAGTGCAAAACTGGAAGTCAAAAGGAAATTGTTTATTCGTAAGGGGAGCAAAGGGGGAAAAACATCTCTATAGTTAAACAGAATTATGGTGAATAATTGAAACGCAATCCCTAGTGCAACCAACAATAAATACCACTGCTTGTGATGGAAAAAATATTGATAGAGGAACAAGGCTATAATGAATAGATTATTCATCGCTAAAAAAATCAATATCGAATGGTAATCCAGGATCATATTTTATTTCGCTATTCAACTAATTTTGATAAATATCAAAAAATTCACTCAATAATCTGGTTTTTAAATGCTTTTTTAAAAACGTATAACTTTATCGTAAAAGAGTCGCTTAGAGGATTAGTATCATGGATCATATTCGATATCAGTCACCCATTTGGGTCTAATAGGACATTTAAGTAGGTATAAAAGTCGTCTTACATTGGCTGGGCTGGAATTCAATTATCTATCTCACCAAGACCTATAGAACAAACCATTGCAAAACTATTCCTTCCTTATAAGCTGCACCGCATCCAATCGTACTCTTGCTTTTTTTAGGAGGGCTGATAAGGTGGTCTGCTCTTCAATCGCTGCCTGAATTTCGTCGGTTCTGATGTCTTTGTTCTTTTTTTGTAAAGCGGTAAGCCGATTGATTTCATGATCCAGTGTGCGTTTCATCCGTTCTAAACCCTTTCCTATTTCTTGGTCTCCCATTTCTTCAGCGATTTCTGTGGCGGATGAAATCATTTTAGGCAGTAGGATATCTACGAATGCTTCATTATCCAGCAAGGGATCTATTTTGCCAGGGATGACGCTTTTGTTGAGCATTGCAACAGAATAGCTTTCTGTCACTTCATTTCCGCTATGGTCTACTACAATTCTCAGCGGTGTATGAGGAAGGAATCGATCTATGTCTATGCTTTGCTTTCCTGCTGTTTCAAGAACGAAAATCAATTCAAGTAAAATACCGGGATTGCCGATGCCCCGAATCAGTCCACAGCTGGCACTACCGATGGTTGAGCTTAGCATCCTATCGATGGCTCCTGTAGCCATGGGATGATCCCAGGTAAGAAAACTAACATCCTCTCTGCTGAGTGCACGTTGTCTATCGAATGTAACCTGTACTCCTTCCTTCGGGATGGACGGAAAAACCTCTGCGCTAAAGGAGGCAGGATGCAACAAGTAGGTCCTGGCAGCAAGATCTTCCATCTCTATGTCAAAATACCTAAAGACTTTTGTAAGATAAATTTCCAGCGCGGGTTCATTATCTTCTGCCTGTATTTGCTCAATCAATTTCTTTGCTACTTTCGGACGAAATGAATTCATTTCCAGCAAACTATCACGTCCTTCGGCAAGGTTTTTCTTAAGTACTTTTTGATATTCAGCTGTTTCGGTAATCAATGCTTCAAGTTCGGATTCGGCCTCTTCAAAAGATGCTATTTTGGAAATAGTAAGTAATCGCTCACTGAATAATTTGGAGATAATATTCCCGCCTTCAAGATTGGTGTTAAAAGCATTCAACCCTTCATGAAACCACCTTACAAGCAGCTCTTGTGGGCTACCAACCAGATAGGGATTATAAATATTGATGTCCTTTTTCTGTCCTATTCGGTCAAGGCGACCTATTCGCTGTTCCAGTAATTCGGGATGGAAGGGCATGTCAAATAGGATAAGATGATGGGCGAATTGAAAATTCCTGCCTTCACTCCCAATTTCTGAGCAGAGGAGTATTTGCGCACCCTCAGGCTCAGCAAACCATGCTGCATTTCTATCCCGTTGTACAAGCGTAAGGTCTTCGTGAAAAACACTTGCTGTAAACTCGGGGAACGTGGTTAGGACAGACTCTAATGCCAGAACCTTTTCTTTGGATGTGCATATCAACAGTATCTTTGCAGGATATAACGCTTCCATTTTCCCTACAAGCCACTTCACACGTGGATCTTCATCAAACCAAAAATCCTGCTCACTAGTTAATTCAGAACCACCTTCCATATCATAGGAAAACTCACTTCTTAGCCGATCAATCCATAGACTTTGACTTTCCTGTTCATGAAGAGGAATCAAATGGGCTATCCGCTTAGGGAATCCACTCATGGCCAATCGTGTATTTCGAAAGAGAACTCTACCCGGACCATGTTGATCAAGCAAATCTTCAATTAGATTGTGCCTTGTTAGTTCATCTTTATCGGCTAGTGAGGCGATTCTTTCTTTAGGAAAAATGGCTTCTAATAGCTTGATGTCTTTCGCTTTTAAGTCTTTGCCTAAAGATAGTTTTTCGACAATAGCAGCAATGTCTTTGTTGCCTTCAGATTCGTTGATAAAATCATTGTAGTTATTATACCGATTGGGGTCAAGTAATCGAAGTCGTGCAAAATGACTTTCTACCCCTAATTGTTCTGGCGTAGCAGTAAGCAGCAACAACCCTTTTGCTACCTGACTCAACAAGTCCACAATACTATACTCCGGACTTGCCTCATCCACTGACCACTCGAGGTGATGGGCTTCATCTACAACCAACATGTCCCAGCTAGCAGAAACGGCTTGTTGGGTTCGCTTTTGTGAACCTGCCAGAAACCCTATACTGCAAATAATAAGCTGATCATCGAGAAAAGGATTTCCTTCCGGCACACCCTTTTCAAGAGCAGCACAACGTTTTTCATCGAAAATATTAAACCATAGGTTGAATCTTCGCAATACCTCTACAAACCACTGGTGGACCAACGATTCGGGAACAAGAATTAGTACCCTTGATATTCGTCCAGTCACCAATAAACGATGTAAAATCAAGCAGGCCTCAATGGTTTTTCCAAGTCCTACCTGATCGGAAAGCAAAACACGGGGCGCAAACCGCGAACTCACTTCATGGGCGATATACAATTGATGCGGAATCAAATCTACTTTCCCCCCAACAAAGCCATGTACAGGTGATATTCTTCTTTGATAATTGTGATCAAGCGTTTCTCTGCGCAAGGCAAACATTTCAGGAGAATCAACATCTCCTGCAAACAGTCGATCATCCACCGTATGAGAAGTAGACACATCACCAAGATTAGCCTCACTCAACTCTCTATCAACCCCACAGTACACATATAGCCCATCTTCGATTTTAACTTGTTCAATCAACATGGATTCTCCTTGCTGATCTACGATGGTGTGCCCAGGTTTAAAAATCGTTCGGAGCAAAGGAGCACTTTCTATTGAATACAGTCTCACTTCGTCTGATACCGGAAAGGATATCCGCACCTTTCCTTTGCTGACTTCTGTCACAATGCCCACTCCGAGCTCAGGCTCTCCGGAACTAGTATATCGTTGGTTTATAAAAAATTCTCCCATTTACTATGGTTCTTGTTTAGATGATTAATGTAAAATGTAAATCCGAAATATAACCAGAAGCCAAGCCTTCTTTGATTTGATAGAAAGTAGACCCCAGCCAATAAATGCAGAGATGACCAAAGTGGCAAATCACTAAAAAACCCCTTCGATTTCTCTTAGGGGTTTTTTAGTGATTTGAGAATGTATAAAACGGAACTTCTTCGGCTAACGTCTCATACAAATCAGCTTAAAGCCTTAAACTGTTTCTAAACTTTTCTTAGTTTTTCTAAAAATATAATTCGGATAAATCGCTCGCTTAGCAAAACGGTTTAGCTTATCGCTATTGACCATTTTTTGGTAGACTTGAGGGGTCACTCCAAAGTATTCGTAAGTGGTACCATCTACAAATGTGATTTCCAGCAATAACCCTTTGTGGTGATAGTCTGCAATCCCAGCATTAATGGTTTCTGTGTAGGCTTCCGAATTGGCTTCTATGGTTTCTGGCGCTATGCTCACCAAAAAATGGTACCCATCAATTACTCTTCTACTTTGTAATTCTGCTTCTACTTTTAAAGCGTCTCCATCTTGAAATTTGTCAGGATGCCACTGCTTAACTAGATCGCGGTAGCTCTTTTTCAAGATGGTCAATTCGATTTCCTTTTCAACTCCAAAGAGTTTCTTGTATTCGTTTATGCGCTTCATGTGACGTTTTATTTTCGGGCGCAAAGGTACGTTTTAATTTGACTTTTATCGCTATCAGCCCCTCTCTTTATGCTGAGGAATTTATCTGACAACCACTGAATGTAGAATAGACGGTGATCTGAAGGGTTCCTTCCATCTATTGAGTTTGTTTAGTTTGCATCATTCTTCCGAATTCTTGTGGATTCACTCAGCCTCAGCATACACCGCCTTAACCCAGTACACTTTCCAATAGTTTTTTAACCTAAATTGGCCTCCTATAAAAATCAACTATAAAAAAAGGTCTGAGCAAGGGCGCATACGAAGCTCTGAGCAAAGAACTCCAGACAATATTGACTGTTGCTTATGTTTTTTATGTCGCAATCGGGATGCTATTCACCTACCACAAGTACAAGGAATTCAACATCAATATTTTTGATTACGCAGATATTCTGGACTTTCTCATAGCTGCCTTCTCTGATTTTGCGATTCTTTGGTTTATAATCGGATCCTCTGCCCTACTTGGCTTGGTGATCCTCATGGATTCTTATGCTAGGAAGAAGTTTCAAAAGGCATATTGTTTATTCAACTTTTGTATCGAAATAAAACCTTGGTTCAATCAGTATCGGATAAGCTCATTTCTTACGCTATTTCGTTTCTAGCTCTACCTCGCTGCCAAAGCATATGGAATCCACTACATGAAAGAGGTGCTGGATAGTAATCCTATCAAACTGAAATTTGCAGATAACGAAATCAAAAAAGGCCTTCTCATTGGCAAAACCAAAGATATTATTTTTCTGCTGGATGGAAACAGAGTCACTGCCGTTCCTATCACTTCCTTTTTAAAAGAATTTGAGTTGGTGGAAAAGTAGAAAATAGCTATTGTATTAAATGTAATTTCAGTAGGTGATGGTAAGTTCACCTACGCAAATCGGGTTATAATTGATAATGACACAAGAGTGAAGTGTACCTCGATTTCTGTCGGGATTCACTCCACTCAGGTTACTGCCATCATCCTAAAGCTTTTGGATACGCGTACTTATTTTGCCTAATGAAAGTTGGCGACCGTAAGTGCCTATCCTATCAAAATATGAACCTCAGCCTCATGATGAATACCATCCTCTTTTATGGGAAGCATATTTCCTTTGCCCTGCTCATTTTCCATTTTCCACCATGATCCTTCACTATTTTTCTCCTGAAATATTTTGATCGTATAAGTGGTGGTTTTGAAGCGATAGTTGATCGTAACTGAAGGCCATTCCTCAGGAAAGCAAGGAGTGAATTTGAGCTTGTCCACCTGGAGCTCCATTCCCAGCAGGGAACCTATAATAAATTGATTCATCCAGCCGGAGGAACCGGTGTACCAGGTCCAACCTCCACGGCCCCGATGAGTTTCATTGGCGTACACATCCGCAGCCATCACATAAGGCTCAACTTTGTAAATCTGCACTTCCTCCTGATTCAAGGCATGATTAACAGGTTGTACCATACTAAAGAGTTCATAGGTTGTCTTCCTGTCACCGAGCGCTGCAAAAGCCATCAGCGTCCAGATGGCTGCATGAGAATACTGCCCTCCATTCTCCCTCACACCGGGCACATATCCTTTTATATATCCCGGATTCAAATCCGATTTATCAAATGGCGGATTAAGAAGCTGGATGATTTTCATATCTCTATTCACCAGATATTTATTTAAAGAATCCATGGCTTGGTTTCTTCTTTCTTCCGGCGCAGCATTTGTCAAGACAGACCAGCTTTGAGAAATGGCATCAATGCTACATTCTTCATTTACTTTTGATCCAAGAGGCGTTCCGTCATCAAACCAGGCGCGTTTATACCATTCACCGTCCCAAGCAGAACGTTCAATATTAGCTTGTAATTTAATGGACTCCTCTTTACATGTTGTCGCAAATTCTGTATCACCATAGTTGCTAGCGACTTTCTCAAAATTGGAAAGAATGTCAAAAAAGAAAAATGCCAGCCAAACGCTTTCTCCTTTGCCTTCATTCCCTACCTGATCCATGCCGTCATTCCAGTCACCGGATCCCATCAGAGGTAATCCATGCGCTCCAAAACGGAGACTATGCTTGATCGCAAGACGACAATGATGGTACAGATCAGCGATCAAACTGCCACTCATAGGCAAATCATAGACGGAGTCTTCTCCTCTATCCAAAGGTCTGGATTCCAAAAACCCGGTTTGCGCCTTCAGAATCCCTAGGTCACCAGTAGCATTCAAATATCTATTCACGACAAATGGTAACCATAAGAGATCGTCTGAACATTTGGTCCGCACACCCCTTCCTTCTGGGGGATGCCACCAATGCTGAACATCTCCTTCTTTAAACTGCCTAGAAGCATTTAGTAATATTTGTTCTCTGGCAAACTCAGGCTTATTGTGTAACAAAGACAAAACATCCTGAATCTGGTCTCTAAAACCAAAGGCTCCTCCAGATTGATAAAACCCACTGCGGGCAAATAATCGGGAAGCGATAGTTTGATAGGTAAGCCAACCATTGGCTAGTAGATTAAGCGCCTCATCCGGGGTCTGAACCTGCACCGTATTTACTATCTCATTCCAGTATTCTTTTATCTGGTCGAAAGATTGATTGATGATGTTCAGGTCTGAAAAGTTCTGAATGAGCTTAATAGCTGAAGCGGTGTCTTCACCACTGCCAATTAGAAAAACAAGCTCTCTTTCTTCTCCCGCAAGCAAATCGAATTTCCCCTGCAAACCGGCACAGGTATCATGTCCTGCACCAATTCTTCCTCGAAGATCCTGTCGGTATAAAGCCTGTGGATTGGAAAGATTTCTATTTCTGCCAATAAATCTTGACCGATCAGTGGTATAACTACACTTTCCTGCACCAATTACTTTAAAGAATGCTACTCGATTGGCAAACGCATCATTGTACCTGTTTCGAAAGAGCAAGGCATCGTTCTGCACATCATATTCTGAAAGAATATGCATATTGGTTTTGGATCTCAAATCGCCCAATATAATTTCCAAGTATCCTGTGGTGGAGAGTTTTCGTGGTCGGTCAGTTTTATTTTTTATTGTAAGCACGACAAACTTAATAGGCGCTTCCTTATCCACGAACACGTTCATGTTGGAAGAAATACCGTTTTCTATATGTTCAAAACTGGTGTAACCAAAGCCATGTGTAGTGATATAATTTGCGTCACCTTTTGCAGGAAAAGGCGTTGGTGACCAAAATAACCCGCTTTCTTCATCACGCAGGTAAAAAGCTTCCCCGCTGGTGTCAGTTACCGGATCATTATGCCAGGGAGTAATACGGTATTCATGCGCATTTACAGCCCAAGTATACGCTGAGCCACTTTCGGAAACCACTGTTCCTATGATAGGATTTGCAATGATGTTCACCCAGGGCGCAGGGGTGGTTGCGTTCTTATCACTTTGAATCTTATATTCTTTTCCATCTGCCGTAAAACCTCCAGTTCCATTGAAGTATTTAAGATCCAGCGGCATCACTACATTTTCAAAACTTATTTTTCCAGAAGCTTGGGGTTTAATTTCTAATAATGGAGATGCCACTATTTCTCTGTATCGTCCTAATATTTGCTCTGATAAGAGCCCATGATTATCTGTAATAATTATTTTGGCGACACTTTCAAATAAAACACGGTCCTCAGAAGACAGATGATCGGTTGATTTCACATATATTTTCCCCGGCACATGACCAGTTAATGTGTTAACGGCGGAAATCATTCCTAAAATCTGGTCTTGCAATTCATTACGGTATGAACCATGATCCTCATTCCAGATCACAAGATCTACAGTCAATCCTTTTAGTTGCCAATACCCATGAGCTTTGATCATTTGCGTTACTAAGTCCAGATTTTCCAGATTAAATATCTGTACTAAAACAATCGGGAGGTCGCCCGAAACTGAATGGCTCCAGAGTCCGGACTGGCCTCTGAAATTGCTTTTGATCACAGACTCACTGGCGCGTAAGGCTGGATTTGAATAAATAACCGAAGCTGCTAATTTCCCAAATAGTTGTGCATCTGCTTCTGAAGCATTGATCTGTTTTAATAATACCTGACTATGTGTCCAGGAAAGATCCAGAGCACGTTTTTTAAGATTCTTATCCATGTATTTGTGCATGAGCGCTTCGCTCTCTTCGCGACTCTCACAGATACCATATATTAAGTCTATAGTAGCAGTCTTATATGCCTTGATGGTAATTCGGTATTTAGTAGCCATTATAGGATCCAAAACGGCTCCTTGGTTCCCAGCTAATCTACCGGAGTCAAGCGCCTGTGGATTGGCTAACGTCCTTCCTCTACCAATAAATTGCATCCGGTCTGTTTCGAAGGAAACCTCCTCCACTTCCGCTCCATATGCGTCCATTAAATGGAACAGATGAGGTGGCAATTCATCTTTTGAGCGAGCTCTTCTTGTGCCAAATATAGCGTTGTATTCAGGCCGTATCTCCGTTTGCACGAAAAGGTTACTAAAGGCAGGATGCGCCTCATCTGAGGCTTGGGTGGCCAAAACAACCTCTGTATAACTGGTAATCTCCAGGACTTTGGAAACCTGGGAACGGTTGGTAATCTTGATTTTTCTTATTTCTACATTATCTTCTGGAGAGACCACAATTTGGGTTTTGGTCTCAAAACCAAAATCTTGTCTATGAAACTCGATTGTCCCTTGGGAAAATATTGTCTCATAATTTTTAGGGGGCTGAAGGGTTGGATGGAAGGTGTTTGACCAGAAATTTCCGCTATGGACATCTTTTATATAGCAGAATATTCCATAATTATCTTTGATGGAGTCCTCCCGCCATCTAGTTACAGCTAACGTTTTCCAACGGCTATATCCTCCTCCCGAATTTGTCACCATTACCTGGTAATTCCCATTACTGAGTAATTGCAATTCTGGTATGGGA
>Ga0105053_10010513_pt1 | contig 11520 bp, 14 predicted proteins | sample BON01_FD_78093 | JGI IMG/M metagenome (GOLD analysis project Ga0105053, IMG submission 78093) | Freshwater microbial communities from Lake Bonney liftoff mats and glacier meltwater in Antarctica - BON-01 | ecosystem: Environmental > Aquatic > Freshwater > Ice > Glacier meltwater | place: Lake...
CATCAAATAATCTTATAAGCTTTTGCTATTTTTTCAAAAATTATTTTTCGCCTATTGTCCCAATTACAGGCAATTTTTCTTCTTTAAGATTCATTGCGTTTATTATGCCTAGAGCAGCCAAAATCCATGGAATATAACTTAAGTACTCCAATATACTAACCTTTGTTAGATATATCAAGATTGAAATCAAAATAGAGAGAGTCCAGACTCTTAAAGACTGTCCAACATGGAAATTTACAAACTCATTTCTTTTGTCTCCTTGATTGGTGAAATAAGCAATAGCCAAGCCAATTATGGTGATGTAGCTTACGATAGCCATTGTTTTTCCTGCTTCTTTTATTGATTGATTCATTTTTCTTAGGATTTAAAGTTGTTTAAGCATTGCTCTTTTTCAAAAGTAATCATAATAGTACTTCATTTTGGGCAATGATGCCATAAACTTTACCTTTGAGTTTTTCACCTAGAAAAGCACTATTGGTGCTTGTTGATAAAATATGATCTTTTTTAGTAAATATGTACTCATGTTCAGGATCAAATAAGGTTAAACAAGCATTTTCTCCCTTGGCTAAATCTGGGGTATGCAAACCGTAACGTTCTCTACCTTTAGTCAAAAGCGCTATGGTAGTTTCTAAAGGGAATAACTGATTTAGAATTCCGAAAGCACTTTCTAAACCAATAGTGCCGTAGGCAGCGTGATCAAATTCTATTACTTTTTCCTCAACATCCAGAGGTGTATGATCGCTCGTTACAAAGTCTATTACGCCGTCCGAAAGTCCTTGAATTAAAGCCTTTATGTCCTTTTTGGTACGTAAGGGCGGCATTACTTTAAAGTTGGTATCAAACTCTTCTAAACGCTCATCTGTAAAATATAAATTATGAATAGCAACGCTACAACTTACATCTAAGCCTTTTTTCTTGGCGGCGGCAATTTGTTTTACAGCATTTGCAGTGGAAATAGTGGGAATATGTAATTTTCCTCCTGTATATTCCAAAATAAATAAGTCTCTAGCAATTTGTAATTCTTCCGCCAGAGCAGGTATGCCTTTTAAACCTAATTTAGTTGATGTTATTTCTTCGTTAACAACACCTTTTCCGGCAATTTCTGCATCTAAAGGAAAGGAATACACCAAGCCGTCAAAACCTTGTGCATATTGTAAAGCTATTTTAAGTAAGTTCGAATTTTTTATCGGATTTTTAAAATCACTAAAACCAACAGCGCCTGCATTTTGCATATCGAAAAGTTCAGCTAAAGCTTCGCCGTCTGCTTTTACCGTTAATGTGCCTAAAGGATATAATTTGGTCGCTTTATTTTCTGATGTTTTTCTGAGGAATACAATATCTGAACTAGAGTCGGGTAGTGGGTATGTATTGGGATTGAGAATAACATCTGTAAAACCACTTTTTCCTGCAGTTAAAAGTCCGTTTTCAATCGTCTCTCTTTCTTCATGCCCTGGCTCTCCAAAGGCAACACTGCTATCAAACCATCCTATGGAAACATGTAAATTGTCTAATTGAATTATTTTGGTTTGTTTTTCTGCATCTAAATGGACACCAATAGCTTCGATTTTGCCATTTTTAATAAAAATATCTCTTTTTTTAAGATGAAGTTCGGGCTTCGAAGCATCAACAATAACGGCTGCTTTTAAAAGTATGTTCATTTTAAATATTTTTGAATACCAATTTCAATCAAAGCGAATACTAGCGCTAAAATAACAAACCATTTCCAAAGCTCACGTATTCGGTCGTCTTTTTGTAAAGTTTCGAACAAATTTGATATGGAGGCCTGTTTTGAACTAGCTTTAAAATTATCAATAGTTGTAAATTCTAATCTACTTTCTGTTCTGGGATAATTAAAACTGATATGTTTTAAGATGTTTTTTTCTTTTTTGACTTCGTAATTACCGTCTTCCTTAGGATTTTCTGTAAAACTCAAAACTACTTTGTTTGCATAAGGTTGTTGCTGCGGAATAAACTCAAAATCTTTTTTAGCAATCTTTAAAATATCATCTTTAGATAATTGAACCGAAATATCTAAGTTATTTTTAGTGCCAATAGCCTTGTAAAGCTGTTCTCGTTGTAAACTTTCCAAGCCCATTTTGTAGAAAGTGGGGACAATTAAGGGAGAATTTTTAAAAGTATTACTTCCATTTAAAGAGGCCGTAAATAGGTAAAATCCTTTTTCGCCCACTAAAAAAGGTTTTCCATTGGCATAAGAAAGTATGTTTGTTGCTTTCGTTTTTAATTGCCAGAAATATGTGGTTTTAGGATATTGAAAATTAGTAACCTTATTTTCAAAAACATTGGTAAATAAGGGATGATTAAAATTAATCGTCGTTATTTCTTGAATACTGTTAAAGCGTTGCGTTAATGAAGTGTTGAAATTCCTTAAAAAAAAATTATATGATGCTACATTGCTATTTTGACTAGGAATTATTGTGAGAGTACCGTTATTTTTAGAAAACGATAATAAGGCTTGTTGCAGCGACTCAGGAATTGTTTCTAAATCATTCAAAATAATCAAATTCTGATTTTCTATTATGCTGTAATTTAAGTTGTTCAGCGTGGTGATTGTCAAATCAAATTCATCTTCAGTGAAAATGCGTTTTAAAAAATTAGCATCTTCATTGCTGACCACTAAAACTTTTATATTATCTTTTTTATTAAGGCTAAAATAAAACTGATTGTCATATTCAAGTCCGTTATCTGTCAAAGTTATTTTTCCTAAAATAGTTTTATTTGCTGGCAAGGAAAAAGTTACAATTGCTTTTTTATTTTTATCGAAAATCGCTGATGTTTTTGCGATAAGTTGATCCTCATTAAAAACTGAAATCGGCGCATTTTCTATATCTTCGGTAGAAGATAAGACCGCATTCAATTCCATATTTTGTTCAGTTTCTTGGCTCACGTAAATACTATCAATCGCAATATTTGATACTTCGTTAGCTTTTTGCTGAATGAGGTGTAACTGAATATCTGAATTTCCCAATAGCGTATCCTTAATTTTAAAATTCTGAAAATCAGATATCACTATTAAATTTTTAATGGTATTTTCGTTTTTACTAAATAGGGTAGCCGCTTTTAATTCAATTTCATTTAAGAGAAGTTGCTGTGAAGAAAACTCAATGGTTAACACCTCATTCTGAATGGTTTTAAAGCTAGTATTCGCAAAGGTTTTGTCGTTAGTAAAAAGATTTATTTTTTGATCTTGTGGCACATTTTTTAAAAGCTCTTGAACTGCATTTTCAAGCAAGGAAGTATTCCCATTTTTAGCTTGCATGCTAAAAGAATTATCTACATAAATAACCGTTTCTTTTTCTTGTAATGCCGTTTTATTAGCAAAAAAAGGTTGTGCAAATGCAAGAATTAAAGCTGTAAATAATAACAACCTAGTAAACAATAAAAACCATTTTTTTATCGATTTGCTTTTTTGCGATTCGGCAACCACTTTTTGCAACATTTTAACGTTGGTGAAAGGCGTTTTTTTAAAGCGTCTTAATTGAAAAAGATGAACAATAATAGGAATTAGTAGAAGTAATAAAGCCCAAAGTATTTCTGGATGTTTAAATTGCATTCCTGTGTATTGTTTGGCAAATATAACTAAAAATGTGTCGTGGTTTAAAAGGATTTTGGGGTATTTAGAACTTTTCAATTAGACCAAATCGCATACTTTTTTCTTCGTAATTCAAGAGCGAGTTTCTCTTCCATTTCTAAGGCCTCTTCCCGAGTTTCCATTGCTGGAATATGGTTGTATAAACTAGGGCGGAGATAGCTCCCGTATTTTTGAACGATAGGAGAGGAAAGTTTATGTCCCTTTTTATTGATATATCCCGTTTTATGCTGTTCATAGCGCTCTTTTGGAGTTTTTGCCGTCATGTCCACATACAAACATTCTAAAACGCCATTAAATTGTGGGTTTGCTAAGCGAAATCTGGCATGCTCCGTATAGACCCGCTTAGATAATTCTATTACATAAACCCGATATTGTTTTTTTGGCATTTTAATTTAATGGGTTTAACAGAAAAAAAAATAATCCTTATTGACCATTTTATCTGTTGATTTTAAGAAAATGATCATGCTTTTTTGTTCTTCATCATTGGCCACAGCAATTATAATTTGACTATTTTCTTCAGTTTTTAATATTTTATAGTATTGCATTTCCACCCCATAAATATGTTTTCCTATTTTCTCAGGATTATCGCAAACCCAATAAAATTCTATTTGTTGTTCTTGTAGCAATTTGGCAATTGTTTTTCCCTTTTTCCCAGCACCCCAAATCACTAATTTTTTATTTTTTTGATAGTCCAGCTTTAAAAAATAATGAAGCTTCAAGCCCAAAAAATAATTATCAGCGTAATGCCCACTTGTTCGCGATGTTCGGGTGCTATAATCGCGCCATAAATGTAAAACATCGGCACAAGGAATGCATTTTAATTGATGTTTGTAAAACCGAAAAGCCAAATCATAATCTTCAGGATAGGTATTCGGATGAAAAGCATCGCACAATTCAAAATCTGATTTACGCACCATCCAGCAGGGCGAAGGAATCACGCATTCTTTATAAATTTCGCTGTAGTTAGTGCCATTTTCAATTAAGGCATTCAACCATTTTTCATATTTAGCATACCCGTCATTTATATCATTTTCAGCAAAATAACGCACTTTTCCCAAAGCTAAATAACCTTTTCCGAATTTTAAAAGTGATTTTACATGTATTTCTAATCTATTTGGTAGCATAATATCATCCGAATCCATACGAGTAATAAGCGTGCCTGATGATGTTGCATACCCAAATTGCAAGGCTTCAATAATTCCGACTCCTGGATTCTGAAAAACCTTAATTCTATTATCTTTCGAGACAAAAGAATGTACCAGATCTTTACTCGTATCTTTAGAATGGTCGTCAACAGCGATAACTTCAAAATTGGTATAGCTTTGCTTTAAAATGGAATCAAAACATTCCTGTAGGTAGTTTTCGGTATTTTTAAAGGGAATGATAATACTTACCAACGGATTTTTCATTCGTAAAATTTCAATACTCTTTTTTAACTTCTAATGCTTTCCTGATAGCTTCTAAAACCAAAGGCGTCATTACCGCATAACCGGCTTTATTAGGGTGCACGCCGTCTTCAGAATATTCAATTTTCAATCCTTTTTCATCATCTACCATAGGCGAATAGTAGTTTATATAGATGCAGTTATTTTCTTCGGCATAATTTTTTATAAATTCATTCATTGCAATAACCTTGTCCACAGGGTAAACCTCTGGTCGACAAGTATATTTATTAGCAGGCAAAATAGACGATAAAATTACTTTGATATTATTTGTCTGAGCCAATTGAACCATCGAAATTAAATTATCTTGAATCATTTCTATCGTAGACTCGCCTGTATTGCCAGCAATATCATTAATTCCGGCTAAAATAACCACTGCTTTTGGCTGTAAAGCGATAACATCGGCTCTAAAACGGACTAACATTTGTGGCGTCGTTTGTCCACTTATTCCTCTATTAATAAACGGATTTTCACTAAAAAGTTCTGGGTTTCCGTAATCTATCCAACCTTGTGTGATGGAATTTCCCATAAAAACCACTCTGTTTTCATTTTTCGCAGGAAAGCCTACTTTTTTATTAGCTTCTCTAAAACGCTCAAAATTAGGCCAATCTTGACTTTGTACTGATGCTGTTATCATAAAAAAAAGACTTAAAAGTTGTAGGAATAAGTTTTTCATTTCTTCTCCATTTCTTGTTGTTCTGTAGGACTTAAATCTAAATCTTGAACTAGCTTATCTTTCGTAGGTCTTTGCACCATTAAATACAACACCAAGCAAAAAGCAATACTGAAGTAAAGCGAGTAACCATTACCCATAAAAATAAATAACGCAAGTACTGCAGGCCCCTCAATAAAAGCATATTTAACTATAGATGCAACTTGATATTTTGCTAGTTTTGATGGCAATGGATCTGATTTTTTAATAGTTTCTAATTGCTTTTTAAAGTAGATTTTACTTCCAAAATAACCCAACATGGCCGCAAGAGGGATCAGGTAAATAAACACATCGCCAGTTATCTCAAATTGACCAACAAAACCGACGCCAGAAAAATAGCTAATAGCTCCAAAAATAACCAACCCGAAAACCAAGGCGGCGTGAATAAGCGTTAAGGTTTTTAAATACATAATGACAATTGTTTTAAACGTGCCAAAATACTATAATTTTGACTTATGATTACCGAAATACTAAAAAATCGCGGCAAGTAATACTCATGAATTGATGTTGTGGCACTCTTTAAAAATATCAAAATTTCTCAAAAACACCTAATCCAAATAAGGCAAAGTCATATTTAACAGGATCTAAAGGATCTAATTTTCTAAGACTTTTATCGAGTTCAGCTAAGGCTTTGGCATCATTTTGTTTGCGTTTTAATAGGTTTAATTTTCTAGCTACGTTGCCAGAATGCACATCTAAGGGGCACGATAAAAAAGCTGGATTGATACTTTTCCATATTCCAAAATCAACACCTGTACTGCCATCTCGCACCATCCAACGTAAAAACATATTAATGCGTTTTGCGGCAGAACCTTTTAAGGGATCCGAAACATGTTTTGCTGTTCTTTTGGGATGTGGAATTTCGAAAAATACCTCTTTAAAACCCGAAATGGCTGGCTGCATGGATTTATGCTGCGTATTTGCATTAAAAACAGCCTCAAGCCCTTTATGATTTTTATAAATGTTTTTTAAACTTTTTATGAAAAATGAGGCATCTTCGCCATTAAAAGTTCGGTGCACGAAAGCATCAAAACGCGCTAAATCTTCTTTTTGATGGTGCATCACAAAATCATAAGGCGCATTATCAATTAAAGACATGAATTTTTGAGCATTGGTAATGATGCTTTTTCTATTTCCCCAGGCTATGGTAGCTGTTAGAAAAGCACTAATTTCAATATCTTCTTTTTTAGAAAACGTATGCGGAATTTGTATAGGATCACTTTCTAAAAAACTAGGATGATTGTATTGGATTACTTTTTCATCCAAAAATATTTTTAAGTCTTCTTTCTTCATAAAGCAATGGGTTCTCCGAATAATTTAAGGAATATCACAGGCGATAACAAAATGGCATTATGAGCAGCATGAAGTAAAATAGACCAGCTTAATCCTAATTTTACGCGAACAAAGCCTAAGAAAAAACCAGCCGCAGCTTGTGGTGCAATCAAAACTGGGGCCAACCAAAAATAGTCTGTAAAAGTTTCAAAATTGTTCAAATGTACCGCACCAAATAGTAGGGCAGAGGTATAAAAAGCAATTTTAAAAAAACGAGAATTTTCAAATAAAGCTAAGGGAGCTCTAAATAACAACTCTTCTAATAAAGGCGCCAAAACAACAGCCAATAGAAAGATGACGAAAAGGGAATATTTTTTTAGAATCGACTCCATACCGTGTTCACCTAAATCAGCACCTACCAAAGAGGTTATTATGCGCATAGCTATTCCTAAAATAAAACTGAATGCCACAGTTAGCGTTAGTATTCTAAAAAAAATAGTCTTTTTTTCTTTCGCTGTATGCTCTAAATACGGAGAATAGCTTGGATTTTTTAAAAAATTCCAGATTTCTTCCATCATAACGAATCTACCATTAAGCCATCAACCATGGTTAATTTACGATCTGCCATATCAGCCAATTCTTCATTGTGAGTAACAATTACGAAAGTCTGACCAAATTCATCTCTTAATTTAAAAAATAATTGATGCAAATTATCAGCACTTTCAGAGTCTAAATTTCCGCTAGGCTCATCTGCATAAATCACTGCCGGATTATTAACTAAAGCTCTAGCTACCGCAACACGCTGTTGTTCTCCACCCGAAAGTTCACTAGGTTTATGATGATATCTGTGCGATAATCCTAGAAAAGTTAGCAACTCTTTGGCTCTTTTTTCGGCCTCTACTTTAGAGGTATTTTTAATGAATGCAGGAATACAAACATTTTCTAGTGCTGAAAATTCGGGTAATAATTGATGAAATTGAAAAATAAAGCCAATATGTTCATTTCTGAACTTTGCCAGATCCTTATCCGAGAGTAAAGTAACATCAATATCCTTTATATAGAGCTTGCTATCTTTTTTATTCGACTGTTGGTCCAGCGTACCTAAAATTTGAAGAAGTGTAGTTTTTCCGGCACCAGATGGGCCAACAATAGATACAATTTCTCCCTCTTTAATATGGATACCTACGCCTTTTAAAACCTTTAAATCTCCGTAAGATTTTTGAATATTTTCTGCCTTAATCATCAACTTTTATTTAAAAGTATGAAAGTACATATTAGCTCAGACATGACAAAATGTAAATGAATGACTAATGACTTGTAAGGTTCTAAATAATTAACGACTAATGAATAATTTAAGGTAAAATGATATTCTTTATCTATGATGCAATAATAAAAATAGAGCTACTTTATAATTCTTTTAAATAAATGTTGCTTATTTTTGTTTAATCATTTTACATAAAGACTAAACAAAATAATTTTGAACCAATAAAATTACTTATTTTTGTTTCATAATTTTTTAATGAAGATAAAAAAAACTATTGTTTAAATAAATACAATTGAATGGCTTACAAAAAATTTGAAGAGTACAATATTGAAATTAGAGATGAGATTAAGAATAACTATGAAACTATAATTAATGAAATAGGAGAAGATATTTCTAGAGAAGGGTTACTAAAAACGCCTGAACGTGCCTCAAAAGCAATGTTGTTTTTAACACAGGGATATAAGCAAGATCCAGTTAAAATACTTCAAGGCGCAATGTTTAAAGAAGATTATGATGATATGGTCATCATAAAAGATATCGAATTATATTCTTTATGCGAGCATCATATGTTGCCATTTTTTGGAAAAGCACACATTGCCTATATTCCAAATGGTCATATTGTTGGTCTGAGTAAAATACCACGTGTGGTTGATGTTTTTGCCAGAAGATTACAAGTACAAGAACGTTTAACTCACGATATTTTAGAATGTATTAATACCACCCTAAGGCCAAAAGGGGTAGCGGTTGTTATTGAAGCGAGTCACATGTGTATGATGATGCGGGGCGTTCAAAAACAAAACTCTGTAACTACAACTTCAGGTTTTAGAGGACAATTTGAAAAACAGGAAACAAGAAATGAATTTTTAAAACTAATAAGTTCAAAACTTTCTTAGACGGTACTAATTTTTTTAATTAACAATCTCAACTTTTTAAGTTGAGATTTTTTTTGGCATTGGTTTTGTAAATATTACCATGAAATTAGTATTTTTAAATAAGATTAGTTTTTAACATGACAAATACACAAGACAATAAATTTAGAAAACTTTTTTTAGGATTACTTTTTGATGCGATGGGTTTGGTTTCCTATGTGATACCAGGTATCGGCGAATTTTCAGATATCATTTGGGCCCCTATTTCTGGCTGGTTAATGACCCGACTCTACAAAGGAAAAATAGGCCAGGCCGCAGGTATGATTAACTTTGTGGAAGAATTAATTCCTGGCTTAGATATTATCCCCACTTTTACCATTATGTGGTTTTATACCTATGTTTTTAAAAAATCAGACAACAAAAAAGTTAATGAAATTAAAAATTGAAACTGAAAAATTGAAAATAAAAAATAAAAAGTTAATTAGGCATTACCCAGATGTAAAGGTTATAGATTATAATTTAGGATTTTTTTTCAACTGATTAACTTGTACTTCTAATCCATAATCCTGAAAAATACCACAGGAGTTTTCTTTTTTAATCAAGGAGTGTTGCTGCTTTTTTTTGGCGAAAGCTTCAATTTGTGCGGATAGCTATGCCATTATTTAATTGTTTTTAGATACTTGTTGAAAACGTATTGATTTATAATTTGTTACGATACATTTTCTATTTTTTAAATCAAAAAAAGCTCCTTATATTTGCATCGTATTTTAAAGCTTTATAAATAAGCAAAAATACACGTTATTGCAACTTCTGTATCGATAATTAGGAAAATATAGTACCGTTTACCAAGTGTTAATTCTGAATTTCAATAACTTCATGACCGCTTTGTACAAGCAGTCTAATATTAATTATAACTTATATTTTTAATGGCGAGAGCACAAGAAACCTTTGGAAAAAAAGAACGAGAAAAAAAGCGTTTAAAAAAACGTGAAGAAAAAGCAAAGAAAAAAGAATATCGTAAAACAAGCGGTGAACAAGACAGTATGTTTGTTTACGTAGATGAAAACGGACATTTGGTAGATACGCCTCCGGATCCATCTAAAAAAATTAAAGTAGATGCAGAAAGCATTGTTCTTGGCATACCTAAAAAGGAAGAAAGTGATGAAGTCATAGATCCAACACGTAAGGGTAGGGTTGAATTTTTCAACGACCAAAAAGGTTATGGATTTATTAAAGATACCGATACGCAAGAAAAATTCTTTGTACACATTAATGGGTGTTTAGAGGAGATCAAAGAAAATAACATGGTACAATTTGAACTTGAAAAAGGCCAAAAAGGAATGAATGCCGTTCGGGTTAAAAAGATTTAAATTTCCCAAATATAATTTAAAACCGCACCACGTGCGGTTTTTTTTATGTTCTTCAGAAACTGATAACAATGTTGTTTGCGACTTCTCCTAGGCGATATAATATACTTTCTAATTTGCTTACAAGTAGAAATTAATCATACTTCAATATAGCATCTACTTGCTTTGCCTACTGAAAAGAAAATTGATTGTATTAAATGTATCAAATTGAGGTATTAAAATAAAGTTAAATAGTATCACTTCTCTTCTTTCTCAATAATCGACAGGGCTAAGCGAATTTTGTAATAATCTATCTTTTCTTCAAAATGGTCGAAATAGAGTTTCAATACTTCTGGGTTTTCAAGTAGTATTTTTGCTTCCTTTATGGCATTTACCTCCTTTTGATTTATAAAATCATAGATTGGAATTGGCGCACCATCCATATATAATTTTGCGATATGCGAAAAAATGGTTGCATCTTTTAAATCGCGTTTTACTGCAATTTCATCAATAGTTAGGCCTTCTTGGTACATTTCGTATGTTACCTTATAAGTATCTTCATTTTTTGATTTCTTCTCCTCATTAAAGGATCTAATTTCATTCATAAATACATCCCCATAGACTTCTAATTTTCGCTGTCCGACACCACTTATATGTAGAAATTCGGAATCAGATAAGGGTCTTTCTGCTACAATCTCTTGAAGCGTAGCATCACTAAAAACCAAATACGCAGGGATATTTTCTTCTAATGCAATTTTATGTCTTAACTGTCGTAAATGCTCAAATAAATCCTTGCTTTTTTCAGTTTTAGCCGTTTTTTCTTTCGAATTTCCTATTTTATCAACCACCGCCAATGGTTTTGTAAGGGAGACTTTTGCCCCATTAAAAAGTACATTATTAGAAAATTCTGTCAATTTTAAGGCATTGTGGTGCTGGAAAGCAATTTCTGCATAACCTTGATTAATGAGTTGAATGATGTAGTGTTGCCAATCTTTCCATGAAATA
>Ga0105053_10010515_pt1 | contig 11520 bp, 8 predicted proteins | sample BON01_FD_78093 | JGI IMG/M metagenome (GOLD analysis project Ga0105053, IMG submission 78093) | Freshwater microbial communities from Lake Bonney liftoff mats and glacier meltwater in Antarctica - BON-01 | ecosystem: Environmental > Aquatic > Freshwater > Ice > Glacier meltwater | place: Lake...
ATACATATATATATATATATATATATATATATATATATGTGTATACATATACATAAAGGTATGTATGTAAATCTATTCATGTATACGTATACATTGCTGCGGGCGCCTGAATGATGTTAGTGCATAATAACTACTGAGCGTTATGCCACAGATGCAAATCCTAAGCATCATGGCACGCACGTCTTGTATATGACGTGACTCATGTCACATATATGACGTGACTCATTTCACACGAGTGACGTGACGCATGTCACACATGTTTTGCGTTTCCCGCCAAAAAATTCGTCCCGGATCGGGATCTGATGCAATTCAATAGACATGACATACATGTGACGTGACTCGTGTGCTTGACATGACCCATGTGTGAGACATGACTCATGTGTGTGGCGTGACTCAAGTGTGTGACGTGACTCAAGTGTGTGACGTGACTCATGTGTGTGACGTGACTCAAGTGCGGATTGAGTCGTGCAATGTGAGTTTATATTTGTTGCTGTACAGGAATCATTTCAAAACGGATACCGACTAACAACATACACCACCTCTTACAGAAATAGACACCGACTCACAAATACACCACCTCTTACACAGAAACAGACACCGACGCACAACATACACAACCTCTTACACAGAAATAGACACCGACTTACAACATACACCACCTCTTACACAGACACCGACGCACAACATACACGACCTCTTACAAAGAAATAGACACCGACTTACAACATACACCACCTCTTACACAGACACCGACGCACAACATACACGACCTCTTACACAGAAATAGACACCGACGCACAATATACACCACCTCTTACACAGACACAGTCTTACATAGGCGTACATATAGTAGATCGTAGCCTATATGTACGCCTAGAAATAGTCTTAGATAGGCGTACATATAGTAGATCGTAGCCTATATGTACGCCTAGAAATAGTCTTAGATAGGCGTACATATAGTGTGGCTACGATCTATATGATGCTTAAAAATGTAGGTCTCTTTTGCAAAAGAGCCCTATCAAAGAGACTATATTCTGCGAAAGAGACCTATATTTTGAAGGAGCCTACTAATCATAACCACCCCATACCAACTCTTTAATATACACTTTCTACTGTGCGTCTAGAGTGAAATAACGTCTAAAGTGAAACAAGAAAAGAGACCTATCAAAGAGACTATATTCTGCAAAAGAGACCTATATTTTGAAGGAGCCTACTGCTCATAGCCACCCCATACCAACTCTTTTATATACTCTCTTTACTGTGCGTCTAGAGTGAAATAACGTCTAAAGTGAAATAAGAACCCGATAAAGAGGAATAAAACAAACAATAGATTTGTACGATCCCATTGTTTGAAAATAGCGGAGTGAAATCATTTGTACCACTGATTTATCGATCCTTGGTATTTGCAGAATTCCCAAATTCTCCAGATCTTCTTTTCTAAAACAACTTAACATTCCTTGTAGCTCGCCCACAGACACCAACTAACACACAGACACAACTCTCTCATCTACAAACAACAACTGACACCAACCTCTCACCCACAGACACTAACAGACACCAACAGACACCACCTCTTATAGACACTCACATACTCTCACACCCGACTCACAATCCACAATTCAAACACACATCACGACACTCCACCCAAATGCACAGGGGAGCCAAACAAAACAAAAACCTGTAGTATGCCATCATGCCTGCCTGGTACACGACGCATGTGTATCTCGAATCGTCGGCCTTTTTCAGAATCTCATTTGTCTTTACCGTGACTTTGCCGTTGGTCATCGCGCCTTCATACACAACTGCGAGCCCATTAAAGACGTAGAGCACCGGGTCGGTAGCCATAGTGTACGACCTTTTAACCTCACCGTCGTTGCTTTTCATACCCTTGCCCAGCTTCTGGCCGTCGACTGCGTTCATCGCGGTTGCCGTCGAGTCGTTCGGGAACGCGGCGGCAGGAGGGGGCGGTGGCGCACCTCGGGCGGGTCCAATCACTGTGGAGCTCAAGGTGCACGCCGTTCCCAGCGCAAATGCTCTATGTTTTCAAGTGCACAAGTCAGCAGACGCACACGCAAGGTCAAAAAACGGAGAACAAGCAGCAATCAGGCTAGCCGATGCTGAGGAAGAGCACCATGAAATGCAAAGGTCACTGTCTAAAAAGCTGACCTGCCGTTGTGAGTACATCCTGCAGCATACGTGATGGCAGTGCCCGCAAAGATGTTGCCTTGCATCAAGCATCTCGCGGCAAAGGTGGCAGCAGTGCCAGTGCTCCAGTAGATGTTGCTGGGGTTGGCACCACCCGCTAGGATGACTTTTCTGTCTGCAGCGGTAGACAGCGTGGTGGGCATGCGGAAGATGAAGACGGCATCGGAGTTGCCGCCCGCGTCCAGGATGAGATCGCCCAGGATTACTGCAAGCGAGCACACACATGTTACATTCCTGCTACTAAGCATGCTCCTAACCGTGCTACGAGTGAGCTTTATCCAAGGTGGCGAGGGGGAATGGTATGAGGGGGACAGGAGCACTCACGGTGCATTGCGATGGTGGAGGTATAGAGGCCAGGACCCAGAGTCAGGCCACCAAGCTCCACAACACCACCAAGGGCCTTCTCACCCTCGGAGCGCCCCTGGATGTCGTTCAACGCAGCGATAGCAGCAGCACGAGCCTCGATAGCTGTGGCATCGTTTGCGTGAAGCGTCCCGTCAAGCCCGGGCGTTCCTGGGGTGTAGGGTGCATAGACTGGGAGCGAGGTTCCGGTGCATGTGCCCATGTCGCCGGTGATCGTAGAGCCTCCAGCGTCCGTGACAGCGGTGGTGGCCAGGATTGCAAAGCGCGCAGCAACGCCCAGGTTGATGGTTGCACCAGTGCTCGCTGCTGGAGAAGTTGTCGCTCCATTTGCAACTGCTGCTTTGTCGCATGTTTGTGTGTGTGTCATGTGTGGATGGGTAGATAAATGGGAATTTATATTTGAGTTTCACACGACACACACTTAAACATATTGAAACGATAATCTGCAATGATTAGATTAGATGATTAGATTAGATAACGGCGTCTACACCCACCATCTTGCAATGCGCTCTAAGAGACACCATTTTCTTTGATTTTTTCTTTTCTCTCACAAAGAAGAAAGCTTGTCCAGGAGGAAAGGCTGGAATGTAAGTATCTGACCTATAGTGGCGGTGGTGGGGGCGGCGCCGGGATAGCCCACAAAGACTGCCTCGCCCGTGCCGATGTACATGTGCTTGCTTTTGATGGCATTCGACGAGGCCCACGAAATGGTGTAGTCGAGACGGTCGGCTGTCACTAGCGCGTCAGCCACATAAGTGCCCTTGGTATTGAGGCATATGGAGACATCGCACGGGAATCCTTTGCTCGGGTCGTTGGAGAAGGTCTGGATCGGCTGGCCGTTGAAGACGATGGACACTGAGTCCGACACGTCGCCACCGTCTACCGCGTACACAGCAATATACACGCGCCATTTGCCGGGTGATGAAAACGGCACGGTGCCGGCGACAAATCCCGTCACACCGTCGCCAAGACACACACCATGGTGCGTGTCCTCGTCCCTCACCACGCCCTGATCCCCCGTGCGCATGCCCCACCACAGAATGGGCTGAGGAGGCGGTGTGACCCCCGGTGACAATGCGGGACGCTCCAGCACGGGCGGGGGGGGCGGGGGTGGCGCGGGCGGTGGCGGCGGGATGGTGGCGGGAAGCGGTGGTGATCCTCCGATAGTCACAGCAGGCGCAAGCGCGTTGGCAGGGCGAGTGCCGATGTAGGAAGTGGCCTGACGACGGAGCGCTTCAATGTCGGTGGAAATTTGGTTCATGCGGCCTCGCGACGCCGCAATGGTGTCAGTCTCATTGGAGTGGTCGGTAATACGCTGGTTCTCCTCGTCAGCGACAGCCTCCCGCAGCTGCGCCAGCGCATTCTCGAGCTCGTCGCGCCAGTTGCCAACCTTGACCTCGACATCCTTTGCCTGCGCATCGGCCGCCGCGTAGTCGCTCGCCTCGCGAGCTGTCACGTCGCCCGCACGCGTCTGCACGGCAGCGAGTTTGGCGCGCAAATCATCCAGCGACGCCACTGCGGTGAGCAGCGTTTGGAGTCGATCCTTGGTCTGCTGCAGGCGGGTGGCAATATTGTCGCGGCTGATGTCTGTGGAGGAGCGCGCGCGTGCGAGCTGGGAGTCGAGCGAGGAGAGCTGCTGCATCATTTGGTTGCCCCATTGCATGCTTGTACCGTTGAGAGCGTCGAGTGCCGCCATTGCGTCGCGCACCCGCTGTCGCTGATGCTCCTCTTCCTCCTTGACGTCGCAGTATCCTTCGCCACATCCTGCTTGGGCACTGCGTACTGCTCCTCCAGCTGCCGAGTGATGGCGTCAAAGTGTGTCGATAAGTACTCCTCGCGCAAAGCCATGTCGTTTCTGAGTTCGACCGTAAAGTTTTGGCGCAGCCCCGCTACATCCTGCGACGTGGCTCTTTGGAAATCTCGCAAGTCGGCCGCCTGCTGATTCTGCACAACTTGCTGCGCCGCGCGCACTTTCGAAACCATCTGCGTCAGAGTCGAGCTGATTCCCGTGGTGTTGGTCTGCAGATTACGCCGCAGCTGTTCCACACTATCCGCCAAGCCATTGAGCTCTGCCGTCAGCGCCTGTCGCTCTTGCGTCTTCTTCTCGCCTAGATTTGCAATCGCAGTCTGCCCTTGGTCATACGCTGACTGCCGCTGCGTCTTCAAAATGTCCACCGCGGTGTTCCCGGCATCCACGCCCGTGGTGATTTCAGCCACCAGCCCAGTCTTTTGCGCCGCGATGGACGCAGCCAAGACATCCTGCGCGTGCCCCGCGGCCGCCATGATCTTGCCGATAACTTCGGTGCGATCTTGGCCGCGCAGAGAATCCAACGAGGACATGCCACGGTCCAGCGTCTTCTGCACGTCGGTGATGTTGTCGTTGAGCTCCTGGGCACGTGCATCCTCGCGCGCCACCATCTCACGGTACGACGCCAGCAGCGCCGAGATTTCGCGGGCTTGAGCCGCGTCGTCGCCGCTCTGTTTCTCCTCGAGCGCTGCCATGCGGTTTTTGAGCGTGTCCTCAGTCGTCTGCGCCGCCGTGTTGACATTGGTGATTGAGGTCGAGAGCGCCGAGAGACGCGAGTTGAGTGACGTGCGCACTGTGTTCATCGCTGTGCCGATCGTCGTGACGACAGAGGCCTTGAGACTCTCGAGCCCCCCACCGACATCTGAAGAAATGTCAGCCTTGTCGGTAGACTGCACGTTGCTCAGCTCCGCCTGTGCCTGCTCCACGTCAGAGCGCACGGTGCGCAGGCGCGTCGTGACATTATTCATCTGCGCATCAACATCCTCGCCCAGCTGCACACCCGAGTTCTGCAACACCTGCACTGCCGAGTTGAGTTTCTCGAGCAGCTCTTTGAACCCATTCGTCTCGGCCGCCTGCCACAAATTCTCACAAGTCAGCAGAGAAAATTCTCACAAGGCATTAGAGAAAAATTTCAGTCTCAAAACCATTCTCACTTTCTCACAAGTCAGCAGAGAAAATTCTCACAAGTCATCAGAGAAATTCTCATTCTCAGAGAAATTCTCACAAGCCAGCAGCGTACTCATTTCATACAGTCAATCTAGTCATTTCATACAGTCATTTCATGCAGTAAATGCACGGTAAAACTAGTCATTTCATGAATTTCATACTGTCTGTCATGAATTTCATAATGTCTGTCATTTCATACAGTAAATCTAGTCATATCGTACAGTAAACTCAGTAGCGATCTGGCTTTTGAGAATGTCGAAAGTCCACACTATACTTGTTTCATACAGAAAAGCTAGGCGTCTCATGTAAAACAATGAATATTTCAAAAATGTATATTTAGTAGAGCGAGCTGGCGTCTGAGCATGTCAACGTCCATGGTACCCGGGAACGCTCGGTAGTCCTTCTCAAAATTGATTATACGATAAATTTAGTCATTTCATATACTAAAATTAGTCGATTCATACATTAAATTCAGTAGCGAGCTGGCCTTCGAGCACGTCTACCTTCATGGTACCCTCAAACGCCTGAATCGTTGACTTTGCCGCAGCAAGACTTTCATGTTAAAACAATCAATTTGAGGTAGCGGACTGGCTTTGGAGAATATTTACCTCCATAGTACCCTGGGACGCTTGAAACGTTGACTTTGCCGCAGCAAGACTAGAGCCCATCGCCTCCATCGACTGCCCCAGCACCACGCGCACCTCGCGATCCTTGTCGGTCAGCGCTGTGATTTCCGTGTTGTGAAACGCCGCAGAGGCAACTTGCTCGTTCTGCAACAAGATTAGGGACTGGTTGAGCGCCTGCCATTTCACGACCAGCTGCGCCTCCAGCGCCGCAGCTTGCGCGTCGAGCTGCTGACGGCGCTGGCGCAGGGTCTCCTTCATAGTCGCGTCCTGCTCCTTCATGTCCCTTGAAAAATCTGCCGTAAGCACGGCGAGACCGTTGTGGATTTCGGTGCGCACCAAGTTCTCGTCCGTGGCGCCCATCTCGTTGACGTCGGTAGACGTAGACGTAAGACGCGCGTCTGTGTCTGCCAGGCCCACGTGCAGCGTTGCTGCCGCTTCTTCCGCCACAGCCTGATTGTCCGACACAGTCTGCAACAGTGACGCCACCTGCGACTTGACGCTATCGTGCTGCTCTAGCTCCTGCGCCTTATAAGTGTCGAGCAGAGCCTGCAGGCGCGCCGCCTCCGCCGTCGCCGCTGCTTCATTGGCCTGCAGCACTTGCGTCCACCTTGCAACTTCCGCCGTCAAATTGGCGTTCAGCCTGTCGTCTGAGGCCGTCAGCGCAGCATTGGAGGCCGCTTCTGAAGTGGCGAGCTCGTCCTGCATGTAGGTGGCCACTTCAGCCTTCATCTCCGCCTGCTGCGACGTGCGCGCCTCGACATCTTTGGCCAGCGCCTCTTTGAGCAAAATTATCTGCTGCCGCACCACCTCAAGCCGGCGCGTGAGATATGTCTGCGTGCTTGCAGCATCACGTTCGAGCGTCGACATCTCGTTGTGGCGCGCTGCATTCTGGCTGAGAAATGTGTTTTTAAGCGCATGCACCGCCTGCTCCTGCGCGTCGCAAGTGGCATTGATGCTCGAGCCGAGCTGCGTCACACGCACGCGCAACGCGTTGAAGCCCGACGTCATCGACTCCTGCGCATTCAGCTTGTCGAGTGCCACTGTGAAGTGCGCCGACGAGTTGACACTGTCCAGATTCCTCACCAGTGTGTGGTTGATTGAGATGATGGTCTCCGTTTGCAAATCATCCAGCTCCACTGTGTTCTCTGCCAACCGCCTGTCTGTCTCGTCGAGCTTCTCGCGAAGCTGGGCCATGTCGTCCTCCATCTTCTTCGTTGCCTCGTGCACCGACAGTGTGAGCGAGTCGAGCCAGGCTGCTTGCTCAGTGTTTTCCCTGTGCTGCGCCACCGTGAGCTGCGCGACCGTCGCCGACACGTGCTGAAACGACGTCTGCGTTTTGAGAGTCTGCGCGGCGATAAGTCTCTCGAGATCTGCGACGGCCTCGTTGAGCTCCAGCGTTAAGGTCGTTTCCAGAGCCGTCATGCGCGCATCTTCGCGTGCCTGCGTGGCGTTGCTGTCGGCAAAGATCTTGCCGCGCCAAGCCGTCTCGTCGCTGCTGCGCAGCGACGCAATGCGCACCATTTCCGACGCTAGTTTTGCCTTTTCGTCCGCGAGCCCGGCAAACAGCACGTTGATCTTGCTGTCCAACATTGTCTCTCCCTTCTGAATCACTCCCTCCTGTTGCGTGAGACGAGTCGACGACTTGTGATCCATGTCCTCTTGGTCCGTCCGTGCATAGCCCAAGTCGCTCGAAAGCTGATCTTCCTCGGAACCCGAGATTGACTTGAGAAGATTCATGTTAGTGCGGAGCTTCTGCACGTCGGTGTGCAGCTTTGCGCGCATCATTGAGTGCTCGCTGCTCATGTCGGTCTCCAACTTCGCCTTCAACTGCGCCAACTGCGCACTCACCCGTGTGTCGATATCCGTGTGATCTTCCGTGCGAATCTTCTCCAGCTCAATCTGCAGCGCAGCCAGCCTCTCTTTGTTCGCAGTCTGGCGTGCCTTCAACATCTCGAGCTCATCCCCAACCGCAGATCTCGTCTCCGAAAGATTCGTCGTCAGCCCAGCGATTGACAACTCCTGCATCTCATTGTTCTCAGCCTGCAGCCGCTCAAATTCAGCCTCGAGCACCACAAGCACCGTGTGTCGCGCGCTCGCCGTGCTGTTTGCCTCGTCGAGCGCGGCATTGCTGCTCTTCACTGCCGCATCCAGCCGGGCATTGAAGGCAGTCCAATCACGCTCCACACGCACCGCTAAAAACGCATCCTCCTTGCTGATGACCGCGTCAATCTGAGCGTTGAGCTGCGAGAAATCTGAGTCGCGCTGCACAGCCATAGCCGCCTTCCATTCATCTAGATCCAGCTGCGTTGCCACATATGACACGTTCTCAGAGTCGATCGTCATTTTCATCCAGTCACGGGCCGCGTTTGCTTCGGCCTCGAGACGCGTGGCGTTGGAGTCAATCTGTTCGAGAAGGAACACTTTGTTGGCAGCGGATTGCGAGCGCAACGTCGTCTGGGCCAAGTCGAGATTCGCAAACAGCTGCGCCAGACGCGCGTCGTCGTTGTCAAGGCGGTTGAATGCAACAGTTTTGTTGCCCTCGTAGTCGGTGCGAAGCGCAGCGATCGCCGCCGCCTGCTCCTGGTTGTTCTGTGTCTGGTCGGCGATCATGGAGTCCACTTGCTGGTTAAGATCGGCGGCGCGCGCAGTGAGATTGCCTCGCAGCCACGTAATACGTGTGCCAACCTCGTGCATAGCAGCGTGCAGCAAGCTGTGAATCTCCTCCCGTTCCGCATCAAGTGCCCTGTGTGCCTCATCGTCGAGCGTCGCCACCTCCGAGGCAGTTTTGGCAAGAATAGTCCTGTGCTCAGTATTCTGCCGTGCAATGTGATTGTCGAGCCGAAGTGTGCCGTTTCCGAAATGATTCATTTCACGCGTATCCAGCTCGTCAAGTTTGTCGCCGACCCCTGCCAGCGCCTGCTCCAGTGCTGTGTCGCCCGACACCATGGCAGCCTTGACGCCGTCAACAAACGCCTGCGTGGTGTTGGATTGCGTCTCGACTATTGCGTGCAGGGCCGCAATTTTGGCTTTCATCTCTGCCACCTTCTCGGCAATGAGCACCAGAGCCTTTTGGCTGTCCTCTTCCTGCGTTTTTGAGAGACCTGTGGTACGCGCATTCACGACCTCCAAGTTGTAATCTGTGTAGTTTTTCATTTCTTGCGCCACGCCCACGAGGTCGCGCGTGAGATTGGTCATGTAACTGCGGTGCTGCGTGTGCATCTCGTCCTGCAGCGCGTGAATGTCCAGGACCTCACGTCCCATAGTTTTGCGGAAGAGCTCAAACATGCGGCGCTGTTCGTTTGATTTTGCCTTGTGCTCTGCATGGTGCGAATGCTCGCGCAGTTCCAACTCAGCCAACGCCTTCATAGTTTTCCACAGCTCCTGCCGCACCTCATCCTCACTCCACGTCTTATAAATGCCATCTTGCATCTGCTTTTGACATTCTGACGGGTCTGCAAATACCGAGCAGTACGGATTCTGATGCGGTTCCTTCTCCGCATCAATCAGATCCGGCTCATCCTCGGGCCCTTCTGAACCCAGAGCAACGCCCTTCCCCATCATGCCCCCCAACTGCGAGCTGGCAACAAGGCAGAGCGCCGCCAGTACCAGCGCAAAACTACCTGCTTGCTGCCATCTCCGCCGCCGCCCTGCACACGCTAACAGTTCAGGACTGGCATTTCTAACCTCAAGACTGAAAGATTAAAGCAGAAGCAGAAGATGAAGTCCCACGTTGCAGAAGCACCGGCATGGGACAGGGAGGAGGGGCGCGCAAGCGATTAAAATAACACGATGCACCTCCTGTGAGCACACCCAGGACGCTAGCACAGGCAGTCTTGCAGCACTCACCTTGTGCTTGTGTGTAGGAGAAGTGTATGAGTGACGTGTGTGTGCCCCTCTCTCGCTCTCGCTCTCGCTCTCGCTCTCGCTCTCGCTCTTACTCTGTCTTTCTCTCTCTGTAAGATAAAGACGTTGCATATGTGGTGCGTGTTTGTTTTTGTGCGTGCGTGCGTGAGGGTGTGTGTGCGCGGGTGCGTGCACGTATCGGCACTCTCCAGCCGCAGCATCAACGGATGGCTGCAACGCACCCTGCAGGTCTAATCATTGCTGCTGAACCTGCTGGTACTTACGTTTTGCATGATCGTGCGTTTGTTCGGACGCCGTCTGCAGCGACCCGTAGCTTTTGCCCGCCCATGTCGCGGCCGCCACGCCGTGCTTCCCGCGTGCTTGATAAGAACAATCCCCGTCGTCCGGTGGACGGTGAGATGCGCCGTCTTCATACACAACACCAGGCAGGGAACGAGCACCGTCGTCGCTCGAACTCCGCGCCATGTGATGGTGGTTCAATCTCAGCCGTAAAAGACGGCCGTCTATTAGCGATTCATCGAGTCTCGCTCGAAATAGATTTATTATACCTCAACGAATCTGTTGGCACGAACATGGGCAGAGTTGGGACTCCGGCGACGTGACCTTTGGTGCGCGTATCTGTTCCTTGCTTGCGCGCGCCATGCCCCTACCTGCGCGTGCTCTTTGTGCTGGTATGCCCGGCACCTGCCTGAACGTGCCTTGCCCATGCCTGCGCGTGCGTTCTGTTTGTGCGCGTTTGCCAAGGCAATACTCCGGGTGATCCAAATACAATCCCCTTGCGCGTGCCCTACTCTGTTCATTGTGCATGTTTGCATGCACATAACATGCAACACAAATGACGTCCACAAAGCGAGACGTCCACATACATGCATACAAGCAAATTGATTCCGACTGCACTTGCTCGGTACCTCATGCCTGCTGTTGTCGGTGGTTGATATCACTGTACGTGCGGAAATACTCTCGCTATACCCCATGCCCCTTCTTTCTCTCCCTTCTGCCCAACCTCCACCGTCTCCCCTCTTACCAGGCTGATGCGCGCGGGGAGGAGTACTCCCCTCCGCGCGTGTCATGTGTGTATCTGCATGCGTGTGTGCGTGTGCTTGCTTGGGTGCGTGCGTTTCATTTTGTGTGTCTGTGTGCGTGCGTGTGTGTGCGTGCGAGTTTGTTTTGGTGTGTTTGCGTGCGTATGTACGTGTGCGTGTCTGCGTACGTGTGTGCGTGTGTGTGTGCGCGTGTGTGCATGCGCGTGCGTGCATACGTGGACGTGCACACATGCCATGTGTCTGTATGCGACCACGTATGCGTGTGTGTGTCTGCGTGCGTGCGTGCGTGCGTGTGAGTGTCTGCGTCTTTCTCTCCTACCTACAAAATGTTTCCAGTAACCCGACAAGCGCCACATACATATATATGTCTATATATTTATATATCTATATACATATATGTATATATATGCATGTATATATATAGATGTAAATATGTATATATATA
>Ga0105053_10010523_pt1 | contig 11515 bp, 20 predicted proteins | sample BON01_FD_78093 | JGI IMG/M metagenome (GOLD analysis project Ga0105053, IMG submission 78093) | Freshwater microbial communities from Lake Bonney liftoff mats and glacier meltwater in Antarctica - BON-01 | ecosystem: Environmental > Aquatic > Freshwater > Ice > Glacier meltwater | place: Lake...
CCTGCCAACGACCGCCCCTCTCGGCAAGCCTCCCTCCCTCCCTCCCTCCCTCCCTCCCTCCATTCCTCGAATTCACCTCGCCCTCTCTCTCTCCCTCCCTCCTCCCTCCCTTACACAGGCTGGATGTGGCTCGTGCCAAGCTGCTGGAAGACTCGTCCTCGGCCTCCCTCCTCCTTCATTTTTTTGTTTTTTTGAACTCACCCCTCCCTCCCTCCCTCTCTCCCTCCCTCCATCCCTAGGCTCGACGTGGCCCGGTCCAAGCTGTTGGAGGATTCGTTCGGGCAGATCATGTCCTTCCACCCGTGTGAGATGCGCCGATGGATGCGTGTGCAGGTATATCACCCCTTCCCTCCCTCCCTCCCTCCCTCCCTCCCTCCCTTCCTCCTTCCTTCCTTGCCCTCCCTTTTGTGTATGTATTGTCCCTGTCTTCTTCATTCGTGCCTTCCGTCTTTGCTCAAACCTTCGTTTCCTTCCTTCCTTCCCTCCCTCCCTCCCTACCCCCTTCCTCTTCCTATTCAGTTTTTGAACGAGCCCGGCGTGGATGCGGGAGGGTTGGAGAGGGAGTGGTTCGTGCTCGTCACACAGGTAAGAACGAGAGGAGGGAGGGAGGGAAGGGGGGAGGGAGAAAATGGAGGGTGAATTGATGAGCTGACGTGACCATCACTCACCCATATACTCCTAACCTTCCTTCCCTCCCTCCCTCCCTCCCTCCCTCCAAGGCCCTGACCGACCCCGCCCTGGGCCTCTTTGTGCAGCAGCATGGCGCCTACTCCATCAACCCCTGCGCGGTGGCCGCCATCGGGGACCGGAGCCTGGCGCTTCAGTACTACTACTTCGCCGGACGCGTCTTTGGGAAGGTGCGTCACTTTATTCGTGTCTTTCTCTCCTTCCCTTCCCCCCTCCCTCCCTCCTTCGTACCTTCTATCAGGCTCAGGACCAGATTTTAAATTCGATTCTGAATGTATCTTCCTTCCCTCCCTCCCTTCCCTCCCGCAGGCCCTCCTGGAGCACCAAACGCTGCCCTTGGCCCTGTCCCTCCCCCTCCTGAAGCACCTGCTCGGCACGCCCATCACCTTTTCGGATCTCGAGATGGTCGACCCAGACTTGCACCGGTAAGTAGACCTGCCCTGGTTCCCTCCCTCCCTCCCTCCCTCCCTCCCTCTTCTCGCACCATTACACTTATCAAAGCGTTCACGTTCTCGTATACTCTCCCTCCCTCTTTGCCTTCCTTCCTCCCTTAGCTCCCTGTGCTGGATCCGTGACTGTCCGTTTTCGGAAGACGTGGCCGCCCTCCATCTCGACTTCACCGTCGCCAGCGAAACCCTGGGCAAACGCATGGTACGTCCTCTCTCCCCGCCCTCCCTCCCTCCCTCCACTCTTTGGTGCATTACGAGATTCAGCATGAAGAAACGTGTTCCTCTCAGTCAGACAACGGCTAAACCACTCCAGTTCCTTACGGCCTCCCTCCCTCCCTCCCTGCCTCCCTAGGTGCACGAGCTGAAGCCAGGCGGGAAGGACATTGCTCTTACGCTCAGCAACAAGAAGGAGTACCTGGCGCTCATGCTGCGACACCGACTGCTGGAAGGGGTCAAGAGCCAGGTAAAAAAAGAGGGAGAGAAAGGTGGAAAGTATGGATGGGACTTGCGGATTAGCGATGAGCCTAAGCACAAAAATAAAACGCGAAGACTCGAGGGACTCGTTGCTTCAGCAACCAGTCATATTCGATTGCTCTCTAATTGCCCAACTATTTGCTCAATATCCCTCCCTCCCGCCCTTCCTGCCTCCCTCAGATGTGGCAGCTTCTGCGCGGCGTGTACGAAGTAGTGCCCAAGGACCTGCTCTCGGTCTTTGACTACCAGGAACTACAACTGCTCATGTCAGGGCTGCCAAGTAAGAGGGGGAGGGGAGCGAGGAAGGGCGGGAGGGAGAGAAGGGTGTATGGTGCGCGCTTTCTGTAGTGTTATGCCGTTTGCTCGCCTCTACTGACCAATCTCACCCCCTTCCCTTTCCCTCTTATCAGTTATCGACGTCCAAGACTGGAAGCGGCACACGGAGTACCTGGGCGCGTACCAGCGACAAGGCGAACGACACAAAGTCATCCGGTACGTGCGTGAGCATAGGGATTCGATGAGTGTTGATTTGCGCGTAAGTTGGGCATGGTAGCCTGCGCAGTATGTTTATCAGTTCTGTCACTACCAGTAACAAGCTTCTTATCGTAATCTCTCCTTATTTTCTATGTAGGTGGTTCTGGGAAGTGGTCGAGGATCGGCTGGACGAGGAGAGTCGGGCGCGCCTGTTGCAGTTCACCACGGGCGGGTGCAACGTCCCGGCTCAAGGCTTCAAGGTAAAAACAGGAGGAGGGGAGGATGTGAGAAGCGGAGAGAGTGACAGATTTAAGTGGCAGACAATTTAAGTGCTTAAACTCCCCCCCCCACACTCATACACCCCCATGACAGGCGCTGCAATCGAACGATGGGAATTTCCGCCGCTTCAACATCCAAAGTGTCCGGCGCCAGGAGTGCATCTTCCCCAGGGCCCACACGTGCTTTAACAAGTTGGACCTGCCCGTGTACGAGACGAGGGAGGAGCTTGAGGGGTACCTTACCTTGGTCATCAACATGGAGATCACAGGCTTTACGATAGATTGATCGAATGAACTGATTCAAGGGCCGAAAGCGCGATAAGCTGGGGATAAGTAGAAAGCGCACAACAAGGAAGCAAAGAAGATAAAAGAGGAAGGGAAACGATAGTATATGATGTATGATTGCATGTGCGCGGTCCGCCGATTGATTGTGCATAAAAAGTGGATGTCAGCGACAAAAAGGAAAAAAGCAAACGATAAGTACGAGTCCCCACGAAGCAAAGTAACGAACAAGAAACGACCCGAGAAGCGCAATACATAAATTACCTTACTTTGCTTCAAATATGATTGGATTTCGCCTATTGATTAAATATATATGTTAATAAGCGTGTACTTTCCGCGTTCGTTTTGCGAGCGCCGGCATCGTCATTGTACTTTCTTATATTAATTTGGTGGCGGGGCCAGGACCGCGCCACAAGGCGGGGCCGTCCGCAAGTTCATGCAGGCCTCGTCGCCCTCGCTGCGACACAGAGGGTACTCCCCGTATACTACCCCGGTAGCGCAAAAGTTAAGCTGGAACGCAAAGGCGTCAAACGCCTGTTCGCGCGACCACAGGGGCTTGCAGGGTTTGTTGTGCGTGTCCACATTATGATGAGCTCGCAAAAAATAGGAGATCAGGCTCGGTCGAGTGCGACATGCGTCTTCTATTGTCTCGCACGGCATGGCAAAGGTGGTATTGCCCTGACAAGCCGCATTTAATGTGCCTGCATTTTCGATATTGGCCACGATGAGCTGTGTTTTAGAAGGTGAAAGAAAGAGGTGTAGGTGAGATCCAATGAACACTTCAGAAAGCTGAGATCGAATCACTAGTCCAAATCATAGGCAGACGAGACACACCCTCCCCCGTCGCCCTCCCTGTGGCTGATTACCTGAGAGAGGTCATATCCACAGTGCGGGCAGGGCAGCATGAACGGCAGTGCGTTCACAAAATTAATGCAAGCCTCTTGGACGTCCGGCGTGGGGCTCACTGGGTAGTGCTGTGCGAAGCGGTGCACGGTTCGCCAGGTTACGGGCCCGAAGATGCGAGGGTCGGCCGTGGTACGATTGCCTGGTTGGAGAAAGGAAGCGAGAGAGATGTATAGGAAAACAAAGACAAAAGTCAATATTTGAGATTGGTGATTTAAAACGCGCATGTTTTTAAAGGATGGGAGAGGCGCCAAACACTCCCCCCCTTCCCTACATTCCATCCCCCAACCCCATCTCCGCTCAACGCACCGCATTGCCCTATGGGCCAGTTGCTGATAGACGGCTCGAGGGTGACGCCGCACTCCACCATGAGCTGAGGCGAGGTGGTGGGGCTTAACGTGGCAGGCGCCGGGGTCGGCCCCAAGTATGGCGCCACGGCACCGCAGGGTTGCGTGGTATTGACGATACTACAGCCCGTCTCGCCCAAGGTCTTGCAGAGCGGGGTGCTGCCCCAGACGATGCAGGTGGCGCAGAAGTCGGTTTGGTAGGTGTAGGCCTCGGCGGCCATCTGAGGGGACCAGAGGGCCTTGCAGGGCTTGGTCTTGACGTCGATACTGTGGTGCGCGCGGAGGAAGAAGTTGACGAGGTTGATCTGAGTAAGGCAGGCTACGCTGGGGGGCTGGCAAGGCATGTTGTATTCAGAGCTAGCTTGGCACGCCGAGGAGAAGGTGCCGGCGTTCTCAATATTGGCGATGATGAACTGTGAAAGGATGAAGAGATGAGGAAGGAAGATAAGGAGCCGACCGTAGGAAGCGCACATACAGTCCCAGGGTAGAGCGCTCCCCACCTCAAAAGCTCATTTGCAACTATTCCCTATAAGCAACATATCATCTACCTCAATTAGTTTCCCACCCCCCCCATCATCGTCTCGTCCTCCTCCTCTTCCTCTTCATTTCCGACCCAAACATCACACACGTACCTGGCCAAACCCGTACCCCGACACCTGGCCCGGCAGCATGTAGGGCAGGGCATTGATCATTCGCTCACATGCCTCCACCACCTAGGGCTGGGGGTCCGGGGGGTAGTTCTGGGCAAAGATATGCAGCATCTGCCAGGCGTCCGGCCCAAACACGCGGGGATCGAGGGTTGTGCGTGTCCCGCAGGTGCCCATGGGGAAGGTGGCTTCGGCCAGGCTGCTGGACAAGGGCAAGGGCATCCCGCACTCGACCGTGAGTTGGGATGTGTCGGTGGGGCAGGTTGAGGGCTTCTTTCTCTTGCTGTCGTTGGTCTTGATTTGCAGCTGTGGAGTGACGATGGAGGGAGGAAAAAGAGAGGGGCACAGCGGCGGGGGGGATGAGAGAAGAGGAGGTAGGGGACGAGGATAAGAATAGGAAGGAAGATGAGGAGGAGAAGACGAGAAACAGAAATAGAGGAGGAAAAAGAGGGAAGAGGAGGAGGAGGAGGATAGGGTGAGGAGGAGCAAGAGGAGGGAGAGGAGGAAGGCCAGCAGCGAAAGGAAGGGAGAGAAATTACAATCCACCTCATCTCCCACATCAAACAGTAAGAATAAAATGGAAAAACAAACACAAATGCCATCCTTTCCTCCGTTCCTCCCATCAGCCCTCCCTCCCCACACACGCACCGTGCGGGTCTCCGTCACAGGGTCGCACTCGTTCTCCGTCGGCACTGCCACGGCTGCCTCGATTGCCAAGCTGCCTTGAAAGCATTCGCCTACCAGGCCCTGCACTCGCACATGCGTGCTTTTCCCGGGCCCGAGTGTCAAATTATCGAAGAAGAGGGACCACGGGTTCAGGGTGCTGGACGGGGCGGGCGTTGTCTTGACCAACGTCATCTCGACAGGAAGGGTGAGATGGAGGCGCAGACCCTTCGCGGGGGCACTGCCCTCGTTGGTGACCTTGATCTTGGCGCGGAATCCATCCGTGGTTCGAACGACATAGGGGGCACTGATGCTGATCCCGAGGGAGGGGCAGGCTGCGTGGGTGGAGGTGGGGTGGGCGAGGAGGAGGAGGAGGAGGGCGGCGGCGTGGGGGAGGAAAGGCATCTTGCTTGGGAAGTGAAGATGGTGATATTCACGCCGCCCTGGAGTGTTGGTTTGGCGTGTTGTATGCATGCGCCGAGATGGGCAGCAACGAACGCCCGTTGAGCGAAAAGCAAGCCGATGATGCATGAGCGAAGGAGTTGTACCCTGTCCAAGCCCCTGACAACCCTCCATGCATTCCCACAACACACAACACACACACGTGCACAGGCGTACAAGCAAGCAAACACACAAGCGCTCGGCAAGGGGCAAGTCCCTGCTCCTTGGCCTCCCTCTCGTCCTCTCCCTGCTCCTCCTTCCAATCCTTCCAAACGTACACGACCTCGTCACGACTCCCTCAGCACGACCATGCCCGCGACGGCACCAATTTTCCCGCCGCCATGTGCGACGAGCAGGTCAACAACAACAAGGAGGAGAAGGAGGAGACGTTCATGGCCTCACCCTGGTAAGAGAGACATGCACTCCCAACTTTCGTCGCGTTCCCCGCACACTCATCCTTCTTCGACCGATTGCCCCTCCCTCCCACCCCTCCCACCTCGTCCTCATCCCATCGTCGCGTTCCACCGTCCTCCCCCCTTTTTCCCTCCCCCACTCCCTCCATTCATCCCACCCCAAACCCAACACATACACACAGTCTCCCCATCTCTCCCCCTCCTCCTCCTCCTCCCTCCTCTGCTGCTTCTCCTGCTTCTCCCCCCCTCAACAAACGTCATGGCCTTCCCAGTAACCGCACGCCTCCAACAAGAACACCAACGGCGACATCTGTCCACCTCCCTCTCCTCCTCCTCCTCTTCCATCACCACCCCGTCCTCCCTCCCGCCCTCCATCGCTGCCTCCGCCCCCACCATCTCCTTCCCGGGGGGCGGCATCTACTTCTACTGGCAAGCCGGCGCCGTGCATTACCTGCAGCAGCACTTCAATCTTCGCCAGGCCAATTTGGTCGGAGCCTCCGCAGGGGCCCTGACAGCCGCGTACGTTCTCCCTCCTTCCCTCCCTCCCTCCCTCCCTCCCTCCTTCTTTTTCTCCCTCCCTCGTTTTTTGGATAATGATCTCATTACTTCCTGCAGTAGCAGCACTTCAAACTTCGTCAAGCCAACCTGGTTGGAGCCTCCGCAGGGGCCTCGACAGCCGCGTAAGTCTCTCTGCTCTTGTCTTTCTCTTGCTTGTAGCCATCATTTTCTTCCCTCCCTCCCTCCCTCCCTTCTTCCTTTCATCCTCTCTCCAGCAGCACTTCAATCTTCGTCAGGCCAACTTGGTCGGGACTTCCGCAGGAGCTTTGACAGCCGTGTACGTTCTCTTTGCGTGTCAGGTGTCCCTCCTTCCCTGCCTCTCTCCTTACCTTCTTCCTGCTTTCTCTCCCTCTCTGCTTTAATCATCCTATAATTCGCTTGTGCCATTCAGCTCGTCCCCCTCCCTCCCTCGCTCCCTCCCTCCTTCCTTTTCTCCAGCTTGACAGGCTGTGATGTCCATGCCTCTAGCGGCCGAACGAGCTCTATTCCTGTCTTAGTCCATCTCACTCGCTCTGGGAACGACCTTTGGGGCTAGCGGGGGGGTGGGGAGGGTTAGTCAGAAATGTGTTATCACTCACCCCTCCCTCCCTCCCTCCCTCCCTCCCTCCCTCCCTCCTTCCTTTTCTGTAGCTTGACAGGCTGTGATGTCTCCATGCCGTTGGCGGCTGAACGAGCTCTATCTTTATCTATGTCCATGTCGCTCTGGGAACGACCCTTGGGGCTAGCAGGGGTGTGGGGAGACGCTTGGTCAGAAAATCAATACCAAAAAACTTACTCCTCCCTCCTTCCCTCCCTCCCTCCCTCCCTTCCTTCCTCCCTCCCTCCCTTCCTTCCTCCCTCCAGACTCACCGGATGCGACGTGTCCATGCCTTTGGCCGCCGAGCGAGCTCTATCTTTATCGATGTCCATCTCGCTGTGGGAACGACCCTTGGGGCTAGCGGGGGTGTGGGGTGGCTTGGTCAGACAGTGGCTAGATGACTTGTTGCCTGAGGACGCCGCGGATCAGTGCAGGGAGAGGGTGAGGGAGGGAGGGAGGGCGAGGGAGGGAGGGAGGGAGGGAGGGAGGAAGTGTGTGTGTGGTGGGTGTGGGGAGGGCTGGTGCATCAGTGGTTGGATGACTTGTTGCCGGAGGACGCCGCGGATCAGTGCCGAGAGAGGGTGAGTGGGAAATGAGGGAGGGAAGGAGGGAGGGAGGGAAGGAAGAAGCACGAGGCAAGACTCACGAGAGGGAGGGAGGAAAAGCAGACTTGGAGACTCACTAATTCATCTCCCAACAAACAAAAACCAACACTCTTACTTCAGGTGCAGCTGTACGTGAACCTGGTCGAAGGCAAGGCCATCATGCAGGAAAACAGCAAATGTAAGCCCCTCCCTCCCTCCCTCCTTCGTCCTCCTCCTCCCCGTCCTTTTCTCGGGCTTCCTTCCTTTCACCTTCTAACTCCTCTCTCCCTCCTCCACATCTCAGACTCTGACCCTCCCTCCCTCCCTCCCTCCCTCCCTCCCTCCCTCCAGGCCTCCCCCTCCGTCGTACCCGCGTGTCGGACTTTGAGTCTCGGCATGACCTGCTCGAGACATGCCTGGCCAGTGTGCACATCCCATTCTTCATGGTGAGGAGGGAGGGAGGGAGGGAAGAGGGGGTAAGAAAACAAGAAAGAGCACGTGTGGATTTCACGCACACTCCAAACGTAACCCTCCCTCCCTCCCTCCCTCCCTCCCTCAGGACGGCAAGCTCCTCAAGCGACTAGGGAAACGTGGCCTGGTTCTGGACGGCTCTTTTCGTCTCTCGAAAAAGGAGCTGAGCGAGGGCGGGAGGGAGGGAGGGGGAGGGATGGTGCTGATGATGGACCACCGGAAGGACCCGGCGTTTCAGATGGAGGGAGGTGAGGAGGGAGGGAGGGAGGGAGGGAGAGAGAAAAAGACGAGAAGAAAAGGAAGGGAGAACGTACGCATCTATCCGACGTTTTTCGTCATTCCCTCCCTCCCTCCCTCCCTCCCTTCCCTCTTTTCAGGCCCCACGGACTTTGTGACTCTGACGTCTCCCTCCCGGATCAAGGTAAGGATGGAGGGAAGGGAGGAACAAGGAGGAGGAAGAGAAAGGGGAGGAGGAGGAAAGGGGGAGAGAAAGTGAGCAGAAATCCAACACGTTTACAAGCCATTCTTTCTTGGGCTCAACCAAGGGGGGCTGCGTCGTTTCAAGGAGCAGAGGAGACTTAGAAACAAATAAAAATCGAACTAAAACCAGCAGCCCAACTCACCTGAGACCCTCTTCCCTTCCCACAGGGCATGATGCGGGCCGGGTTTTCCTACACCAAGCGTCTGCACGAGTCAGGGGAACTCCTGGGACTCGAAAGCATTGCCCTCGACCGCCGGCACCACCACCGCAATCGGCCTGCCTCGCCTTCCTCCCTCCTTCCCTCGCCCTCCGTCCCGCCTTCGTCGGAGTCGGAGTCTTCCTTGTCGATATAGGAGGGAGGGAGAGAGGGGGGAGGGAGGGAGGGAGGAAGGGAGGGAGAGGGTGTACATTTGTATGTAGGAATAAATAAAGGAAGAAGAAATAAGGAACAAGACGAGAGAAAGGCAGGGAAGAAAGAAGTTGTTGGGTGTGAGGGAGGGAGGGAGAGGGGGAGGAAGATGACAGGGTAGGCAGACACGAAATGCACCAAGACAGCGTGCTGCCTGTTGTTGTAAGGTGGTCTTTTTTTCTTTCTTTGGAATGGTCGTGTGTGCACCTGTTCTCTGTCTCTCACTTCCTGTGCTCCTGTTGTCACAGCACATGCGATGCTGGATGGGGTAGCTGTGTGTAGGAGTGGTGTGTGGGGTAGTGTCTCCTCCTCTGTGTCCACCTCACACAAAAAGAGAAGCACACACAGACACACACGTACGTGTCATAAATCAAACCCGCCACCTTCTTCTCGCTTGACTCCTTCCCATCCTCCACACACACAGTCGCGCGCTCTCTCTCTCGCTTGCTTTCTGTCTCTCTCTCCCCTTTCTTCTTGCCTCCCCCCCTCCCTACATCGCCAATACACACACACTCTCTCTCTTCTGGCCCACTTGCTTGTTAATCTTGCCTCTCAGAAGATCAAACGCTCTTCCTTTTGTGTACATTGGGTGATTGTGTGGCTACTGAGTAGGAGATAAAGTAAAGTCTCTCTCATCCCTTCTTCTCTCTTTCGCTCTCTCTCTTTCTCTCTTTCCCTCTTTCTCGTCTCTCTCTTGCTCTCCTTCTCTTTGTCTCTCGCGCGTTCTCTCTCTCTCTTTTCTTCCATCCTCCTTCTCTCCCTCTGTCGCTTTCCTCTCTCTGCCTCCTTTTCGTCTTCCCTTTCTTTCACCCTCTCGTTCTCTCTCTCTTTCGTGCCCGCACCGCGTGGCTTTATATAATATGCGATGTCAATCTCCCTCCCTCCCTCCTTCCCTCCCCTCGCTCCCTCCCTCCTCCCCCTCACTCTGCCTACGACAACATATAAGAGACCAACTTCTTCCCGCTCTCCACCACCGCCGCGCATGCCGCTCGCACCGCCCTCCCTCCCGCCTTCCCTCCCTTCCTCAACCACCCAAAGGTCTTCGTCACCAAGAGCTTCACCGAGCCCAACAGGGAGCGGACAGAAGCAGCACAAGACTGGAGGAAGGAGGAAGGGAGGGAAGAACGGGCATCGTGCCACTCCTCCCCTTCATCTAACCCTCCCTCGTTCCCTCCTCCCACCACCCCCATGAGCAGGTCCAGCGGCTGGACGGAGTGGTGTAGCACCAGACGGCTGCTCAAGTTAGGCACCTCCAGCTTCAAAAAGGAGGAAGAGGAGGAGGAAAGGAGGAAGAGGAGGAGGAGGAGGAGGAGGAGGAGGAGGAGGAGGAGGAAGAAGAAGAAAAGTCAATGTAGAGCAGAAAGGGAAAGGCTTGCAGGATGGTGTTGATGGGGTGGAAGATGGAAGACTCGATGACAACATCCTCCCCCACAGCAGCAGCAACAGCAGCAGCAGCAGCAGCCGGCACCTCAGAGGTGAGGTCTCCTGCCCCCGTCGCCGCCGCCGTCACCGCAAACACTAACTGCTGCATCTCCTTTTTGATCTCCGCCGCCGCGATGATGGTGGGGAGGACGGGGAGAAAAGAGGGGGTGTAGTGAGCCACCGTAGTGCAGTGGTTGCGCTCGTAGATGGAGAAGGAAGGGAGGGAGGAGAGGGAGGGCAGCTGGACGATGGCACAAGCACAGCGGGCCAAGAGAGAGAAGTGGGCCTTCTCTTCTTCCATCTCGTCAAAGGTGCACTGAGTGAAGGTGCTGCCGGTGGTGGTGGTGGTGGTAGTGAGCTTGGTGGTGGTAGTGGTGGTGCTGCTGCTGGTGACGCTGCTGCTGCTGGGCGCAAAGACATTCAATGGCTTGTACAGCGCCAGAGTCGTGCAGCTGGTGGTGGTGGTGGTGCTGCTGCTGCCGCTGGTGATGATGATGTCGTTCGTGTTCCCCTCCTCCTCCTCCCCCCCTTCCTCCACCCCTCCCTCCCCCTCCTCCATCACTCCCTAAGCGGGGTTGACCTCCTCCACAGACCCCACCCCTCCCTCCTTCCCTCCCTCCTTCCCTCCCTCAATTCCGCCTTCCACCCACTTCTCCTGCTCGATCGCACGCTGCGTGGTAGTGGTTGTGAGGGTGGTGGTGGTGTCCATCGCCGCGGACGAGGAGAGCTCCAGCACGGCCGTCGAGTCAGAGGCGGACGCGGCCCGGTAGGCAGTTCCCTCCTCCTCACCCGCCGCCACCACCTTCTTCTCCGGCCCGCCCGCATTCCCGCACTGCGCCTTCTGGTGCTGGCGGTTGGCTATCCGCCTCTTGTTCTTCTTGTCCTTGGCGTCTTGTGCCGCCTTGGACAGAGGCTTGGCTGCGACCAGCGTCTTCTCCTCCCTCTCCTTGCGGAC
>Ga0105053_10010527_pt1 | contig 11514 bp, 2 predicted proteins | sample BON01_FD_78093 | JGI IMG/M metagenome (GOLD analysis project Ga0105053, IMG submission 78093) | Freshwater microbial communities from Lake Bonney liftoff mats and glacier meltwater in Antarctica - BON-01 | ecosystem: Environmental > Aquatic > Freshwater > Ice > Glacier meltwater | place: Lake...
TATATATGTATATGTATATATATATATCTATATATATATATACTCATATATGTGTATGTGTTTTTCTTTTCCTTTTCTACTTCCTCTCCCTCACCATTTTCCTCTCCCTTTCCCTCATATTTATGTGTCTTTTTCTTCCTCTCCTACTTCCTTTCCCTTACCCTTTTCCTCTTTCTTTCTCTCCCTCTGTTCTTTCCTTTCTCTGTGTCTGTCTGTGATCCTGTACCTTGGATTACAATGTTCCTAGAAAGCAGACCGACTTCGGCGCGAAACGCAACAGGACGCCCATCGAACACTTTGACTTCACCGAGATGCGGAAAGCTCAGCGCACTGCTCTTCACACAGTTCATCGGAAGACCAGAAAACCCATACTCTGGACACACCTGGATATCTTTGAGCTGCACGCGCTTCCCCCCATCGAGCACGGCGGCTACAGTTGCAACTTCTGAGTGCGACGATTTCGGACTCTCAAAGTCAGTCGTTGCGATGACAATCTTGCTGTTGACAGGCCACGACACTGCCTCTTGCAGCATGATCTCTGTAGCGCCAGGCATTACGGTAGCTGCAAGCTCTGTCCACGCAATTTCGGGCCGCCCATGAATGTCCATTGTACACTCATAACATGCAATGACCTTGCTCCCGAAGGTGGGGAGCTCCATCGATTTGGGGTGGCCATAAAGCGTGATTTGTACCTGCTGGATGAAGGGTTCCTGCTCCGTTCCAATCTGCAGAGTGCCGCCTCGCACCAGAATATAATTTGCAGAGAGTGCAATGTCAGTACGGTCAAAGATGAGGGCCCCCTCTATGAGAATGAGGTAGAATCGCGGGAGATTTTGATCTAACAGAACCACTTGGCCACTCGGAATATAGACAGAGTCTGTACACTCCTTGTCCTCCGCCCACGATCCGCATCCTGTGGGCGGTGCCTTCCCTCCCCATGTTGTACGGGCACCCCAAGTGTCAATGTACCAAAATGTCGCGTTGTCATTGGGCACTGTAGCGCCAACGTCCAGGACTGTGACAGTAACAAACATGAGGCTGAGGCCGCCACGTAGAATTCCAGACGCTGAGCTCAAGCACACAACCTGCTGTTCGTCTGTTGACAGACTCATCACGCTCTTGACAGAGCACATAAAGGGTCCGAAAGATACTGAAATCGCAGTGTCTACAGCCGTAAAAAAACGCCCTGTAAGAGTGACAAGTGCACCGCCAGCGGTGGATCCCCGTGCGGGCACTACCGAGAATACTTCTGGCGTCAGACTGGTGCGCACCGTGAAAATAGAAGAGTTGTCGGAGCTGAGGGTGGCCGTGGTTGAGGCAGATGTGATCGTGTAATTGCATCCTCGCACGGCAATTTCCCGTATTCCATACCGCATACTTCCAAGAGCGGCCTTGCGCATTTCAATTCTGATGTGGAACGACTCTGAAAATGTGTTACCACTATTGTTACACGCCGCTCCAGCCCAACCAGTATCGCACTGACAATCGCCGCTAACGCCCTTGCACCGCCCATGGCCGCTGCAATCGACTAGATCGTTGCATGCTCTCTCGCAATTGCACGCGAAAGAATTTGGCGAGCACACTCGAAAATTCTCCAACTCGTCGACCGCACACTCGTGTTGCCTGAGAGCCACACTGTCGAAACTGCCGTCACCAAAGTCTTGTTGCGCCACCTGCCTCCACGATGAAGCTCCACGTGCGAGCAATATGCGATACTCCCGTGCAAAATGGTGCGTCCAAGTAATGTCCACACTGTCGAGAGACTGAAGATCTGAGGAGGCCACAGTAATGGTTAGGTTTGCCGTCTGTATGATACCAGAGTCCCAGTAGGTATCAAGCCTACTGTCGACTGCCATGTAGGCAGGATGCCCTGTGACACCGCAGCACGGAATGAGATTAGTGCGCTTTTCATTCTCAGCAAGGCTCGCTGGATTGTTCTTCAAGTTCCACTCGGGATACTGCACCTTGGTGCGATCATCACCACTCACCTGCATCCAGTTGTTGTGGTGTGAACTTTCAGGTCGCTGGCCATTTCTCAGATTCTCATAAGGAATCATGATTGGAAACGCAGGGTCGACAGGTATTTGCTCACCAAAAAAAGGCTGTAGCTCGTCGACGGTTGACACAAAGATTTCTCCGCTTCTACACAATCTAGAGCCAATGCTGGCGCAGGCACTGCGCGCGGCTGAATGTGTGAGCGTCTGCCCCTCTTTGTGGAGTACACGTCTGTATAGATTTGGATCGACATACCCATCCCCAACATCCATCTGTTGTGAGGGTCTTACGGGAACATCACTCGATGACGCACTGACAGTATAACGCTCGGCACTCGTCGCGTGGCATTTGGTAGGCGTTGACGTGCTGCTTACCGCGCTTACCGTAATGGTGATTGGACATGAGCGTTGGGACTCGAGGGTTAGAGGAGTCGAAAAATTGGCAATTTTAATTCGCAACTTAGCCGCATACTTCACTGCATAGTCGAATGCCATCATGTTACAAGCACCATCCGGCAAGGTCAAACTCCATCGTTGCTGTAGCATGAATGTCAAGGCAGATCCAGCACGCCACCCAGGACGTTGGATTACATCGTTTACAATGTGACTGAGGTCCGATGATTCTTGAGCCTCTGCAAACCAATGCCACTGTTCATCGATGATCCAGTCTTGGTATTTTTCGGTGCGAGCTCGACGTCCTAGACTGCCCCGAACGGCGGCATCAAACGGTTCTGAATTGTCACTAGCCTCTGCCCAGACTCGGATGTGAGATCCTTTTGAGCACGAGGAATCCGCCGCATGCACTTGCAAGCGAGCTTGCGCTACGCGCATGCCCTGCGCAATATCGACAGCACTAAAGCGCAGATACACCACGCGCCAAGACCATTCATACCCCCATGGCTGCAGATATCCAGATAAAACGCCGCTGGAGAGAACAATTGCATCACTGCTGGTATCTTCAGTGGCGTCGTCTTGTCCATTTGAAATTGCAACATCAAGGGATAGTTGCCCAGGGCTTGCTGCCGAGTCGGACAGCGCCTCTGTCACGCACTCGAGGCTTGTCATGTCCGCCTTTGTCACCATGCATGGAAATCCGCACAGCAGGGCGTCAAGGCCGTGCGGGTTGGAAAATCCATTACCATTCACGGTAACTGTATACGCTCCTCCGTAGCCTCCTACTCCAGGAGTCATAGATGTAATAAGGATAGGGTATGTGAAGACACATCCATTGCTCGCGGCTGGCACATCGCTGATCGTGACCTCAACGGCATACGTACCACCAGACATTTGACCAACCGCGCAGACGATCCAGGCGTCTCCTCCATCCACGCTTCCACAACTCGTTACTGTGCACTCGACGTTTGATATGCTCACGTTCACAGATTCGCAATTAGTCACGGCCAAGCCCGTCACATTGATGGTAATCAAGGTTCCGTTTGTGCCAGTGCTGGGGTTGACTTTCACTACCTGCGGGGCGGAGGAATAATTGAATGAGCAAAAAATATTTTGGGCACCACAAGAAGCCTCCACACCTCCAACTTCTACTAGAACCGGCTGGCGCGAGGGGAAGGGGAGTTGCAGCTCGTTGACAAAAACCAGATCGCGAATGCCAAACGATGGCATGTCCTTCCGCAAGCCTCGTAGCTCTAGCATCAAGATGCGCACTGCTTCGGGTATGCTGCCTAATTCAATTGATTCAAACCTGTCTGGGTCTTTGGAAGCAGCGCTCGTCGTGGCTGTCCAGGGCACGCGCTCTTTCAAGAGCGTGTACCCATCCTGTGACGACGACTCGTTAAAAGATGCACAATCAGCTGGATCCGAATGGCTGGTGCTGGCTCTGAACTCTGCCGCTGTAAGTATGTTCGCCCAATATATGAGTAGATGAGACACATTAACAGCAGCTCCAAAGTCAAACACTAGCTTCAGAGTGTCACTGCCCGGTTGTGCCAGCCATACGGTAGATGGATCAGCGTCAATCAAGGATGTGTCCCGGGATCGTCCGTCAGAGGCAGGCACTGCAAGCACTCTGCTGTTGGGAGCTAGATATGGTAGCGCTGGATTCACGGCAGCCAATGTGCCCCATGACAATGCTGCAGCGCAAACTTGCAACTGCTGCCCTGTGCATTCAGATCCACCTTGCTGCACAGTCCCACAGTGTCTAATTGCAGCAAAGATAACACGCTCAACACCGATGCGAGGTGGATCAGTCACTGATGGTGTGTAAAACACGATGGAATCGTGGCGAGTGCTGTGTAAGCGAGCCCTTCTCTGGCCGACAAAGACTCGGGTGCCTGCAACATCTGTGTCACTGCGTGTGTCACTGCGTTGCCCTGCAAATCCTGAGCCTGTGATAGTCACAAGCTGGCCTCCCCAGCAGGATCCAGTACTACTGGGCAACACGCGTGTGACGGCAACGTCATAAAGAATTCGAAAACAGCAATAGGCGCTGAAATCAGCGCCGTATCCTTGAGCGAATCGCACGCGCAATCTGTGCTCTCCGCCATGACCTTGCCTTACGGTGCACACAACAGTCGTCAAATTAGATGCCATCACTGAACACTGCACTTTACCAAGCACAACTGCAATAGCTTCTGGAAGCTGCACTCCATTGATGATGAGTATGCTACCTTGCGTTACTCGCGGCGGAGTAGCGAGGCCAAGGCATGCAGTGCCATCGCAGCTAGCGGTCGTACGCATCCCAGTGATGCTGGGTGTAGCTGCAAGCGACAGGAGAAAGTAACATCCCGATTCAATCCCACATATGGCTTCTTTGCCCTCAACAGTAAGAACAACAGGAAGCATTCGAGTTTCAGTGCTGCTGGGCCACGACACCTCTGATAAAAGGCACTCTATCCCCATTTCTGATGCACTCTGCACTGTGCAAAGGTGGCCTCCGATTGTAACCGACAAGTCTCGCACGTTGTTGACCAGTCCAACCCCGTTGATCGTCACACGAGTGCCGCCAAGTAATGAACCTGCAGTCGGAGAGATTGAGCGCAAAACTGCAATCCACTCAAAAGAGGCTGCAGACAAGGAATAACCTAGGTGTTTGAGCAGAACCTCGACAGGGCCAACAGAGACTCCTCCAATATTCACGCCAACACCCCCTCGTGTCAACCGAGCGGTGCATGATATGCGCGAGTCTGAGTGTACATAGATGGAATCGCACGAGCCGCTGCCAAGACGTACAGCCATAATGGCCCTTTTGGTGAAGCCTTCCCCGAGAATTGTGATGTTTGCACCATCCCATCCCCTGGCGGGAAGCACTTGAAACACGCGAGCTGTCGATGACAATGAAACCTCGAGACCACATGATGTGGAGCACTGGCCAACGGTATTGCGAAATTTGACTTTGAGTTGAGCGTTGATGGTCAAGGTGAGCAATTTGGCATGTGCAGCCAACGCAGCAGACGGCAGAGCTGAATCGTACATGAGGAGCTCATCCAAAGCAAACTGACCTGTACCGCCCTCACTGCACACAGAACCAAGAAACTTCCCGCAGGATCCCCCCAGAACCAGATCTTTGCCTAGGTTGCGTCGATAGCGCCCGGGTGTATGTGCCGCTGTGTGCAGCTGGCCATCAATGTAAATTCGTTGAACGAACCCATCAAACGTGATAGCAACATGACTCCACAAGCCTTTTGGTTGAGCAGCCCCCGACACCATCGAAAAGCCATGCATTGTCATATCGCTTGTCTCGTTTTGAGATTGACTGCCCGCAGCTAGGAAGAATTGCCAACGGAGGGTGCTTGATAGTACAAGCGCATAGCCCGAGAAACTGTCCGCACCAATGTTCTGCAGCAACGGCACTGTGCTGCTCGTGCTCGCATGCACCTTGAGCCACACCGCGGTGGTAAACTGCTCTGTGTTTTCGTCGCTCGAAAAGGGCAGGGCTACACTGGTATTGAGATGCATTACGTCGCCATTCAACGTCAAGCCCGACTCAAAGGTCAGGCCATCTAGCGCCAGCAAGGGGTCTCCACGCGTAAATGACAGATGGCGCCTAGGTTTCAGCATGTAGTCGCTCGTGACCACGTCGAGGACAGACGTTGCATATGACTTTAACGGTGCTATTATTGCGGTGAGGGCGGTGGCAGAAACTTGAGACGAAGAGCAGGCCACTATCTGCTCTGCCCTTACATAGACTGCCGTGACATCTACTCCGCTGGGGTAAGGAACAGAGTGGTTGACAGACAACAACTGGGAGAGTTGGAGCTCAAGAAGATCAGTACGACGCCACGAGCGGTGGCCCTTAGCTGTGTCGCTGGGAGACATGGAGTCATGACGCTCATACACTATGTCTTGCCCGTCGGTGTGACGAACTTTAGCTAGTGAGAACCGTGTTTGCCAACACGGTGCATGGATGCCGCTGCCCTCTCCACACATGGGCAGAGATTCAAGTGGCACAAGGGCTTGGCAGGAATCTGGACGAAGCTGATTTGCGCGCGCCTCGGCGTCGCATGCCTGTTGCAGTCTAGCCTTGATGGCGTCTTGCCCAAGATCTGCAGGTCGCGGCAGTGATACTGGCCAATACCAGGGGTAATGGTGCAGGAAGAGATCTGCCGCGACTGACGGACAAGCCAGGGGATCCCAGTCAATATATAGGGGGCTAGTGCATCGGTCCTTAGTGGCGCCCACTACACCCTGCCTCTCCAGCTTCACAACCCACTGCCGCGAATAACTGCGGTCAAGTAGATTTCCAGGATGGTTATCGAGGGCGAAAACACTTGCTGAGAGCACGTCTGAAAAAGCACTTGTGATCGCTTGCTCAACTTGTGCTGCAGTGCCATTGAGTGCCACCTCCTCGGTTACTTGTCCTCCCACACCCATCTGGAACGTGCCGGAGGGCAGAGGAATTCCATGCTGCAATCTTCTCGTAGTAACGTTGCCACCAATAACTAGGGAGTCGTCGACATCGGGCACGTCACGCGCACCAGTCAGATCGAGGTATGTGATCTCCCAGACAATTTCTCGGCTGTTGGGGCGTCGTTTCTCTACTCTGACTGTACCAAAGTACGCATGCATTGACAATTCTTGTTGCATATTGTCGGCAATCGAAACATTCAGCCTTGCTTTCCACGATACCTCCGACTTGTTTACAAGGGTACTGCCCTCACCTTCCTGCCACTGCGTCATTTGACGTCCGAGTAGTAAGCCGAAAGCTCCACGTGGTGAGGCTCCAGCTCGAACTTCTGTTACGTTTATACCCTCTGCAAAACACGGGTCGACCAGATTAGCGCACGTTGAGCCCAGGAGCAGGGCTACATTGCCGAGTTCACTAGGAAATTCCACCTGCCAGCCACCCTGTGGAGTTGCAATTACAAAGACCGAGATGGAGGAAGCAGGCATCAACTTGATCAAGGCTTCCTGCAACACATGCTGCTGCACATTCCTCGGCAATCTCTCGGTTTGGCGACCCACGAAAGCAAGTACAAAGAAGGTTGCGTTTGGGAAGGACACTTCTTGCACTTCATTTTCGTAGTCAGCCGTAAGCACAATCTCATGCTTTTCTGGCGTGTATGATGGCATATACACCCCAACGACAAAGGTCTGAAGTCCGGCAATAGCAAGGATGGGTGTGACATACTCGTCGGAGCCAACGCCACTCACAAATCCTTGCCCACTGACGGTAATGTGATTCCCTCCCCCAAATCCAAAGACAGTAGGTGTCGGAGTGAGGGATGTGAGCGAGAGCTGATATTCGAATTGGGGCGAGGATGCTGCGTCTGATACACCTACTCCATCAACCAGGACCGTGACGACGCCACTACCAATAGTACCTGCGCCGGCAATACACTGGAGAGATGATGCATTTGCTTCGATCACCTTGCACAGCGAACTCCCAAGCAGTACTGTGTTTTCTGACGACACATTAGAAAATCTAGAGCCAACGATGGAGACGATATAGCCTCCACCGACAGCTCCACTGGAAGGAGTTGTGCTGGAAATTGTTGGCACATTTCCTGGGACTGAATATACAGCACTACTGCTCGCCGATGGAGCCGTTTTGCCATCTGAAGAGGTGGAGCTCAGTTGCACATCGAGCATTGACAGTAGATGCCTGCGCCTGCCTGAACCTGCAGACTCCGGTCCCAGCGTGCACTGCAATTCTGAGGCCGACACTAGGATTGGCTCGCAGGCTGTTCCCCCAATTGTCAAGGAGTTGGAGCGAACCGTGGGATGAAAGCCAGCTCCGCTAATCGTGACTGTATTTACAAGGCCACGGTTGAGATTAGATGGGGTGATGCTTGCAATCTCAAGCTGATATTCAAACGTCAAATTGCCACGCGCAGTACCCTTTCCAGGCACAATCAATGCAACGGCATACACTCCAGCAGCCACAAAAGGAAGATTTATTTGGCAAATAACGCTCGTGTCTGATGCTGAGCTCACGGCGCAGTCATACAACGATGCAACTGTCACACGAACAGCAGCCGATGGCATTTCAGCCGCAGCTTCAAATCCCGTTCCAGTAATTATCACAGAATATTGTCCGATACCTGTACGGTGCGACTGGACTTCTGTGGCCGTGGGAGTGAGAGCATCGTCATATGAAAAAAGACAAGCACCACGGGCACAGTCGGCTGCGCCCTTGTTCACAATCACGATAACATTGTTGTCATTCACGGCCTCGTGCATGTAGTCTACTGATATTGGTCCGAGTAGAGTGCCTCCATCCACATATGGGTACACGTGAAGCGATGCCACATTCTCTTCCGAAAACTTGGCTCTCATCAATGGTAAATCACCCGTTCGATGCGTTTGCGTCACTAGCCAGCCATATCCAGTTTGACACGTCCCCGTTCGCATCACATTCACCCTTTCGCCCGCCGTACTCAAATCTTCAAAAGCTGTCTTCACCTGTCCGGCATTGCTATAGGGATTGAAAACGATACTCTTATCCCCAAGCTGCACCACCACATTTCCATTAATCTTCTCCGAGTGATCCTGCACTTTGATGACATTTGCACCAAGCACGCCCACAATAGCTGTTACGTCTAGGTCAAAAAAGGCTTTTGGTTCTGAGCAGTCATCGGAGGTGAGATGAATGAGCCACGAACTCTCGGCAGCACTTGTTTCTTTCGTGACTTTGACTAGTCGGATAGGGCTGTCGGTGTTTCGCATGGGCATGTAGGGATACTTTGTCTGTTTGACGACACGCGCCGTTTTTGAAATGGCAAACTCGTCAAGGTAAAATTCATTGTCTGCATAACTGCTGTATGGAACACCATTAGTATGAAAGATGATGTCAAGAACAAGGTGATCTTGCCCAAAAAATAAGTCCTCGTCCTCGTCCGAGGCAAAATCCAGCATGTACTGTAAATCTAAGCAATCGTAGTGCCATTCGTCGTTCGCGATGACATTCCACGTCCCAACTTTCCAATGATTACTATGATGCTGATCATTGGTGAGATATATGGTTTTCCACACATGATCGCCGCGCAAAACACCTTCTTCGTCTCGTTTTTCGAGGCGGATCATAAAATTCAACTTGGTTGTGGCGGGGATTCGATACGCCATACATATGTACGGGAATGATTTTGTTCCAAAAGGATAGCCGGGTGTAGCACCCTCATAGGCGGGGTCTTTGCCATGATCCCTTTGCCATTCATTCTTAATCATACCCCATGCATTGTTCATGTAGAGACCTCCTTGTCCGCAAAACGAGTTCCCTTTGCCACGGACAATTTTGGGTGTTACACCGTCACGCTCTTCAGCAGAATTCGTAAAGGGCAAGTCTTCTGTGTTGGTTTCTTCGTCTTCAAATATAGCCAGTGCTGGCGCGTTTTTGACGTGCTCCTCACCCCCTCCACATCTTGCCAAAGCACATGATCGATTCTGCTGCTGACTATTCACGCACCACGGGCCAGAAAGTCGAAAATCAGGGTTTCGACACAAGTTTCCATCGAGTCCTGCCACGACAACTAACCACGGATCGAAATATGCAGTGTCTGACCACGGAATACAATCATCACCCTCTTCTGTAGCGTGTGCGAGTCCGCGATAGGCGAATCCCCGTTCTGAAAAGCACTCAAACGTGTTGCCAGAGCTATCTGTCGCCAATCCTATATCTCCTTCACAATTCGACAAGAGCTCGCGCACCGCTGCAGCCACGTCCCCGGCAGCAGCACCTGGAGCGAGTTCCCTAGAAGACTTGCCACCGAGCAACAAGCGGAAGGTGCCTGTGAGATTGGAGCCGGTAAGAGTCACTTTTTGCACTTCATGGAGCGTTTGAGGCACGGCAATGTCGATGAATTGCTTTTCATCTAAGGCAGCCGGCACATCTTTGCGGTTGACGGTGCTATTGTGCTGAATCACTCCTAAAGCAAAATTGTCCCCGCCGCCACCGCTTCGATAATGTGCATCGATATAAAGATACTCTCCCTCTTCCATAGCGACTTTGCGAGAGGCACGCTGCATTTTCATCAAATTCACTTTATCTATTGGATTACGATAGCGCCCAATACTCCAAAGCCCCACGTCCCACGAACGGGAAGGAAGCCAGGACCTGAAATCGATGAGCTGCTCGAGAGTATCAGAATTTGGGCCCACCCAGACACTTGCATAGTCATCGGCAGCAAGGAGGAAGGAGAAGTTGCCCGAGACAGGCGCTCGGAAAAATCCTACGTACTGCATGTGGGGACCCTCCGAGTCACCCCGCGCATATTGAACATTGACTTTGGACTCTATCTTTGCCATTTCGATTTCATCAACGTCTGGAGTGTTGAATAGATCTCCCTCTCGCAGATTCGTAATGGACATGGAGCTGCCTATTCCATACCAAATCCTTCGACGGACGCCGCGAGAGCCCGGCTGGAGCTCCCCCTGCAAATAATTGCTGCCGTTTCGAACAACACCGCGATAACTGCAACCATTCTTAGCTGATCCTCTCGGGGCTATGACACACTCGACAAGACTGAGTGTTGCGATTGTGACGTGGCACATCTCGCCGCCGACCAAAACTTGCACGAGAGCCTTGTCGTTGGAAAAGCCCGTGCCCTTGATGGTGAGCAGTGTGCCACCCATGAGGCCACTGCGCGTTGGGAAAACAGAGGCAACAGCTGCGACGTGACTCAACATGAAAGACACCCCGTCGTGATCCGCCTGATAGGCTGCCGAGGAAACGTGCGCCTCGCCCATGTTCATGCGCCATTCGTCCATGAAAGCAGTGCCAAGCAGTGCTACTGATAGGTTGTACCGCCCTGCTTCTCGTGGCCCATTCACCTGTTTGTTTGAATCATGAATAATTCGAACGATAGTGCGTACTAGTATTTCATCAATGGTATTTCATCACACTGCCTTACAATGCACATTCCACTGTGCACGTGTGGATGAGATTCATTCAAATGTGAATGAGTTGCGTCGCACACTAAGAATTCCTCCTTCCTTTTTCTTCGAAGGAGGTCCTCGCTTCGTCGCCTTCTCGAGATGAAGACGATTCGGCAGATCCGGAAGTCAACCGTTTCGCGCCGTATATAGCGGAAACCGTTTCTACAGTTGACTTCATTTTCCTTATCCA
>Ga0105053_10010529_pt1 | contig 11512 bp, 7 predicted proteins | sample BON01_FD_78093 | JGI IMG/M metagenome (GOLD analysis project Ga0105053, IMG submission 78093) | Freshwater microbial communities from Lake Bonney liftoff mats and glacier meltwater in Antarctica - BON-01 | ecosystem: Environmental > Aquatic > Freshwater > Ice > Glacier meltwater | place: Lake...
TAACCAGATGAACCACCTCGACAGATGATCTGGGTAAGATTTCCGAAAATACACTCTCGGCGACAATGAGGAGGAGGGGCTTGCTCTTATGCCTCGCCGTGCTGGCGACGCTGTCGCTGGCGGTGGTGTCGGAGGCCAAGGCCCACATGAAGGCTGCCCAGGGCACCAGCCAGCTCTTTGACGAGCCGTACCGCCCGAACGACTCGCGCCACTTCGACCTGCAAAAGACCTCCTCTTTTTCGGCCGACACGACGAAGCAGTTTGACCTGGCCTATGCCGACGGCACCGAACTCAAGGGCTTCAGCGGCTTTGACGTCGTGCAGCTCGGCAACTTCCATGGCCGAGCGCCGTTTGGCGTCATCACAGACTGCAATTCGCCCGATTTTAATGGGGTAGATGGCATCCTGGGCTTTGGGCTGCCAAAGCCTGGGTTCGAGGGCAGCCAGCTGCCGCGACCCATCCTGTGGGCGCTCACGGACAAGGATGTCAAAGACTCAAATGCGCAGGAGCTGACCCGCAAGTTTTCCTTCTTCTCCACGGACACGGCTGCCGAGCTGCAATTGGGCGGATATGATCCCGCGACAGTGACAAACTTGATGCTCTACACGCCCTCGCTGTCCGCCACAGATTTCATCGTGGGTGTCACCTCGCTCACGTACGGCCACCCCAGCAAGAACGACCACACGGAGTTGCTCAAGTTTACTAACCCCACTGGCGGCGAGTACCTCCCTGCTATAATGGACTCCGGCACCTCGTGCCTGGTGATCCCTGGTGATCACATGGGCGGCAAGCTGCAGAACAACCCCTTTGATGATTTCACCCAGCTCTGGGATGAGGACACCTCGTTCTGGATCACCATTGGTGGCCGTACTTTTGAGATCCCCTACCACTCCTGGTGAGTTTCGTGGGCGAAAGCAGCTGCAACAAACTTTGACACCGCAGGCGGTTGCTCTTGCTTGCTAGTGCTTGCTCTACGAGATGCAAGGGCAACAGTCGTACCCCGCGTGCTGCGCCTCAGCACGCTGCACTGCAATGTAGAACTAGTGACTGTTGTTCAAGGATGCGCATCGTGCGGCCAGATTTTGGTCTCGATGCGGGTGTGGGTGCGGCAAAGAGGGCGGCTACTGACAAAGTGTGTGCGCAGGTTCTTGGCGGAGACAAACCAGACGTGCGTGCAGCCGTCGCCCGACGGCATGCAGGGTCTGCTCGTGGGTGATGTCTTTTTCCGTGAGTACATGGTGGAATTCGACATGGGTGATGAGAGCAGGCCTATTATTGGCATTGCCAAGCTTAACAAGGGGTACAATCCTGTGACTGCCAACGAGCTGGGCTACTTCAAGTTGCAGCAGGCTCCCCGAAGCAAACTCACGCTCCTCAGGGGTGAGGAGACAATGTACCCCGCCGAACATTCCACTCGTCTTGACGAGGTGGATCAGATCCCCATCTTCAACAAGAAGGGAACCCAGTACTTCATGGATCTGTCCATCGGCACGCCGAAGCAGGCTTTCACTGTCATTTTCGACACGGGCTCGGCAGTCTTCGGGGTCTTCACGGTCAAGAGCAAACTGCCGGCCAACATCAAGTCATCGCTCCACCAGAGCTCCTCGTTCAAGGTCCGCATTGACACGATGAACACGCTGATGCAGTGGGATACGGTGCACGGGCAGGCGGCCACTGGCATGGAGCTTGAGGGGCAGGCTGTGTCGCTCGCTATGGCTAGCGAAGACATCTCGCGTGCCAAGGGGGGTAGCAGGGATGAGCACATGAATGGCATGTCGTTTGGGGTTGGCGTTTTGTTGATGGCTATTGTCGCCAACGTGCTTGCGGGTGTGCACCTCGTGTCACGCCGCCGGGGTGTTGCCCCCACTGGGGAAATGTACGTGGTGGACCATTCGATTCAGTACGGTGCTGTCAAGACAGTGGAGCAAGAGGTGGCGTAGATGTCGTGTCTAGACTTGCGCCCACCGCAACACACACACAAAGGTGCAACACACACGCAAACGTCTTGTGATTCAACAGCTGCGCCGTTGTGCACATAGAATTTTTCGATTTGGGGGAAGGGGGGAGGGAGGGGCGGGGGGGGGATGCTGGCACAACGAGCATTACTGCGACGGCTGATCTTGGTTCTGGTTTTTGGAGAGGAGTGGGGTTGTTGCACGCCACGGACCGAGTTGGGTGTATATATCACATATATATATATGTGTATATGTATATACATATTTGTATGTATATATACATATATATAGAAATTCACGGTAGAGGGGGGTAAGAATATACATATATACATATATATATATAAATATATGCATATATACATTCGTATGTATATGCATACATATATGCATATATACATATTTATGTATATATATATGTATATCATACCACGCTAGAGGGGTGCAAGAAATATATATACATATACATATATTTGTATATATATTTTCGTATGTATATGTACACACATATGTATACATACACATTTATATATACATGTATATATAATACCTCGGTAGATAGGGAGAAAAGAACAGGGAGTAGACCGGCAGATCAATAAGGGATTTAACTTATAAGATATAATTTAGACATAGATACATGGGCACACGCAGGAATCTCAGATTGCGATATGAAGTCAAGATGACAATGTGATCATATTGTTGTGGGGGGGGGGGCTTTTCATCTCAAAAAAGGTGCAGGTTCTGCACTATTGCACTGTTGCGTAACGGGAGCACACATAATTGAATATGTGGAACAGAATATGTGGATATTTTTTGTGTATGACGTGCAGCTGCCAGCTGAGAGACAGAGTTAGAGAGGAAGAGAACGATAGAGAGTGAGAACGATGGAGAGAGAGAGAAGGGTGTGTGTGTGTGTGTGTGAAGGAGAATATGTGGATCTGTTCTTGGTATGACCTGCAGCTGCCGGCCCACCCACATGCACGTATATTCTGTTCCGTACATTTGGACAAATGTTGCGAGGTGCAGTGTGTCGAGTGTGCAACACCGTGACACTGCAGTGACTGAATTGCAGTGTGTTGGGTCCATACGTTGGTGTCGAGTCGTAGGATGCCTTGTCTTCATAGGTCATTTCCCGCAAAAGAGCCCGGGGCGCGCGGCGACGCAGCGCTTTAGCGCGCAATTGCCGCGCGCCCACTGCATCGGACCAGAGTAATGAGGATTGTTGAAATAGGTGAGTGTATTGAAAGGGTATTCGAATAGGGGACTTCCCTATTGGAATGTCAAACCTTTGGTTCGAGGTTTGAAAAAAAAGGTTGGACAGAATCCCAGCCAGGTGGGACGGCGCGAGGACACGGACTGCGACGAGGATGAGGTGGATATCAGTGTAGGTGTCGATGTTGGTACAGTTGCAGGTAACGGTGTCCATGGTCAAGGTGTCCATCTAGGTGTTGGTCTAGGTGTCGGTCTAGTTCTAGGACCCCCCCCCTCACTTCCCTCGACCCTTAGGGTGCCCGTCTGAGATCTGGGAGTCTGATGCCTTAAATTACCATTTGCCCTCCTGATGAGGTTCTCCCTTTAATAAGCACTCTCCACTCCTACTACTACGAATTGCCTAGGCGCGCGGCAAGCGGAGGGGCTCTAGCCCCGGAGCCGCCGCACGCCACAGGAGTAGGACCAGAGTTTCTACGGATTATAGGCAGTCCCATTTTGACACTTTGTCTCCTTCATTTTGAGATCGGACAAAAATTCTCACGTTGGTTGAGTTTGGACACAGAAGTTGTGTTCCACTATCCGTTCTGGGTTCCAATTTTGTCGCTTTTTCCATGTTTTTTTTGGCATCTGACAAATATGCACCTTTTTTTTGGTGATCGGACAAGATTTTTTTCCACGTTTTCTGGGTTTGCGAACCCAATTAACCCGTTTTTTGCGAGATCGGACGTCTCCCACCAAAATCTCTGAAATCGGACAACTTTGTCCGGTCCTAAACCGTTTAGGTTTTGTCTGATCTCAGATGTCGGGTCGGGGAGACATCCGATCTCACAAAAAACGGGACAACACCCAAGAAAACGCTTTGCTATCGCAAGACAAGCAAAAAAAACCGTGGAAACTCTGGTCCGACTCCTGTGGCGCGCAGCTGGCTCCGGGGCTAAAGCCCCTCCGCTTGCCTCCGCGGCGCGCCCAATTACCCTTTGCCCTCTTGATGAGGTTATCCGAGTCCCTTTAATGAACGCTCTCCACAACAGACATTGAATTCATACTTGGGATACCCACTATCAGTGTTCAATTCAAACCCTGGTCGCAAAGCAATTCAGGCACTTTGTCCTAAACTCGACCAGAAACTCTACATTCACTCTCACACACACACGTACTCATACATACGCACACACACACACACACACACGCATACACAAACACACACACACGCACACACACACATTTACTCGCCATAGTTGCTCTCGTAGCCTTGCGTGTGGAGTTCACGCACACACAACTTGAATGCCATGATATAGGGAAAACTAGAGTCACGGTCACATGACGACCGTGACAAGACTGCATTTAGGAAACCTGAGTCGTGATCACAGAATCACTAGTAAACAACTTCAAGGCATTCGCGGCACGGTCAAACCGAAGTATTGCGTTGCTCCCGACGCCTCAATCCGAAAACGTGGGCTCCAACCGAGCACTTGACAGCCGTGACGCGGTCGCCCTGAGACACATGGTAAAATGTGGCCCAGCCATCGAGGCCGCGCAGGAAAATCAGCATCTCGCCCCCCGCAGGGGGGGACGGCGGCGGTAATGTTCGGCTAATGCGCTGCTTTCGCAGGCCATCGCCGGCTGTGACGGGCAACGCTGTCTTCCACAACCGTCAGGTCGTTTCAAAAGTTTTCGTTTGTTATTTTTCCCTGATTCGTTTGTTCAAGTTTTGCAACTTCTTTCCGTGGATCATATGGATTAGGTTGGGGGGTGTATTAGGTTGGGACGCCGAGGCTCCACGGCTGCCCAATTCCGAAGTTCAAGTAAGAACAAAATGTCCTTGTAAGATATGGCAACAGGCTCCTTCCGGGCATCATGTTGTCGTTATGGCGCTGATGAGCGTGCCATAATGTCTTGAACTTTTACATTCTGTGCCTGAATCGCAGTTTCTGGAAACTTGTCACAGTGTGACGTGTGCCTGCAGACAGCCTGAGGAAGCTGACAATGATTTACTCAAGTATTTGTGATTTTTCACACAGAACAGCACACGCAGATGACCAGCTCCTTGGCCCGGACACCACCCATGTCAACAAGACCTGCATCATCGGCTTGAACGTTGACGTCTGGGCCTAGTTGGCTGGTTTTGCGGTCATTTCCCCTTGACAATTTTTGTAGTACACAATTCCTGTAAACAAATAGCTCGGCCGACTCGGACTTGCAATGGGGTTCAAAATCTTTAGTACCACCACTGGCATCATCACGTGACTACGTGTCTGAGTCCGAGTGCTGGTGATGGTACGCAGCGTCTCACATGTTCCCGGCGAGTCTGTATCGTGACGCAAAACACTGCAACACACTGCAACACGCTTTGCAACACGCGACGCAACTTCAACTACTACAACACACAGAACACATAAATCAGTCTGAATAAACAGAAACTTGGCGAACCCAACGTCTATCTCAAACCAGTCGAGCAAACCCTGTACAGTGCTACAGTACCCATCAAGAAAATCATGCAACACGCGACGCAGCTTGAACACACACACGCGCACGTGCCGGTGTTGCATTGCGCCTACCATGGTTAGTTGTAGTTATAAACTTGTGCACCTACGGCGATGAAGTAGCCTGAACCATGATTTGTACTTCTAAAAAATGTGCACCTATAGTTATGAGGCAGCCCGGGCCTGATTGCCAGTCATAAACGGTGGCGAAGACGCATAGGATGACTCACTCGGAAGTTGCAGGTTTCATTCCGCCAAAAAGCCAATAATTATAGGGCTCTTTTTCGGAAATTGATCTATAAAAATAAGGCGTCCTATGGGTCGTGGCCACCCCGTAGGATAGCAGTGCATACCATCCAAGCACTGATGTGACATCATACATTGTCCAAAAAAAAAAATTATAGGGCTCTTTTGCGGAAATTGCTCTATGAAAGAAGAGGCAAAGATAAGACATTGCATGCGTCTTCGCCACCCCATAGGATAGCAGTGCATATCATCCCAACACTGATGTGAAATCATGCATTGTCAAATATATATATATATATATGTATATATATATATATAGGGCTCTTTTGCGGAAATTGATCTATAAAAGAAGGGGTAAAGGTAAAGGCATTCCGAGTCCATGTATCTTCGCCAGCCTGTAGGACAGCAGTGCATATCATTCAAGCGCTGATGTGATGTCATGATGGGGGCGTTGCACGTGAAGTCAGGATACGCTGTAGTAAACTTGAAACGTCACATCTCTTTAAGGTTTCATCAATAAATCAGAATCGAGTCGATTACCAGACGTGACAAGGCCCCTGCGACTTGAAAATACACAACCCTCCAAGTCTGGCTTACAAGGATACACGCATCCTTTGAATGAAGTTTAGGTTTGTGTATTTCGCAGTCGGTTGTGTATAATCTAGAACTCAAACCTCCAATCAGAGAGTAGAGTTTATCGAGAGATGATTTAGAGCTGGTGCCATTTTCCTTACTTATTCTTTTCGACAACAATATGAATGTTCACTGAAACTAAAACTAATCACTGAAACAAGAACTGATCTCTCTAATCTACAGCTCTTCTAGAACTAATTTAGAGCTGATACTAGAGCAAAGACAACCCCCTGAGAATAGCCAGCAAATTTCTTCCCACGAAAGATTCAGATATACCCTGATGGCGCACGGCAACCGTGACTTCGTCTCGCTGAGCCTCGTTGGGAAAACCCAGGAAAAACCGTGGCCTGGGCTGAATATGCGTGGGGAGAACTGTAAGACAGCCTGGATCCACGCTAGAAGGTCGGGAAACGAGGACGCGAAGCATACATGGATTGAGAGAGGATAGTTTGAATTGAAGAGGCACGTAGAAAGGAAAGTCCCATCCGGTCCAGTCCCATCCGGTCCAGTCAAATCCGATCCAAAAAAAAGGAAAAAGATTTTTTTTGGGTCCCATCCGATCCCAAAAAAAAAAAAACGTGTGCCCTCTGGCATGCTGCGAGTGGCGCGCGGCGGATCCAGGGCTAAAGCCCCTCCGCTTGCCGCACGCCCAGAACGTCTCACCATGGGGACATGACTAAGTCCAGTCATGGTAAAGGCTTTGGGAGTAAAGTTTTTATTGAAAACTGATAGTGGGTATCCTAAGGACACGGGGGTTACTTTACTTTCCTTGACTGCACTTTCCCTCGTCTCCGCGCGCCCAGCCAGACGCCACGAATCATATTGATTTTGTTTATTACTCTCGAAATATTCGCTAATTATACCTGCCCATTGCCTGCATTGCAAGACCCGCGTTGAGCTGCGCTCTCCTACGACGCCACGAGCCCTGCCGGCGCCGTCGTTGTCAGAGCATGCAGCGGTTTAAAACCAAGCTCCTCGACTGGGATGCCAAATTCAGACAACTTCGAATTGTAAACCGAGATGACGTCGTTGTGCGCCTTCGTGACGCGTGCCAACTCGTACTGCAAGTCTTTGATGGCCTTGTTCTTGGCGTCGAGCACCTCGTCGAGTTTTCGCGTGATGTTGCCCAACATGACAGGGTCCAGATTCGAGGCGGCAAGCACCTCGTTGAGCTGCGCCTCTTTTTTCTCCCGCTCTTTTTCGAGTTCCTCGACTTTTTTCTCGAGGAGGAGATTCTTGAAGCCGCTCTTTTGCTGCACGTCGTAGATGGTGGACTCGAACTTTTCGTAGAGCTCGTCGCGCTCCTTCTGCACAATCGAAAAACGTTGCACCAACACCTCGTGCTCCCACGACAGCTGCTTGTTCTGGTCTTCGAGCACCAGCAAGCGTGCCTTGGTGTTTTGCAGCGAGAGCTTGTCCTTGTCGTAATTTGAAAGCTCGTGACGCAACAGCTCGACCTCCTTGAGCGCACGCGTGAGCGGCTCCGAGAGGCGCTTGTTCTCCTGCGCAATTTCGAACATAAGCTTCTCGTTGGCAGCCTCCTTCTTCTTCATCTCTGCCACCTCCTCCTTGAGCGACTTAATGAGATCCAGGTTGTTGTGCGTGATGTCGTTATAATAGTTCTTGATTTCGCCAAATGCCTTTTCGTGCTTCTTCATGAGCTCATTGATGTGGAAGTTCTTGCGCTCCTCCACCTCATGAATCTCAAGCTTCCGGCGGCCCTCTAACTCCTCGCGCAGGTTCTTCATCTTTTTGTCGTACTTGCCCTGCAGCTCCTTCGCCTGCTGCTCAAATTCTGCCCGGATGCGTGTAATTTGCTTGTCGTGTGTCTCTTTGAGCGTGCGCACGGCCTCCTCATGCGCCAGCTCACGCTCTTTGAGTACCTGCTTCAGATTCCGCTTGTCATCTTTAAGCTCCTTCTCGCGCTGCCGATGCTCGTCTTGGAGCAGCTTGGTCGCCATCTCGAGGTCAGTTTTGAGCTGAGTTATACTGTTCTGGTGCTCGTACAGCAAGTGCTTGACCTTTTGCTTGTACACTTTGATTTCGACCTGGTGCCGCTCCTCCATTTCCTCCATTTCGCGGTCCTTGTTGCGCAGCTCTGCCTTCTTCTCCTCAAGCTCCTTCTTGGTGATCTCCCAGAAGGTGTTAATCTTGTCTCGCTCCAACTGGAAGTAGTTGCGCTCCTCTGCCTCCTTCTTGAGGCCGTCTTTGAGGTCATGAATCTGGCCCTTAAGCTCGTCCACGCTCTGCCCCTCTAGCCCGTCGTCCTCAGCGGGCGCCTTCTCCTTGCCACCCTTCTTGCCGCCCTTCTTGCCCTTGCCCTTTTTGGGCATCCCTCCTCTTAACCGTAGAAGCACCGACAGCGTGTCGTTGCGCCCGACGCCGCAATCTGCGAGCGTAGACTCATCCTGAAGATCGCGCCCCGACACCACCAGACGGAGCTCCTCGGCTGGCAGCCCGTCGCGCTCCTCGACCGAGCGCTTGACGGCCGCGACGTGATCACCCGGCGACACATCGCATACGGTCGTCCGACCGTCAAGGCCGCGCAGGAAAATCTGCATCCTGCCCCCCGCACCGCCAGGCAGCTGTCACCGGCGGCCACCTTCGGCTAACTCGCTGCTTTCGCAGGCCCTGTGGTGACGACCAAGGCTGCCTCCACAGCCGTTGAGTTCAATGTCGAAAAACTTCTTGTTCGTGGTCCCTGATGGTCGGGTCTCAAAACTTGTGCGCAGATGGATTAGGTTGTTCATAAACGCCGAGGCACCAGACCACGTCTTCAATTCAAACGAGAACAAGATGTCTTGGCAAGGTATGGCCAGCTGGCTCCTGCCGGCATGTCGTTACGGCGCTGATGAGCGTTCCACGCTGTCTGCACCCTTTCTGTGCCTGATTTGCAGGTTCTGGAGACGTGTGGCTGGCAAGCAGGGAGCTGGCAACGATTTACTCAAATGTGTGTTGTTTGACGCTGAGCAGCATACGTAGACGACCAGCTCATTGGCACCACCCATGTCAACAAGGCCTGCATCATCGGCCTGAACGGCGGCATCTGGGCCCAGTCGGCTGGCTTTGCGGTAATTTTCTCTTGCTTGCCCAGTCTGCATGCGTAGATGCTCCTGCAACGAGGGCGCGTCTTCGGAGTCTCTTGGGTGGATATTGACAGCACAGATAGATGCAGGATCAGAAGGCATTCATTGTGTTGGCAGTTTTCCGCAAGTCGCTTGATGTCGGATCTGGTCCTTTGCGGGCTGCTGCCTTCACACTTCACAATCCGCATGTGCAATTCCACACTGCCCATCTTCCTATTATTGCTCAGCACAGCCCACACCAGTGTGGGCTGCGCACCTGAAATTGTCTTGAATTCTCAGAGAAACCACCGTACAGTTTTCCCTAAGACTTGTCTGTGTCCATGCTGATTTCAGATGCCCATAAACAATTGACAGATGCTAAATCAGGAGTGAGCTATGGACTGTGAAAAGAGGTTGTGACATTTTTTTGTACGCGTGTATGTGTGTGTATGTGGAAATATGGATTCAGATCACTCCCGAAGAGTGCATGGCCATTGCCACTCAGGCCAACGGCCTGCCAGGCTCTGTGCTGGGCGAGCATGCAACACCAGTCGTTCTCTGCGGTGCTAAGTACATGGTACTGCGAGCTGACGACAACGTGTTTTACATCCGCCAGGTGATGTTCTTGAGGGGCTGGGTCATTTAACGGACGATATTTTTCGCTCTTTGATTGATGACGGTGGTATTTTTGGCGCGCAGCGAGGATGTGCTTTCTCGACGCTGATCGCGCGACTCGAAATAGGACAGCGATAATATAGATTGTTTTTGGATCCAGATTCCCACCTGTTGATCGAGTGTTTAAGTTTCGGCTGAATAGCTGGAAAGTACGATTGCCCGGAAAAATCTGCTGGATTACCCTGAAATTCCGCCCACGTGCTCCCGGCGGCGGGGGGCAGCCCCGACACTGTCGCGCGTTACCCGAAGTTCGGAATTCCGGTCGAAGGACGACTTTTTCCGGGTGTTTCGTGCGCGATTCAATCCCCGGACTGCACGCGAAACACGCGAATAAATACTGATTTCGAAAAATCGGCGGAACATCTCGCATGCGTTATTGATCCGCCGATTTTTCAAAAGTCAGTGTTTTTTCGCGGTTTGGCGGCGTTTTGCCGCTTGCTTGCACGCGCGCCTCAAACAACGAACAACATTTTTGCCTCGAGTGTATGCGCACAGAAGCAAAGTCAAACAGGGCGTCATCGGGCCGGAACGAGCCTGAAACTCCCGGCTCAACTCGTCCTCCTGCCAAGCCATGACATGCGCTCTGTTTTGTGCTCTCGCAGGGTGCTGATGGTGCTTGCATTGCAAAGACCAACCAATGTGTTCTCCTGGGCATGTACGGTGAGCTTTTCAAACGCGCAATCTTCGTGTTATTTCTCTTTTTATTTTCCCATACTTCATGTTATTGGGTATGCATTTGAACAATTTTGTGGAGGATTGAGTGGATGATCTCTGGGACAAGCTCGTGCAGCCCTCTGCTGCCGCGTACCATGGTTGGTCGGATATTTCATGGAGTTGCCGCAAAAACGCCCGGAAAGAAAATGAAAAATCAGAAATGAAAATAATTCTTTGACTGGGCAGCACTCAGCACCGTGCTGGGCGGTGAAGAGTCAGGAATAATGGCACCGTGTCACTTGTTACCTGTGTATGTGGCGTCGTGTATTGCGATGTGGCCTTGATTTTCGGTGCATAGTGATATGTCCATGATTCTCGGTGCATTTGGTCATGCTTGTCAAGGATTTGTCGAGAAGCTGCCATGATGTGAGAAACTAACTTATTTTTTGTCTTTCTCCCTCCCCTATGCTCGTGTTTTTTGGTTGCCTTAAATGTGTATCAGGTGATGGCATGCAACCGGGCGACTGCAACGTGACTGTTGAGAAACTTGCGGATTACCTCAAAGACAATGGGTATTAAGCTGCGTGAAACA
>Ga0105053_10010530_pt1 | contig 11511 bp, 14 predicted proteins | sample BON01_FD_78093 | JGI IMG/M metagenome (GOLD analysis project Ga0105053, IMG submission 78093) | Freshwater microbial communities from Lake Bonney liftoff mats and glacier meltwater in Antarctica - BON-01 | ecosystem: Environmental > Aquatic > Freshwater > Ice > Glacier meltwater | place: Lake...
ACCGGCAGCTTGCTCAAGGCAGGCGCTCACTGCACCGCGGAAGCCGCCAAACGGTGGCGTTGCGCAGTAAATGCCTTGATCGAACGGACAGTGTGATAACCACTGACAGACACGTTGGTGGGGGACAGCAGCGAGTCAAGCACTGGGTTGGTTACACCAGCGTACTCGCCCACAGCATTGGGTGTGAGGGCGATGATTGCGTCGAAGGTGTGCGGGGAAGTCATGGGCTCCAGTGTGCCGACGCCTGCATCGCCAGCGCTGTCAAATCCACCGCAAGTCAGCAGAACAGGCGTGGTTTGGGTCTTGTCTGCAAGCTGTGGTGAAAATGCCTTGGACTTGAACGAAGCCAGGCCACAGCGGTCTTGAGGCGGTTTAAAAACCAGGCGGATGTGCACCAGAAAGCGATGCAAGTGAGGTTAAGGCCAGGCCGTCAATTGACGGGGGGGAGGCAAATCGACCAATCAAGCCGCCCTCTATCCAACGAAAAAAAGCCGCTGAGTTGCCTCAGCGGCTTTTGTTTCAGATCACAACAACAGCAAAGCTGCTGGCTTGATCAGAAAGCGTGGCGCACGCCCAGGGCGTAAAAATCGCCATCGGCCTCACCGTTGGCGCTCTTGCGGCTCTCGGCGCGCACACCACCGTAAATGGAGGTGCGCTTGGACAGGCTGTACGAAGCAGCAACACCGAAGCCACTGTCGCTCTGGCCATCTTTGGGCTTGGAGCTGGCGTAGCCCACCGACAAGACCAGCGCACTGGTCAATGGAACGTCCGCGCCGATCTGGTAAGAGTTCACTTCAGCACCTGCAACACCGTCTGTGTTGTCGGTGGTGTAGTAGCTGGCGAGAAGCTTGGCCATGCCCAGATCATAGGAACCGTTGAGCAACGTGCCTTTCTGGTCGCCATTGGCTTCGTCTTTTTCGTAGCCCAGTGCCACAGCAATCGGGCCACTGGCATAAGCCAGGTTGAAGGCAGTCAGCTTACCGCCGGCAGCATTGCCTTTGAGCTGGGTGCTGACGGCTGCGGTGAAGCCCGCGAACGCAGGGGTGGCGTAGTAGAGCTGAGCGTCAGCTTTGCCGTTGTACTGGTTCAACCAGATTGCGTTGGCAGACAAGATCGAATCAAAACCGCTGTTGGACGCACCAAAGACATCGTAAATGGCGTTGTAACTGCGACCAAGCTTGACCGTACCGAAACCACCGCTGAAGCCCACGTTGGCTTGGCGGCTAAAGGTCTTGGGCACGCCAGAGGTGCTGACCAGTGGATCTGTAAGTTCAAAACGGGTGGAGCCGTTGGTCAGGTCGATTGCCTGCTCGAAATTGAAGGTGGCTGTCAGACCGCCACCCAAATCTTCCGAGCCTTTAAAACCCAGACGGCTGCCGCTGACACCGCCACTGCCCATCTCCGCCGATGAATCTTTGGTCTTGCCCACAAAAATGTCGGCGATACCGTACAAACTAACGGTGGACTGTGCCATCGCAGCACTCGACACGGCCAGAACAGCCAAAGCAACAAGCGTTTTTTTCATGAAATATTCCTGGTGGGTTACAAAAAATCTGACCTAGAGGGGAAGGTCTGCTGGCGAGAAGGAACTTTGATGCTAGCGAGCATTGTGCAAACAAGTCGGGTTTTCCCTGGTGTTTTTGTTGCGGGACCGCTGTTCCGTGGCGAATTTCCAACACAAAGCAGCAAGATTCAGACCAAATTTTGCCATCGCTGAGCAAAAAAAAAACCCGCTGGTGACGTACACCAACGGGCTGATTTGACTGTTCAACAGCTGGCCAAGCCAGCGGTCAGTCAGAAGTTGTGGCGAATGCCCACACCGTAGTTGTTTACGGAGGTGGCCTGCTTGCCATCGCCGTTGCGCAGGAAGGCTGCGTATGCAGTGGTGCGCTTGCTCAGCGGGTACTTGACTTCCAGCAACACGTCTGTGTCTTTGGCTTCTGTGTCACGGGCAATGTCCACCACCAAGCTCACCGGACCCAGCTTCGTAGCGGCACCGATCGTGTAGCCTTCGGCGTTGAATACACCGTTGGCGCGTTCCGAATCGTGGTAGCTGGCAGCGACCGCAAAACCGCCAAAGTCGTATTTGCCACCCACGGCAAGACCATTGGCGCCATCGTCTTGCACTTGGTTGTATGACAAGGCTGCGGTCAGCGGACCACCGCGGTAGATCACATTGATGTCGTACTTGGCAGCGGTACCCTGGGTGGCATTGGCGCCCGTATTGCCTTCCAGCACGGTACCCAGCGTCGCGGTAAAGCCCGCGATGTTAGGCGTGGAGTAGCTCAGCTCGGCGTTGTTTCGCGAGCCAGAGCCGGCGTAACCAAATTGGTTGCCCACCACGGAGTAGTTTGCAGTACTGGACAATTCCCAAGCTGCCACACCGAAGAACGATGGCGTCAGGGTACGACCCAGTTTCACAGCACCGAAGGCGCCAGACAGCGAAATGTTGGCTGCGCGCTGAAACGTGGTCGGTGTCATCACGATAGAGCCAGGAGTAGCACCGGCAACGTTGAACACGTCGGTCGCACCAGTCAGGGGGTTGATGCCTTGCTCGAAGTTAAAGGCAGCCTTCAAGCCGCCGCCGAGGTCTTCAACGCCACGCACACCCAGCCGGCTGGAGCCGTTGTTCATCAGGGCGTTGCCGTTCATGCGGATCTCGGAGCCAGCGGCGTTGGAATCGCCCACGCCCAGGTCGGCCACGCCGTACAGGGTCACGGAAGATTGTGCGAAAGCGGCGCTGGTGGCTGCCACGGCAGCCAGTGCAATCAGGGTCTTTTTCATTGAGATGTTCTCTAAGGTTGAAAAAAGGGCTGCGGGTGTTGAACCCTCGAGCCAACCTCCATTTCGGAAGCTGACGTGATTGCACCAGAATGGGCTGCGTGAGGCAAAGCTTTTGGCTACAAAGCCGTTGGTTTGTAGCATCCGCACAACAGCTTGAGACAGCGGTGCTCAAGCCCCCTGAAATCGCTTGCTAGACCTTGGTTTTGGGTAGTCGGGTTTACCAGCAAAAAGGCCTGGTTGTCGCAAAGTAGCTACCATCTTTTCTGCAACTCAAGCACCAGCAAACGCTGGCGCGAGTTTCAAGGAACACATTCCCATGGACGCTTTCATCATCGCTGCCGACACCACGCTTCGCGCCCTTTTCGTGCCACCACGGGCTTCACGGCCCTGCGCCACCTTGCCAGAAGACAGCACCGCGCCACTGACCAATGCCGAGCGCAAGCTCTCGGGCTCGCTGATGCGGGTGAACCATGTGGGCGAGGTCTGCGCGCAGGCCTTGTATGCCTCCCAGGCGCTGGCGGCGCGGGGCAACGGTAAGCAGCGCAACGAAGCCCTGGCGCGGCAACTGGAGGCGGCGGGCCGCGAAGAAACCGACCACCTAGCCTGGACGCAGTCGCGGCTGGACGAACTGGGCGCGCGGCCTTCGCTGCTGAACCCGCTGTGGTACGCCGGGGCCTTCGCGATGGGCTTGCTGGCCGGGCGCCTGGGCACCCGTGTCAGCTTGGGCTTTGTGGTGGAAACGGAGCGCCAGGTGGAGGCCCACTTGGCCGATCACATGGAACGGCTGCCAGCCAACGACCATGCGTCGCGCGCCATCGTGGCGCAGATGAAAGACGACGAGGCTCGCCACGCCAAGGAGGCACAGCACGCCGGGGCGGTGGAACTGCCAATGCCAGTGGTGGGACTGATGCGGCTGGTGTCGCGGGTGATGACAACGGTGGCGCACCGGGTTTGATGGTGGCCGAAGCGCTGAAAGTGCTACCAATGGCAGCAGGCGCTTTGTAGCGAGCGGCACTGCCGCGACGGCTGGTGTGAGCGCAGGCCAATGGTTTCGCTGGTGTTTTTTTGTTTAAGACTGAAGGGAATGCGTCGCCATGAGGCTCACAGCAGAACAAACACGGTCCATCAAGCAGGTGGCCCAAGGTGTGCTGGGGGACGACACGCGGGTGGTTTTGTTTGGCTCGCGCACGGACGACAAGCGGCGTGGTAGCGACATTGATCTGCTGTTTGAGACAGCCCGCCTGTTGCCCAGCCGGTCGGCAGCGCTGGACGCGTTGTGTGTGAGCTTGATTCGCCAGCTGGGGGACCGCAAGATCGATGTGCTGCTGAAGGACGGCAACACGCCAGATGCGCCGGTGCTGCATGTGACCCTTGAAACGGGGATTGCGCTGTGACCACAACTTTTTTGCCCGAGCACGCGCGAGCGGTCCGCGCCAGTGAACACTTGGCCCACAAAGAAGCTGGGCACCTTCGCTGCAGCTTGACCACCTTGTTTGCGCTGCCAATTGACCTGCCTTGGGTGCAGAAACTCGCCCAACAGCCTGAACTGGCTGAGAAGGTGGAGGCTTTTGCAAGCCGCTTTGCGCGACTGCAGGACCACCTGGGCGACACGTTGCTGCCTCGCTGCGGCCATTTGTTGTGAGAGTCGCCGAAATCCCTGATCGACGCGCTGGCGTTTGCCGAGCGAGTCGGGCTGCTGCGCGATGCCGACGAATTTATCGCGGCCCGGCGGCTGCGCAATGCGCTGGTGCAGGAATACATGCAAGACGCACAGATTTTTCTCGGAAGCCTGCTGGCAGCGCGTGAAGCGTGTGGCTTGTTTTTTGAACTGATCGACAAGATTTCTAACGAGTTGCAGCGCCGGGGCGTGCCGACTTGACGTCGAAGATCTGGTGTGTAACATACACACGAACATGAAGAGCGCCGAGCTGATCAAAGAATTGAAGATCTCTGGCTGGGCGCTGGATCGTGTCAACGGATCACACCATGTGTTCCGACACCCGAGCCGACCAGGGCACGTGGTGGTGCCACATCCCAAGAAGGACTTGGGCTTCGGCCTGGTGAAGGCCATCCGCAAAGCTGCGGGCATTTAAGACTTAGGACCAAGAGGTGAATGATGCGTTATCCCATAGCCATTGAGCCCGGCAATGACTCGACTGCCTGGGGTGTCGTGGTGCCCGATCTGCAAGGGTGCTTCTCTGCGGGCGACACCCAAGAGGAAGCCATCATCAACGCCGAAGAGGCCATTGAGGCCTGGATCGAAGCCGCCCTGGATGCTGGCCTGGAGATTCCTGCGCCCAGCAGCCTACAAGCCCTGCAGGCGTGCCATCCGGAGTTTGCGGGCTGGGTTTGGGGGCTGGTGAAAATCGACCCGGACGCGCTGGACAGCGCGGTCGAGCGCGTGAACATCAGTTTGCCCAAGCGGGTGCTGCATCGCCTGGACATGTTGGCCAGGCATGACGGTGAGACCCGCTCTGGCCTGATCGCCCGCATGACCATTGAGCGGCGGCAACGCGGGTGCGTTTCGGCCTGACGCACGCCCTGAGGGCGGCGTTGAAGAAGTCTCCGGGGACACAGGCGTGGTGATCCCGCTTTTTCCAGATCAGCGCTTGGTGTTCGCTCACAACACGATCCCTTCTGGGCTGGGCATCGGCATCTGTCAAGCGCATGGGATGATTTTCACTGCTACGTTCTCAAGCTTCATATTGGGCGGGCTTCTGCGAGAGCAGCCGCGCGGTATGTGTCTGGCAGACCATCGGGCGTCCACACATCCACACGCACGCCCAGGATTCGCCGCAATTTCACGCGAATGGCACTGATGTCGAACAGCGTGCTCTCTGGTGTTGGGTCGATGAGAATGTCAGGGTCGCTTTCTTCTGTGTCGCAGCCATGGAGGACGGAGCCGAACACACGGGCGCTGTGGGCGCGGTGCGTTTGCACAACCGAGCGAACAGCGGCGCTGTGTTTGTGCAGGGCGTCAGAAGGCTTCATGACTCGATCAGCTCAAAACTGGTGGTAACGGTCGCGGTTTTGGCCAGCATGATGCTGGCAGAGCAGTATTTTTCGTGGCTGAGCGCTATGGCGCGCTCGACTGCGGTGGCAGCCATGCCTTTGCCGGTGACGGTGAAGTGCATGTGGATCTGGGTGAAGACCTTGGGCTCGGTCTCGGCACGCTGGCTGGTGAGCTTAACGGTGCAGCCGCGCACATCGTGGCGGCCGCGCTTCAGGATGAGCACCACGTCGTAGGCGGTGCAGCCGCCGGTGGCAGCGAGCAGGGTTTCCATCGGGCGCGGCGCGAGGTTGGCGCCGCCGTGCTCGGGGCGAGCGGCGTCGGGCGCGCCGTCCATGGTGAGGGTGTGGCCGCTGCCGGTCTCAGCAACAAAGCCCATGTGGGAGCGAGCGCCAGCGGCGCCGATCCAGGTGATGGTGCATTCCATGGGGTATTCCAAACGTGAAAAATAGCAGAGGAAAACAGGCTCAGCTCCCCAAAAATCAGCAAAAGACCTGACGCATGCTGCGCTGCAACATTTGGCCTGTACAATAGCGTTATTGTATTTTCCCGGTTGTCTCCTCTACCCTCCTCGGGTGGATTCATACCCGGACTGGTTCTGCCAGTTCGGGTTTTTTTCTGGTCGGGCCTTTTTGGCATGGTCTGCGGTGTTTACAGACTGCCGAAGCAGCCCACTATGATCGTTGCCGAAGGAAAGTCCGATGCCCACACGCGCAAAAAAACCCGCCCCCGCCGGCGAAAACGCTTCTCCGCTGACCGCGCTTGGGCCGGCGGAGTACCTGAAGAAGATACTGACCGCACGGGTCTACGACGTGGCGCAGGAGACCGCGCTGGAGCCGGCCAAAGCCCTGAGCCAGCGGCTGCACAACCGGGTGTTGCTCAAGCGCGAGGACCAGCAACCGGTGCACAGCTTCAAGCTGCGCGGCGCGTACAACAAGATGGCGCAGCTGAGCGCGGAGCAGCTGGCCAAGGGGGTGATTTGCGCTTCGGCCGGCAACCACGCGCAGGGCGTGGCGCTGGGCGCGCGCAAGCTGGGCTCGCGGGCGGTGGTGGTGATGCCGACCACGACACCGCAGATGAAGGTGGACGCGGTGCGGGCACTGGGTGGCGAGGTGCAGCTGCATGGCGAGAGCTATTCCGATGCTCACACCCACGCGCTCACCTTGCAACAGCAGCAGGGCCTGACGTTTGTGCACCCGTTTGACGACCCGGATGTGATCGCCGGCCAAGGCACGATCGCGATGGAGATCCTGCGCCAGATGCAAAGCCTGGGATCTGACCGGCTGGACGCGGTGTTTGTGGCGATCGGTGGCGGCGGGCTGATTTCGGGGGTGGCGAACTACATCAAAGCGGTGCGCCCAGAGATCAAGGTAATTGGCGTTCAGATGAGCGATTCCGACGCGATGGTGCGTTCGGTGCAGGCGGGCGAGCGGGTGACGCTGGCGGATGTGGGCCTGTTTTCAGACGGCACGGCGGTGAAGCTGGTGGGCCAAGAGACGTTTCGCATCGCCAGCGATCTGGTGGACGAATTCATGACGGTAGACACCGACGCGGTGTGCGCCGCGATCAAAGATGTGTTTGTGGACACGCGCAGCATCGTGGAGCCAGCCGGTGCGCTGGCGGTGGCAGCCATCAAACAGTATGTGGCACAACACAACACCCGGGGCGAAACCTACGCCGCTATTCTTTGCGGCGCCAACATGAATTTCGACCGGCTGCGCTTTGTCGCCGAGCGCGCTGATGTGGGCGAGGAGCGCGAGGCGCTGTTTGCTGTGACCATTCCCGAAGAACGGGGCAGTTTTCGGCGTTTTTGCGAGCTGGTGGGTGAGCTGCCGGGCGGGCCACGCAACGTAACCGAGTTCAACTACCGCATCCACGACGGCAGCGTGGCCCATGTGTTTGTCGGCATGAGCACATCGGCCAAGGGCGAGTCGGCCCAAATCGCCGCCAGCCTGAGCCAACAGGGCTTTCAGACGCTGGACCTGACGCACGACGACCTGGCGCAGGAGCACATACGGCACATGGTGGGCGGGCATTCGCCGCTGGCGCACGACGAGCGCCTGTTGCGTTTTGTGTTCCCGGAGCGGCCGGGCGCGCTGCTGAAATTCCTGAGCCTGATGCGCCCCGGCTGGAACATCAGCCTGTTTCACTACCGCAACCAGGGTGCCGATTACGGGCGTATTTTGGTGGGCCTTCAGGTGCCGCCAAAGGACGGGCGGGCGTTCGGCAAGTTCCTGGACACCTTGGGCTACCCGTTTGTCGAGGAAACCACCAATCCGGTGTACCGTTTGTTTCTTCGCAGCTAAACACCGCTCCGCTTATGTCTTTGCAGCCCCCGCCGGCCAGCGCCGGGCCTACCACAAGCGATGTGCCAGCGCCGGCACCGCGGCTGCCGTTGATTGCCCCCACCGCTGACACGGTGCTTGACACAGCGGTGGCGCAGCGCATCGGCCGAGCTGGCTTTCCAGGCCAAGCGCTGGGTCGGCTGCAGGCACTGGTGATGCAGCTCGCGCGCATTCAGAGCGCAGACCCACTGCGGTTTGATGTGTTGGCCTTTGACGCGCCGCAGGTGGTGGTGTTTGCGAGCGACCATGGCATTTGCGACGAGGGGGTGTCTGCGCTGCCGCCTGGCGCTACCCGCGAGCGGGTGCTGCAGATGCTGCGCGGCGAAGCGCCGATCAACACAGTGGCTGCGATGCAGGGCTTTGCCCTCACGGTGGTGGACGCAGGCGTGGCCAGCCACCTGAGCGAAGGGCCGGACGCGGTCGGCGCACCGGTGGTTGCGCTGCTGCTTCGCAAGATCGGCTACGGCACACGCAACATGAACATGGGGCCGGCGATGTCGGTGGCGCAGGCGGTGTCTGCGCTGCACGCGGGCATGGACGTGGTGCGACACCTGCCGGGCAACGTGCTGGCGCTGGGCGATGTGGGCGAGGGCGACAGCGCGTGTGCCGCACTGCTGCTGTCTCGGCTGTGCGGCGTGCCGCTGGCAGATGCCTGCGGACACGAGCAAGCGGAGGCCGGCGGCCAAGACAGCAGGCAGACGCAAACCCGGCTCGATGTGCTGTTTGCCGTCGCGCGCAGGCACCGACAGTCTCTCTCACCGCTGAGCGCGCTGGCGGCGATGGGCGGTTATGAGATCGCGATGATGGCCGGTGCGATGCTGCAGGCGGCCAGCGAGCGCCGGGTGGTGCTGGTGGACGGCTTTGTGGCAGGCACGGCCGCTCTGGTGGCGCGCGGCCTGTGCCCGGCGGTGGCCGACTACCTGGTGTTTGGGCACCGCGCAGCCGAGCCGGGTCACCGCTTGCTGCTGATCCATTTGCAGGCCCAGCCTTTGCTGGACCTGGGGCTTCGCTTGGGTCAAGGCGTGGGCGCTCTGCTGGCCTGGCCGCTGCTACAGAGCGCACAGGCCTTGCTGGCACGCGGTGGCTCTGACAGGCTGGGCGCGACCGGTTTGGCGTCGGACTCGCTGGGCTGAGGCAGCGCCAAACTGGATTTGCTTGGTGCGCGTACCGATGCAGCCCCAGGCAGGAGCGACCGATATGGCGCTTTTAACCGGCTGGCTTGCCTGGCATGTCTGGCATGTCTGGCATGTCAAGCGTGACGGCGGCTGGACTGTCGAGGCTGGCACCCAGGCGCACCTGTTGCTTCGTCACCGACTGCAGCACCATCCCGGTCACCACCTCGGCACCGACACGAAAAGGCCGGGCCGGCTGACCATCAACCCCGATCAATGCCACCCCGCGCGCGCTGCCCACCGCCACCACGCCTTGCAGGGCGTAGCGGCTCGCGGCAACCGGGGCAGCCATGGCCAGCGGGGTGGCAGCTGGCAAAGCGCCCAGGGCGCGCGCCAGCAGCGCAGCATCGACCACCGGCGGTGCGCTCGCCATGGCAGGCACGGGCGTAACAGGCGCACGGCCCAGGGCTTGCAACACCCAATACCCCGCGCTCAAGCCAGCAGCCAACCACAACAGCCCCGCCAACAGAGCAGGCCAGGGCCTGCGGCTGGCCGATCGCACGCTGGCGATTTCACCGGAAAAAGCCAGGTGAGCAGAAGGGGAGACCTTGGACATCGGCGCATTATGATCGACCTGCTCCATGCGTCAGCCCGTTGCAGCGGCCGGGGTGGGGTGGCTGCTTGGCCTTCTTGCGCCCCTTGCGCCACCCTCTTTCACCAATCCCTTTCACCAGTCGCTCTTACCAGTCGCTTTCACCAGCCGCTTTTACCAGCCGCTCTCACACCCCCCTTCTTTCACACGAATTGCCTGCGGGAGAATTTGCGTTGACCCAAGCCCTTGCCATGTTCCAGCCCCTGCGCGCCACCGCCCTGAGAGCCGCTCGCCGTGTGCAGCACGGCTTCACCCTGATTGAGCTGATGGTGGTGCTGGTCATCATTGGCGTGCTGGCGGCGCTGATCGTGCCCAACGTGCTGGACCGCGCCGACGATGCTCGGGTGACCGCAGCAAAGACCGATGTGAACAACCTGATGCAGGCGCTCAAGCTGTACCGCCTGGACAACCAGCGCTATCCCACCAGCGAGCAAGGCCTGGCGGCGCTGGTGAACAAGCCGGCGGCCAGCCCGGTGCCGCCGAACTGGCGCCCTTATCTGGAGAAACTGCCCGCCGACCCCTGGAGCCAGCCCTACCGCTACCTCAACCCCGGCGTGCATGGCGAGGTGGATGTGTTGTCGCTGGGCGCGGACGGCCAGCCGGGTGGTGAGGGCAAAGACTCGGATGTGGGCAGCTGGATGTGATGCGCATGCGCGCACGCGGCTTCACCCTGCTGGAGCTGCTGGTGGTGCTGGCCATCGTGGCGCTGGCGACAGCGGGGGCCACGCTGGCGCTGCGCGACAGCAACGCGACCCAGCTGGAGCGCGAGGCGCTGCGGTTGGCGGCGATGCTGGAGTCGGCCCGGGCGCAGTCGCGCACCAGCGGTATCCCGGTGGTGTGGCGCACGCTGCCGCAAGGCTTTGAATTTCTGGGTCTGCGACCGCGCGAGGAGGACCCCGACTCGCTGGCTGGCGCGCGAAACTGGCTCGACCCGCAAACCCGAGCGCAGATCGAGCGCCCGGCCAATGCAGCCACCCTGGTGCTGGGCCCGGAACCGCTGATCGCCTCGCAACGCCTGATTTTGTTGCTCGGTGAGCGCCAGCTCACATTGGCCACCGACGGGTTGGCTGCGTTTGCGGTGGTCTCGCCATGAGCGGGCACAACCAGCAGCGGGGTTTCACCCTGATCGAGGTGCTGGTGGCGCTGGCGGTGGTCGCGATCACGCTGAGCGCTGGCCTGCAGGCCACTGGCGCGCTCACCCGCGCAGCGACCCGCCAAACCGATCAGTGGCTGGCCCAGCTCTGCGCCGAAAACGCGCTGACCCGCTTGCGTCTGGTGCGCCAGCTGCCCGATGTGGGCGACAGCATGGTGGGCTGTGAACAGGCCGGGCAGACCTTGCAGGTGCGGCTGGCGGTGCTCGCGACACCAAACCCGAACTTTCGCCGGGTTGACGCGACGGTGGAGGGTGTGGTGGACGGCACGCTGGTGCGACTGCTGACCATTTCTACTGTGCAGGGTCGATTTTGAACAGGCCCCCACGCTCCACCGCTGCGCGTGGTCCGCTGCCCCCCGAGGGGGCTGATCCGGCTTGGGGCGGCCCGGCGCCGGAGCTGCTGCCCCCACGCTCCCCCGCTGCGCGTGGTCCGCTGCCCCCCGAGGGGGCTGATC
>Ga0105053_10010533_pt1 | contig 11506 bp, 7 predicted proteins | sample BON01_FD_78093 | JGI IMG/M metagenome (GOLD analysis project Ga0105053, IMG submission 78093) | Freshwater microbial communities from Lake Bonney liftoff mats and glacier meltwater in Antarctica - BON-01 | ecosystem: Environmental > Aquatic > Freshwater > Ice > Glacier meltwater | place: Lake...
TATATATATATATATATATATACATATACATATACATATTGATATATATGTACATATATCTCTATCTCTATCTATCTATCTATATATATATAGAGAGAGAGAGAGCGAGCAAGCGAGCGAGGGAGGGAGGGAGGGGAGGAGGGAGGGAGGGAGGGAGGGAGGGAGGGAGGGAGAGAGAGCGTGTGGGTGAGAGAGAGAGCGAGAGAGATCGATATAGATTAGATATAGATATAGACCGATCGATCGATCCTGGATGCGCTGCGCCATCTGATGGAGATGTAGCGCTGCCGCCGCTCGATATAGCGCCAGGAGGGGGTGGATGTTGTCGGAAAAGTGCGTGTCTGTGTGTATCAAGGCGGGCCTTGTGGCCGATGTCTCCTGTTGGGTCCTGGGTAAACATATATCTATCCATGTATCTGCCTATATAGATAGACGTATAGATATAGGCATAGGTAAGGATAGATAAAGAAAAAAATAGATATAGATACATAGTTACATAGTTATATAGATAGATACAACTAGATGTATTATCTGGATCTCACTTGGTACGAGTACATGTTTGGCTATGCACATAGTGTCTGTCTAGATATAGCAACTGTGGTAAGAACAAAAAGACCGATTGAGACAGATATATATATATAGATACAATTGTATGCATGACCTGAATCTCGATGGCGTGCGATTCTAGGTTCCGTATGCCCGACGCGCCCGACTGCTCTGCGCTGAAGCTGCTCTTGCGGTCGAACGTGCGCTTCATCTTGAGCGACTCTTCCGTGGCGGCGATGAAGCGCTGGATGTTGCTGGCCGTATAGTAGGCGTAGCGCACCACGAGCGCCGGGATGGGGTCGCCTGTGTGGTTTGTGAGTGGGTGAGTTGTGCAGGGGTAGTCGCAGGGCGGTACTACAAAGGGCGGCAGATCAGCACCACACTCACCAGGTTCCTGGACAGTTGGCGCAGTTGTCGGTTAGTACCGCCCTGCGACTACCCTTGCACAGGAGTCTATTTGAAGCAGCGGGTGGGTCACGTTTGAAACGGAGAGGGTGGAAACTGAGTTGGTGCTGTGTTATTTTGGGGACGGTCAGTGCGTCGAATGGCGAAATGACGAATAGGGTGCATATTGTGTCACCTCCCCCCGCGCCCTCCCCGCGCGCCTCCGTGGTCCCAATCTTCTTGTAGCCCACCACGTCGAGGAAGATGAGCTGCGTCTGCGCCGCGTCCTGCAGCGAGAAGCGTGGCGTTGGGGTCTTCTCGGCGAAGCACTGGTCGCAGCCTCTTGCAATGGCGAGGACCGACTCTTTGAAATGGAAGAGCGGGTCCGCCTCTGGGCTCAGCCGCTCGTTGGCGTGGCTGTTCCACTTCTCGCGGAACGAGAAGGACAGCTCAAACGCAAACCCGAGAGGCCCGATCCTCGCACCAGAGGGTATGCCTTGCTTCTCGGGCCATTCGGGCAGAGTGAACGGGTCAAGCAAGACCCTTGGTGGGCAGCGCCAGAGGGCTCGGGACCGGAACGCTCGCTGGCTCTGGCGCCTTGTCGCCCCCTTTAAGCGGCGCGCGGCGTGGCGGCTCATCCCTCGTCATCTCGTCGTCGTCGGCTTTGCAGGCGCGCTCATAGTTGTCATCGCCGGGCTTGAGCTGCCTCATAAGGTTCAGCACGCGGAAATTGTAAGAACAGGCACCGCAAATCTCCATCCGGTGCTGCGCGCAATAGAGCAACCCATTCACGGTGATGGTCGCCTCGGCGATGTTCAGGTCTCCGGCACTGAGCTCCTCCACGTGCTGGCAGGCTGTGAGGTTAGTGGCCTTGATGTTCAGCTGCTCGTCGGTCTTGTCGACGTGCACAAGATAGCGACCAGAGCCACGGAGGTAGAGCGCCTCGCCCTCGAGGCCGTTTAGGTCTGGACGCGATTGCAGTCCGGAGATCCTGCAGCGAGTGCCGGCTTCCATCCCAGCACGTCGCAAAAGGCAATTTTTCCGCGAAGGAGGGGCGTGAATTCGTTTTTCTAAGGGTTTTTATAAATATGATCAATCCTCCGTGTGGGTTGTGAATCTTCGATTTTCCTATGAAATGCGGGGTGTAAACATTTTGCTAGGCTGGGCCTAATGCTCACAGTACTTCCGAACCAAATTCTCAAACCACCCCTCCTACTGTACCTAACTACCTACCTCTCTGTTTGCGAGAAACTACCTACTACATATATGTACATACAGAGTATACGTATACACAGACAGACAGAGACAGGGGGCGGGCTATTTAATAGCAGAGCTCTCTCCAAACACTCTAACTAAGTAAGTGAGTAATATTAATATGTCTAAGTCTAACACTTCTTATGCGTCAGGCTCAAGCAAAATGTGTACACACATGGCACATGGCACACATGGACGTGGTCCGGTAGGTTATTTATTTAACTAACTAAGTCTGGTCGCTGGTCGTCCCCTTCCCCTTCCCCTTATCCTTATTCTTATTCGCCTTATTCGTTTTTTGTTTTGTTTTTTTTGGGTCAATATTTGTGTGTATGTGTACTCTATATATCTATATACATATAATTTATTTTTCATTCTCATCTCTCCGCATCTCTCATACATCACATTATACATCATATAATACAGTCAGCTCGCCAGCTCACGCGTCACGCGCGCGCCACATCACACATTAGCTGAGCGCTGAGCGCAGAACCGTGAAAGAGCGCCAGTGTTGAGGTTGAGGTGTTAGCAGTTAGTGTGGTTAGAAGATTAAAATATCGAATGTGATGTGATATACTTTTGTGATTGTGATTGCGAGATTAATTAAAAAAAAAAAAAAAAAAATGATTATAAATAAAACCTAAGTCATTGAAAAAAAAAATCATCCTCTTCCTCTTACTATTTCACACCGACACTGCCAGTCACTGCAAGCACACACGTCATCTTCCTCACCCTTAATAGAAGCAGAAATACGGCACTGTCGACATTTCACAACCGCGTCCCTACGACGCGCCCACGTCCTCCCGCCCTGGCCAAGTCCTCCGAGGACCGCGCGCGGGGTGCCAGCATACGTAGCGTAGCCTGTATGACAAATCAAGGCGGCCATCGCTCAGGGAGAGTTCAAAACGCGCACGCGCAGCATGGAGATCGGAGTGGGCGTCGGGACAGCAGCACTGTCCGCGAGGCCCGAAGCGTCGAGGTCGAGGCCCGAGCATCGACCAAAGGCGCACACCACGCCATCTGCATCGGCCGCGACGTCCTACTGATGGCCACCGCCGTAATCTTGACTCCGTTCAGCCAGGCCACTCGTGGCGTATGCACCTCGTGGCCGATATTGAAATCATAGCTGGAGGCGCCCCAAGTGAATAGCTCGCCCCTCTCTGTCACGGCGCACGAAGTAAAATCTCGTGCATCCACGAGCTTGACGCATCGGCCGAAGAGCGCGGCCGCCCGGTGCGGCGTACACCCTTCCCGCCCGTGGCCGTCGGCGCTCCTGTAGCCCCACCCGTGGAGTGTTTCCGCACAGCCTCCAGACTCTAAGCTCCCCGGCGTGGCTCTCATGCCAGGCCGACAGCCTTCTCGCTGAGCGCGTAGAACGTCTCCGCGGCCTCCGGCGTGACCGCGGGGTTGGGGCTCTTGGTGGGCCAGCCGCCCAGGGAACCGTCGCGGTAGCCGTTCTTGACCCACTGAGAAGAGCATACAGCAGGGGAGGGTGTAAGTAATCTAGGGAAAGAATGAAACAGGGGAGGGCGTGGGAAGCCTGGGCGTAAGCAGTGCTTCTGCATGCCTGGGAAGAGAACATAAAAACAGGAGCCGTAGGTTAGACTCGCCTGCGAGTAGTAGCCGCCGGGCACCAGCTCGGCCGCGTCGACCAGCGTGCAGTGGAGAGCCGTCTGCACCGCCTGCCACGTCGTCTGGACCCCGAGCGCGCGGCCGAAGAGGGTCATGATGCGCGCGCCGACGGGGGTGTTCTGGAAGAGGCCCGTCGTCGTATCGAGGCCCGGGTGCACCGAGACAACCTTGACGCCCAGGCCAGCCAGCTGACGCCCAGCCTCCATCGCCGAAAGCACGTTGGCGAGTTTGGAGCGCGAGTAGAACATCCACCCCGTGTACGCCGGTGCGCCCGCCCGGCCGGCCGGGTCGGTCAGAGACAGCTCCACACTGACCCCTGTCGGGCTCCGATCGTGCAGGCACGAGGCCACAACTATAACGCGTGAGGGCGCGCTCGCGACGAGGAGGGGCTCGAGGAGCCGGCGGAGGAGGAAGGGGCCGTAGTGGTTGATCGTGAGGTGCGTCTCGTAGCCCTCCAACTCGCCCTCGGGGACGCAGCAGACGGCGGCGTTCTCGATGATGGTGTCCAGGCGAGGCACCGTGCTGATGATGTGGTCGGCGAAGGCCCGGACGGACGCAAACGAGCCCAGGTCGAGCTTGTGGTACTCGGCCTTGCCTGGCCCGCTGGCGGTCAGAGCGGCAGCCACCTGCTTGCCGAGTTCGGCTCCGCGCGACGCCATGATGATGTGCGCGCCCTGAGAGATGAGTTGTTCCGCGACCACCTTGCCGAACCCCGACGTCGCGCCGGTGATGAGAATCACGCGCCCCGAGAGGTCGCCCTCCAGAAGCTCAGGTGCGCAGTAGTGGTTCAGGTCCGCGCGCGGGAAGAGGTAGTTCCACATGCTCAACATTGGCGTGGAAGACGGCGTAGACGGCGGCGCGGCGGCGGCGTTCAGAACGGTTCTGGTCAATTTCTGGTCGGGCTGCGCTGGAATTCTGCGAAGTTTCTTAATACATGTACTCTAGAGAGTTACTCTAGTACACGTAGGTTTCGTATGAACAGAGAGGTTCATGTTATGAACGTTCCCATCCTCTAGTTCGCGGGTCCGGCTCGTCTCTGGTCTCTCGTCTCTGGGACTGGGGGAGACGGGCAAACGGAATCGATCAGAAAGATACACCTGTCCTCTGACCCTTGCGTTTCCGGTTGGTATACATAAGAGTAAAGTAGACGTAGTCCCCGCATTTCGTTCACGTGAATTTCTCGGTCGCCCACAGACGAAAATCCGCTCGCTGAAACCGCCCCACCGTGCCGTGCATGATCGTGGCGGTGGCAGTCCTAGGCCGCGAGGCGAGCTGCCCTTTGCTAGCCGGATACGCGCGCCGATACGCACTGCCGACGCGCTCTCACAGTCCCGGCACTTCTGCTCGCAGAACAATCCGCTCTACCTGCGCACGTTCGGCGTGCCCGAAAGCGACGGCGCAGACCTGCGGTTTTACTTCATTGTCCATGCGGCTCTCGACCACGTCGAAGAGAAGAGTGCGTTCGTCCGATTCCTCCGCACCTCGCACGCGTCGCTCGGTACTCACGCTTGCGTCCTCTGCCTTTTGCGGCAGTGTTGACTCAGCGGCAGGCTGCCGTCTTGAGCGGCAACGTTGGAGCCAAGCTCGACATGTATCTTGGAATGCTGTACCCGATCGGGGACTGCAGAGTGTGAGTGCTCTTCCTGCGGGACGAGCTGCACCGCCAGCGCAGGCCGAGCCCGCTGCCGCCCGCGATTCCCACCACGCACCCCGACCCCGACATTGCGGTTCCGTTTGACTGGTCAGGTACGGCTACGTGACCAACTCGCGGATAAAGCTGGTCACAGTGCTCGATGACGAGGAGGTGAAGGACTCCGAGATGAGAGCTGTGAGTCAGCACTCCGCCGCCCTCGCCACGTGCACGCCTCCCGCCCGTCCTGGCCGCTGCACCACAGCACGTCAGCAAGACCCGATGGCCCGCCGCCCCTCCCCTCCCGCAGCTCTTCCGACGGCTGCACACCCTCTACGCCGACACTGTGTCCAACCCGTTCCACGAGCTCGACTCCGAGCTCAACGGCTGCGCAGCGTTCGAGAGGCAAGTGCAACGTGTGGTCGAGGCGGGGCTCTATTAGGATGTAGTGAACTACAGGCCTTGCGCTTTGTCTTCTGTGAAGTCGTTTTCCACGTGTCACGGCCGATATGTTGGGATAGCGCGCCGTGCATATCCACAGCGCCGTGCATGTGTGTCGTAGCTGTCAGTTTTGCAGGCATATCTGCTGTGTGTCGTGTGTGTGAAGGATAGTTATTTTTGGACAAATACCGTGGGGTGGGTTTTGAGCCCTTTTGAAATCGGCGTTTCCGCCAACCAGCTCTGGCGTTGGGTGAGGATGCCCCGCTTCACCGCGATGGAGCCCAAGCTCACGGCATACGAGGCCCCAAGGGCCTTCGAGCGGCCATACTACGACCAGAAGGCGCCGGCGGTTGGCTTCAGCGCCACGCCACTCGGCTCTGGCCGTTGGGCAATGCCTGTTCGACCACCACCACTTGGGCCGGTGAAGTCGGCGTTTACGAGTGCACAGACGCGCCAGCGCCCGGTGTCGGCCGGCTACGTGCGCCCAATGTCCGCCGGCGCGGTGCCACGCTCCGCACGCCGGCTTCAGAACGCGCTCTCTCTCGACGGCCGGGGCGTGTCCAGTGGACCTAGAGGGCTGGCGCCCACCGACGCGATGGGTGCCAGGGGACTGGCGCCCCCCGACATGATGGCTATCGGCGTGAGCCCGAGGCGCGTTGACGCTCTCCAGCAGCAGAATGAGGTGCTCCAGAGCGCATACGGGGGTGTGCGCACGCAGCTCGAGGCTGCTCTGAGAGCGCTGAAGTCAGCCGAGGTTGCAAAGCGAGACCAGGCGGCGAGGATCGAGCAGGCGGAGGAGCGCGCGGCCAAGGCGGAGAAGCTGATCCATGCGCTGACCACCGCGTTGGTTCGCTCGGAGAGGGACTCGGTGGTGGTCGTTTCAGAGCTCCGGCTGGCGGAAAAGGCCCTCGAGGCGAAACAGAGGGAGGAGCAGGATAGGAGTCACGATGTGGTGACGGCCGCAGTGCAGGTCATCGCAGACGCCCTCGGCACCCCGGGGGCGCTACGCGGAGGGCAGGCAGCGCCTGCCACTCCGCCGCCACTCCCGTACGGCCAGGGCGTCCTACCTGCCGAGGCCCTAGCGCCGAAGCTCGCTGTGGCCCCGGCTAGCACCGAGGCGCAAGGGGCGGGAAACGACGCCGCTGTCGCGCAAGAGACGGTCGCCGAGCCTGTCGCGACGCCGGCGGTGGAGGCAACGGGGCCACCGGCCGTCGAGGCGGCGGCAGAGGCGGCGCAAGCCGAGGCGGTGGTTGCTGAGCGGACGCTCGAGGTGGAGGAGGCGGAGGCGAGGGCGGCGACAAATGGGGCGGCGGCGACCGCGGCGGAAGCGAGGGCGGCGACGACGGAGGCAGCGGCGACGGAGGCGGCGGCGAGGGCGAAGGAGGTGGTGGAGACGGAGGCGGCGGCGACGGAGGCAGCGGCGACAGAGGCGGCGGCGAGGGCGGCGGCAACGACGGAGGCGGCGGCGAGGTCGGCGGCGGCGACGGTGGCTGCAGACACGGCGGCGACGAATAAGGCAGACCCGGAGGTAAAGGCGATGGCTGATATGCTGGTGAGTTCGGTCATGGCACGTGCGTTGAAAAAGATGGAATTGGGGTTGCTCGGGATACCGGCGGGTGTTGAGGACGTGGGGGCAGCCGAGGGCTCTGCGTCAGCGGCGGGCGGCAAGGGTGAGACGGTGGCGGAGGAAACGCCTGCGGCTGTAGAGAAGCTTGCGGCAGAGGGCAGTGAGAGCGAGGCGGCTGCGGAGGCGGCTGCGGCCCCTGCGGCTGCTGCTGAGTTGGAGCCTGCAGCCGAGAGCGAGAATGCGCCAGTTGAGGAGAGGCCTCCGGCTGCGAGTGAGGAAGCGCCGGTTGGGCTACAGGGCGCGGCAGAGAGCGTGGCTGCGCCGGCCGAGGTGAAGACTCCGGCTACGAGCGAGGCAGCGCCGGCTGAGAAGGAGGGTGCGGCTTCGAGCGTGGCTACGCGTCCCGCTGTGGAGGTGAAGGCTGCGGCTGAGAGCGCGGCTGCGCCGGCGACAGAGAACGAGGCAATGCCGGCCGAGGCACAGGCTGCGGAGGTGCAAGCTGCGACTGAGAAGAGTGAGGTAGCGCCGGCTGAGGTAAACGGAGCGGCCGAGAGGGAGGCAAGGCCGGCTGAAGAGGGGGTTGCGGCTTCGGGCGTGGCAACGCCGGCCGAGATACATGTGGAGAGCGAGGCTGCGCCGGCTGAAGAGATGACTGCGGCCGAGGGCGCGGCAAAGCCGGCTGAGGCGAAGTCTCCGGGCGAGAGCGAGCCTGCGTCGGCCGAAGTGAAGGCTGCGGGATAGGCTTGACGGCCCTATACCCCTTCTTTCTCTTCCTCTTAGTCTGCGTCTTAGTTTTGTCTTCTTTGCTTTGTGCTTTGTGAGTCATGTGTAGAGTGCATGTGTTACGTAAGCATATACGGTATACACTGGACACTGGTGGAGCTTCTCATAACTCATAATCATAATTCAACATATTATACATTTAATTATGTTTGTATAATACCGCCTATACCTATACCTATACCATATCAATATCCATATATTTTTATGTATGTGTATGTTTATGTATATTATTATTATCGCAGCTATAATAACATTATCATTATTGTTATAATTATAAAATAAAACGAAATTCTTAGAAAAAAAAGGGGGGGCCTCACAGTTTCCCAACTTATATAGGCCTGCCCAAAGCCCCCCCCTGGAGTGTATCTTTGAGATATCCCGCCTGGATCGCTGCATCTAGCTATATCTGCAACCATGTAGCTGCAGCTGCCACATTGTCTCTAACTCTAAGTGCTGGTCCCCTGGGCGCCTGCAGCCGTATCCCCCATAGCCAGCCACCTGCTAGACCTAGCCCCCTCCCCCTCAGTCCCCTCGCACCACAGTCACAGTCACCACACCTCCGCCCCACCCTCCCCCGCGTCCATCCCCTTTCCCAGCAGCCAGCAGTCTTCCCTGGAGTGGTTCTAAGATCAGTCACAAAACCACCACTGGGCGGATAAAATGGTGTGTTGGAGGGCCCGCCGCAGGCGCCGCCGGAGGCAAAAGCGCCCCGCAGGCGAAAATTTTGAGCGTTTTACGTTGTGAAGATGGCCAAAATGCAAAATGGCAGGATCAACGGTATACGATATCGGTATAGTGCCCAGTATCAGTATCAGTATCAGTATACAGTATACATAGTGCAGTATACAGCAGCATACTGGACGCGCACACATACGCTCTACTACTACTACCCTACCCCTACCCCTACAGTCCGTGATCCATGACCATCAGCACACGCCTGGCGCTGGCGCTGTCTACACACACCGCACAGAGCAAATATCCAAGCTACGCCTCGCTGCTGGAGAGAGGCGACACTTGTAGGCTCGGTGCTCGGTGGCGCAGCACCAGGCGCTCGGCGCGGGTGAGCGTTGGGAGCAGAGTGCGTCCACACCCACATGGATGACATGGCGGGTGATGTGTGTATGTGTGTACTTTGCATGCTTGATGCTTGGTTTTTGTCTGTGACTATTAACTATATTAAATACTATTAAGTCTGTTATGTGACTGAGTGTGAGTGTGTGTGTGTGGCTGTGTGGGTCGTGGTGGGTGGTCGTCGTCTGGATGTGGGCTGGTGGCTGGGTGGTATGTGTGTGGTGTTGGGGTGGTGGGTACGTAGCCCAAGAGACTGCTACTGCTACTGCTGACTGCTGTCACACGACAGCAGTGGTGAGTGATGCGCAGGCCGCAAGCGGAGAAAATTTTGGCTTATATTTTGGCTTATTTGTTATTTGGAGCACAATCAGAAAGCTAAAGCTAGACAAATAGTTATATATATTTGCTATATCCGACTATATCCGACTATATCTCATATATCCCACCATATCGGAATTGGGATATCCCAAAGATACACTCCAGGGGGGGGCTGCCCAAGGCCAAGGGCGTCTTATAGAGCAGGAGATGTACGAACGAGCACGAGCACGAGAAGACGAGGAGGGAGGGAGAGGGGGTGTCGGTGCGGACGAGCTGAAGACAGAGACAAGACACGAAACTAGAAACTAGCGAAACACAAGATCACGACACAAGACACAAGACATGCGACCGAACACGACTACACGATTAAACATGCTACACACCACATAGCACACAGCACACACCTGCGAGTCTAGCGCGGTGCTTTTTTTGACAGTTTGTTTAAGAGCGCCCCCGGCGCGGTCGGCTGTTTGCTTGCGCTGCAGGCTGCTGGAAGCCGCGGCGTGCGGCCGGCCAGCTACGGCATACACAAAGTGCACGACCGACCGCCGGATCCCGCTCCGCGTCCCCGTCGGGGCGCCGCCGCGAGCCTCCGCGCCCGCGTTCAGTCGCCCCGCTGGCTCGTGGCCCGAAGCGGCGTGGGCTGTGAGACTCTCCTCGACTCCTCTTCGCTAACGCTGCGTTGCATCCTGCTGAGCATGGACGAGCCCACTGTGCGGTCGTTGCTCGCGATCTGGTCGATGATGGCGTCGACGGGCTCGAGCGAGCCGTCGTGGCCGAGCACGATCGCGTCGTACGTCTGCAGGTGGCGCACCGCCGAGGCGTTGTGGATCTCCTTGCCGTTGAGGAAGCCCACGGAGAGCGCGTGGTTGTGTGGCACGTTGGTGGCCGCGTCCACATCCGAGCACGAGTCGCCGATCACGATGAGCTTCGTCCGCTTCTGGTGCTGGCGAAAGAAGGCGGACGAGGCGCGGTAGGCCGTGTCCTTGGTGAAGGAGGTGATCGGCGGGTCGGGCGAGACGGACTGCGGAGCAGAGTCGGCGCCATAGTTGAGCCGGTTGGAACAGACGGTGATGTTCTCCGTTAGCGCATCATGCTGCCGCAGGAACTCCTCGATCACGTCCGACAGGCCGGCAGAGACGATGAGCACGGGCACCTCGAGCGCCGCGAGCCGGGCGAGCAGCTTGAGCGCACCCGGCCGAGGCTGCATTCTGGTCTCGCGCACCATGCGCGGGATCAGGTGGCGCGGAGGCTGGCCGTGCTGAATGCACAACTCGTGTGCGCGGTCCCACCTGCAGAGGCATGCAAGAGGAGGGTGAGGCCGGCTGCACCTCGGGGAAGGGCCTTGCTTAGAGCCGCCCGAGCCATTGCCAGACAAAGCGCACCAATGGACGCCGTCCGTGGCGGGGTTGCTAGCCCAGTCCAGGAGCGGCGCAAAGTCGTGACGAAACGCTGGGGTCATCAGCTCAGAAAAGCCAAGCATGTCGTGACACTGGATCGAGTCGCCCGTCGTGATGGTCGCGTCGAAGTCCGTGATGATCAGCAGCTCGTCCAGCCGCGAGTTTTCGAGCAGCGCGGTCCGCTTGTTCCACCACGTGGACATTGGGTGCCAGATCGTGCGCCGCTTGCGATGGCCGTACCAGAGGACCATCGCCGAAGCAAACCCCACGGCGATGAGCGACGGCGCCGTGGCGAGCCCGCTCATTTTGCGCTTGCTATAGATTCAGGAACGGCGGGCGGGCAGCTAACTGACATTAAAATTAAGCTGTTCAAAAATAGACGTTCAAAAAAAAAAAAAAAAAAAAAAAAGGGGGCAAAAAAAAAAAAAAGGAAAAAAGCGGCGCCCCCCCCCCCACACAACCCCCCCCGCGCCCCCGCCCCCA
>Ga0105053_10010534_pt1 | contig 11505 bp, 11 predicted proteins | sample BON01_FD_78093 | JGI IMG/M metagenome (GOLD analysis project Ga0105053, IMG submission 78093) | Freshwater microbial communities from Lake Bonney liftoff mats and glacier meltwater in Antarctica - BON-01 | ecosystem: Environmental > Aquatic > Freshwater > Ice > Glacier meltwater | place: Lake...
TCAATTCTCGGGCTGCTCCGCTCTGCCCGAATCTCGACTGCAATCGCTGCCCCACCCTTACAGCCCACTGAAAACCCATGCAGTTTTCAGAATTAACCGAAACCCGGTCTAGGCATTTAACCACATCTCAAATAGAGTTTTGGGATGAGATTGGGGCCCGGACCCTAGAAATGAATCTTTTTTTTTCAATGAAACAAAAACAATATTTCTTTGGCTGGAAGCAAAGAATGTTTGCATTGAAATCACGGTTTTTTAAGACAATTTTCGGTGCATGCAGTCTTCATGTACAGCTATCTCCAATAGAGGCATCTTTGGATTAGTTTAAACGGTGGCTCAGTTAAGAAATATCTACTTTGATAAACGGAATCTTTTCCTTTCAAAAGGTATTAACGATGATCGTGACGAAATCGTGACGAACCGGAGGTTCGCAGGAAAAAAGGTTTCAAGTTTGCCAGTTCGTCACGACTTCGTGACGATCATGATGGAAACGACGACACACGTTCGAATTTGTGAACTTGAAACATGGACCCACGGTACTGCTCTAGTCAGCCGTGTGGCGGAATAACAAACCAAAAAAGTGTGGTGGCATAACAAACCAAAACCCTGGGGAGTCTACTGAAGAAACATGGAGTATTGTTTTTCGGGTTTTACTCCAACAAAGATTTCCAGGAGAAATGTTTCGAGAAACGCTAGCGCATCAGCATCAGACAACATGTTTTTGCGTGATTTTTCCACAAATTTCACGGTAATTCAGAGTCTGGAAAACCGGCCCCCTGTGAGTGATTCGTGTTGAAACTGTTAGACCATCCCCTCCTTGTCAGGGTATATTTCACCACCCCTGAACACAAAAACATATACATGATACACGGGATGAAGGTTTACCAAAAAGTCACGGAGTCATGCAATGAAATTTATATTCCGCAAAAACATGTATGTATATATATATATAAATGTGTGTCAAGGCCATGCGCTTTGTGTCCACTGTGACTCCTAATCCACATCCTTCTCCACCACGTTGACCCACCTGGTCAACAACAACAACGCTGAAACAGCATCCTCCTCATTAAACACCCCCCCCCACCAACCCGAGCGTCTTGCGGCTCCATGCTCGGCATCGTCGTGTAGTTTTTCCTCTTTTTTTATTTTTTGGTTTCAGAACCAGTTCTTTTGGTCATAGTGAGCTGACTGTGAAAGGCTCACTGAGGCATGAGTGAGGTTAGAAACATAAGGCTGTCACAAGCGTCAGGATGGCGGGAACAGCAATTAAGCCCGACGAAAGAAAGACAAGGTTTAGTTAAGTAATCTCAGTTACATTTAAACAGAAGACATTCATGCGTTCCTTGTCTGCTCTCTTTTGGCTCTTGCACGCGTCTTGGGTGGTTGGGAGCTAGTGAGGCTGTAGGAATATGGCTGGTCTTGCGGAGACTGCACCTGCAGAACCCCTGGGCTTGATGAGCCAGCTGTTGCAGACTGCAGGGCTTGAAAAAGCCGGTTGCGGGGCTCCAGGAGCATGCAAAGAACCACAGAACCCATACCCTGAGTTGATTCACACTGCCCACACGGTTACATGGTACCAAGGTTGAAATTGCAACAACACAATCCCTCCCTCTGCCCAACTCAGTGGCACATACAAGAGGAGTCCACCAGGACGTCGGCAGGCAACATGCCTCCAATTTTTGCAGATCACACACCATGGCATGACAAGGCAAGCCTAACATGGCTGATGCCAAGCAAGTTTGGCACCACAGATCACACCTCGAGATACAACGCGCACAGCAGCGGGACAAGCTGGATGTAGCAGTGTGGAAACGAGGCCAGCCTGACAACCAAGACAACCAAGCTTATCCAGAGAAGTTCCTGTTGCATATGTATATTGGGCGCTACTGTGTTGTAAATATATATATATATATTGCCACTATTCATCTACTCAACTCAGCTTGCTGACAGGAAGTGTACTTGTGTGGATGAAGTTGTTATTTGACACGTATATACGTGTCTGATGTATATATATATTCCCACTATTTGTCTTCCCAACCCCGCTTGCCTACTGGGAGTGTACTTGTGTGGATGAAGTCGCGTGCTTGATGTATATATATTCTACATGACACGTATATGTGTGCCTGATATATACATATATTTCCACTATTCATCTACCCAACTCCGCTTGCCTACTGGGAGTGCAACTGTGTAGACAAAGTTGCTTACTTGATATATGTATATTTCTGTAGATGTTGTCTCTAAGTATATTTGTCTACTCAACCTCGCTTGCTGACAGGGAGTGTGCTTGTGTGGATGAAGTCGCTGTTTGATACATATGTATGTGTCTGATATATACATATATTGCCACCATTTGTCTACTGGACTCCGCTTGTCTACTGGGAGTGTACTTGTGTGGACGAAGTAGGGTGTTCAATGTATGTATATGAATCTATGGATATTGTTAGTACCATATACACATATTGTTGCTGTTTGATATGTGTTTATGTGTCTGATATACATATATATATTCTCACTATTCGTGAGTGTTGGTACAAATGGTCTTGAGATGTGAATATGAGCAAATGTCACAAGCGTCAGGATGGCGGGAACTGCATCTAAGCCCGACGAAAGAAAGACAAGGTTTACCTACGTAATTTCAGCTACAGGTCATATATAAACAGAGGACGCTCGTGCGTTCATCGTCTGCTCTCTTTCGGCTCTTGCACGCGTCTTGGGTGATGGGGAGCTAGTGAGGCTGTAGGAATGTGGCTGGTCTCGCGGAGACTGCACTTGCAGAACCCCTGGGCTTGATGAGCCAGCTGTTGCAGACTGCAGGGCTTGACGTAGCCTGTCGCAGGGCTCCAGGAGCATGCAATCAACCGTAGATCCCATACCCTGAGTTGATTGCAACACATGCAACACACTGAGACACACTGCGACACATTGCAGCACACTATAACACACTGCAAAACACACTGACACACTGTCCTGAGTTGGAATGGTTACACCCCTGAAGGGTAGAACGTATTGACACACGAGGGTAGAGCGTATTGACATATTAATGTATTGAGCAGGTTGCCGAGCGTATCACGTATCACGTATCACGCTGCCTAGTCCCAGCTCCACAAAAAACACTCCCAGTTCCACAAAAGACTAATTGTTCCTACTGTACTAGGCCCACGAGCAGTGAGGATGTAATAAACAAATAAACCCACAAAAAATATGGGGACAGGGTAAGGTTGAGACGTTGGTGATCTTGGATAGTGGGTGCGTCTCCCTTGGCTCGCTCACAGCGAAGCCCCAGGACCGTACATAACAATTCCCCAATATTGGTTTACTAAACAAAGTAACACACACACAAAACATGACACAGGTGCGCAGGGATCTCAGAGCGTGGTACCTACAACCTGCGAACCAAGCCCGACTGTGTGACACGTTGCCAACAAACTTGCAGAGCCCAGCTGAATGGAGTTGGCAATCAAGCACCCTTAACCCCTCCAACCTGGCGGATGACTGTGATGTCTATGGCTTGGCTCTCCTCTTTGATATTTTCTTTCAGATTCTGTCCTCCACTGCAAGCGTCCAGCCTGAGGTCATCAGCATACAGGGGTACGAGGGGTATGATCATTGGGCATGTCAATTCAACCCGGGTCAAACATTTTGTTGGGACCAAACTGTTATGGAATACAGGTAACGTCTCCTCCGCTGTGACACACAACACAATGGAGGTGTCTACGTCCCAACAGAGCTTGACGCAGAGCAAAAGACGCAAAGTCAATGTACCACCTGATCCCGCAGTTTTGTTCGACACCTGTCCTGACAGTCCATCTCCCAGAGTGGCATTTAGCATTCAATCTTTCCTCTCTTATTGCAACGTGCTAGCACCTAACTCTTTCCCCCACACAGGCAGCCATCGTGTGACATTTGATGAGGTATCCCTCTCGAACCCGCAGGGACAGGGTGTGGATCATGCAGTCTCAACACAACTGCACGCGTGCCCAACACCAGCACCTTTTGCCTCCATACCCACACACCTTGTCACTGCTGGGCCTGTTCCGCACGCCAGCACTTCAGGACTCAGTGGGCTACCCACCTGTGACCATCCTGACTGCAATGACACTGCACCTGTGAAGATAGCCAATGAAAAGACCTGGCCTCCACATCAAGACACCAGAGATCTTGATGAGGCAATCCCTCGAGAGCGGGCAAGTAGTGCTTACTCTCCTTTGCCACCATCAACAAGTTGTGGGTAGGCCTCTCCAGAACCTCTGGTGTCGCCCTGTGAACTGACTCAAGTGACAGACCTCTTGGTATTGTTTGCAGGTGTGGTCTCGAGAACTCCAGTAGTAGTTTCAACGTGGTCCACTCTGTTCACCACACTTTCTCCAGAAGAAGGTGTGATTGTGGTACCACGAGTTGGTACTGTTCCAACTCCACCTCAGCAACTCAGCCACGCGCTTGGAGACCCCCCCCCCCCCCTCGCGCCACATCTATGATACCTCCTCTGTGCCACCCCCCCTGGGAAAGCGGGCTGGTCACAGGTGGCAAAAAATCTCCCTCTCCTCAGGGTGCCAACAGTAAGGGACCAATGGAAATTGATGGCAATGACCTCGGGCACATGTTGTATGGGCTTGAACTAGATGATTTTGATGAAAACCTACCCCATTTGACAATTGTGAGGGATGACCATGACCTGGTCTTGGAGGGAGACGGGATGCTGGAGGATTTCTCCCCAGTCAAGAAACTCAAGAAACACCCACCTCATGAAAGTAGTTTATTCCAATCACAAAAAGACAGAAAGATGGCAGTAGTCAAATACACCATCTAGTATCAGTGACAATCATGACTAGTTCTTGGTTTCTTCTTTTGTGGTCTTGCTTGATTTCTTCTTTCTCCCAGCTTGGCACTCGCATCCTCATATAGTCATTTGTAATTTTCGGCTGTAAAATTGCCTGTCTCGCACGAGCACCTGGAAACCCCGCCCTAACAGCCTCTAAGGATAGACGCCCTTACACGAACACTCAAACCACTCATCTCTAATACTTACAAAACCCTCCTGAACATCCCTTGGCAAGTTTTCAAAATGACCTTGGTTGTTCCCTCCTTCAACGCCCCACTTCATCCACGCTTCTCACCTCCCCCACCCCTTACCAAAGAGTACTCGTCTGTGGGGCGTGCATTAACACCGCACAGGTTGGAGACTCATTGGCTGCACCCTTAGAATTCACCTTCAAACAGTCTTTCCGTGACATGATCATAATTCCGTGATATATACACTTGTATTGACTGTATGGTACCAGATACAGTCATGCAAACATCCATGGTACACCTCCATACCCGTCCTGTCTGTTATCTTACATTGTTTAGATGTATGCTTGTCTTGATATTTGTAAAACATAAAAGTAAGATGACAATACCTTCACAGACAGTGTGGACACCACCCTGGTACGCTACCATATTCAACTTGCTGTGTGTAGATGCTGTTCCTGTTTTCCTAAAAATATTATGATGATGTATCAACAATTCCCCAGAATCCAGTACGTGAGCCCAGGTGTTGTACCTGTACCCACTTCTCATCCATGTTGTTTTGTTGTCTATTGCGCACATATGAGGTCTAGGTCTCAGTCATTTTAGTGCGCTGGTCTGTGAAGTCGCTGTCAAGAATGGGGGTGTACCTGGTTATCAGTTGGAAAGTCGGTACACACAGGTCTGGTGCCGTGAAGAGTTTGCCTGGAAATCCTTCTAGAATATGGATTTGAAGTAATTGTTTGAAGCGAACAATACACTGTGTGTTTCCTCACGTTTAAGTGCTTTATCCTCAGTTCTGCCCCCGAGAGTTCCGCAGGAAAACATGGGTGAGAGATAACTCAGTCATGCGTGACACTATGAAGTTAATCTCCCTTGGGTTTGGTACCCTTTGTTGATTACCTTCCCGGCTTCCCGTACCTTGTTCATCAACTTCTCACCCGAGTGGGGGAACACCACTAGATTAGGGTATACTGATGTCTTGGTAGTTAGGGAGATTGTTTGTGGGAATTGGTTAGCCCGAGGATACATGACAACCCACCAAAACTGTGATTTGTTTTACCCACTAGTTGGGGATCTGCTTGGGTCTGCCATAAACTAGGTAATATGCCCTGGTCCTCCCGTCTGAGACTGGTCCTTGTGTCCTAAATGGCTACTTGTCAGCCGGGTGCTCACCATCCTTTTAGTCCAGTAATTAGGTTTCTTCGAAACCCAAGAAAGAAAGAAAGAAACAAGTACGTTGGATGCACGCGTGTGCGCCTGACGATTTACACGTACTTAGACTGGGTAACTTCAGACATACTGTCTGGTTCACCTCCTATCATCACTGGGCCTGGCACACACAACGTATTTTCGCAAATCATCTCTGATGAAAGTAGGGGATTCCCGGACAAACTTTGATTAAAACAAGAAGAGGAGTAGGTTGAATTGTTTGTATGTCACGCACTCTTCTTATTTTGGTTTTGTAGATGCGTTGTGTGACTGTAACCAAGGTTGGCTGGGTCAAATGTGCCATCTCTCTGTATGACAAACATCATTCTCATGGACAGGACCCGTGATTAAAGTCCCAAAGAAAGTCCGGGTGTTCACCACCCGCTTGTTCCTGTGATCAAGTTGGGTTTTCGCCCCCTAAGAAAGAAAGAAAGAAAGAAAGAAAGCAGTGACTTGTGCTGGAACAAAACTGCCAATATGGCAAAGGCCCAACTAAGTGCCCAGGTTTGTGGTTAACTTAACTCGTAACCGTGTGTATTAGGACTGATGATGATGATGATTGCTTTTATTACTATAAATAGTGGCTTAGTACCCTTGATTGACTCCGAGGGTCTATGCGCTCAAATCTTATATTTTAGATTTGAGATTATCAGTGGTTTGTGTTCAAATCTTTTGCTTTTCCTTTTATCAAGAAAAAATATGTCAAAGAAAAAAGTAGTGAGTCCAAGATCGCATCCCACCTCCTAGCATATACATACACCTGTGTACATTGTACACATATACGAATGTATTTATACCAAGATTTAGTCCATCTGGATTCTTCGGACCCTCCAGGTGTCTCATCCCGACTACTGGGCTCACATTTGAGTACCCCATCTGTGCAGTGTGTGTGTGTGTGTGCGTATACACACACATACACCCACATACACTCCCACCCGCGTTAAAAATAGAGAAGACACAGACAACACCCCTATCTTTCCTTCTGTCAAAAATACACCCCCTCGCCAAACAACAAGTGCTTTCATAGTCTAGTTGAACCCCCCCATCTAACTTCCCTCAACACTAAAGGATCAAACTGTACATACATGAGCACACTGGCATATACACATCCTGTAGCGAGCGTGTAAGTAAATGTGTACGCTGATGTTCAGAACACCTGTCTAACATACACACCTGTACATGCATGTCGCTCACAATGCCTGTTGAAATGCACACCACACTCTCCGCAAAAAATGCATATGTGCTCGTGCATGCGCGCATATGCAATGGTGCAGAAGCTTCTTTGTCATGGAAACTATTTCGAACTTATTTTGAGTCTTGTACAAGCATTGTGCAGGTTGTTGTTTGCCGACCGTTCTTGATGTCCCTCCTACTGTCTTGACCAAACCCGTCAACCTACCCTTTTTACTCAAGATATCTGTCCAAATCCACGCTAACTCATGACACAGTCACCGCTGTGGTGTCGCACACTCGCATCATTCAATCATCCGCGTTGGTGCAGGACTCATCCAGTTTGTCCATGGGTCACACTCGCGCTTGGCCACACTCGCGCTTGACCACAGAGTTTACCCATCATAGAAATCTATTTTCGCCATTTTTCGCGCATGTTTACAACACTACACAGTTTGGGTTTGTGACTCCTGGTGTACAACTTCGCTCAAATAGGTATATGTATATAAACACATGTCATTACCACCCTCCCATCAAATAGGAATATGCATATAAATACATGTCATTGCCACCCTCCCGGAGTGTCCCAGGTATTATTGTTTGCAAAAAACACACCACCTTCCCCCGGGTGGATTTCTTCTTCTTCTGGTGGACGCCTACACTCGAACCTTTAAAGAGGATTTCAAAACAGGCAGGAGGTCCCAAACTCTGTAACAGTGATAATGTACATATGAGAGACCCTCACTACGAGGTCATGGTATCTGGAAGGCCTAGTCATTTTCGTTCCAAACGCATTCAAAGTTAGTTTTTTTGTCCTGTATTGGATATATCAGGTGGGTATGGAGACTTAGTGAATGTGATGCTTTGTATACTTTGGGGTTATGGGGGTGGAGTGAAATCAATCGTGGTGTTTCTCCGGGAGGAACTTTCAACTCCATGATACTTCTCCAATGATACCAAACTGGTCCTGGTCATGATTTGCTGAAACTGTACTAAATCCTATAAACCTGAGACCTATGTGACCGGGTTGTCAAGAAGATATGGGAGGGGGGAAACTTGGAATCTTTTGACAAAATACAAGTTGAGAGTTCTGGGGCAACCTCACCTTGTTTCTAATCTTCCTGACCAGTAGGTCAATAAAACAAAGAAACACAATTGAACTAGCCAGTTTGATTGATGTTGCTTTGACTACTCCATATGAAACAGTGTAGTACCTGTGTTGTGTTGGAAGTGTACAGGACTCTATTTACTCGGATAACTACAGTCCACTCCCGAGAAGATGAACATAGAAATGGTCATTGAATTGGAAATCAGAAATCATGACATGTTGAAGTGTAGGTTTATTCTCAAAGAAGCTATTTGGAAAAAGACCTGCAAAAACAATTCAGGATTTCTATTTTCATTCCACTGACCATTTCAGAAACATGGTGTAACAACATCACAAAAGTAAAGAAAACAGGTTTGGAGAAGATAGTGATTGCATTTGGAATTCTTTCTTCTATTCTTTCCTAGATTCACATGAGTGACATTGTAGAACTATATGAGTAGAAATGATTCTATTTAAGGATGGGTCATCCCTGACATCTTGATCAACTAGTACATATTCTCACTTTTAGCGTGTATAATACGATCCCCCCGCAGAACAGTCTGAACAAATGAAAGTGTACTGTTCTTGGGTAATAAGTTTGAGTTCAAGGTGTGTTTTCTTTTCTTGGTAGTTGATGAAACCAAACATAAAAAAATTCATGGTTATCCAAGACAATGTAAGACTCACTCAGATTGTCAGAGCGCGGGACTGTCAGTCCCGAGGTCGTCAGTTTGATTCTGGCAAAAAGTCAAAAAAACGAGAACTCAAAGTTACATAGATTTGAGGTACATAGACCCTCAAGCAAGGGTGCTAAATTACTGTTTCAAGTATTAGACCCTAGACGACTCCACAATCTAGTGGGTAAAACAGTCCACAATGTTGGTGGGCTGGCATGTATTCTCGGGTTAACCAATTTCCACAATCAATCTCCCTAACTACCAAGACATGGTGGGCTGGCATGTATTCTCGGGTTAACCAATTCCCACAATCAATCTCCCTAACTACCAAGACATTTGTGTACAATGATCTAGTAGTACCACCCAACTCGGGTGAGAACCCAATGAACAAGGTATGGGAAGTCAGAAAGGTAATCAACAAAGGGTACCAAAGCCAATGCAGATTAAGTTTGTAGTGTCACACATGAATGAGTTATCTCTTACCAATGTTTTTGTGTTTGAACACTGGGGGCCAAACTAAGGACAACGCAATTATGTATGAGAAAACACACGCAGTGTTGTTCGCTTCAAACGAGTACTGTAAATCCATATTCTAGAGGGACTTTCCCGCAAACGGTACCAAGTTCATCAACAAAGGACACCAGACCTGTGTGACCCAACTTTCCAACTCATATCTGAGTACAACCCCATTCTTGACAGCAGATCACAGACCAACCTCACGATACTGAACAAATCAAAACACAGATGCATATATGCGCGCATACACAAAAGTACAAGGCCTGCGCAGTACATGTCATGCTCACCCGGGCAAGTACTACATCTCTGGCGTGCGCGCAGTCCCCCAAACCCCTCTCTGATGCGCAAGTTGGTTCAAACTCAGGTGGTGGACCAAAAGAGGACTACTGGCACTGGGATGAATAACCCGCTCGCTACCCAGAGAGAAATATGGTACTGTTCAGCCCGACGTTGAGATGTTTTACCCCCCCGCCCGCTCAGTAACAAGTGTTTGCGCACGTCAACACATAATGAACTTGGTAGACACAGTATGTGCCCCTGGACAGGCGTGACAAGCCAGACAACACAAACTGATCCGTGAAGAATCACAAACTAGTCACACTGTCCCGTGTCCTCCTTAAGAACAGATGACATCAGAACCTAGGGCCAGTGGAGTGAAGGTGCTGACGTGTTGTACCTCCTGGAGTGCGCATACAATCAAAATGCAGACATAGAGACCTAAAGAAGTGTGTGTATTGTGTGTGCGTGTATTTGTGTGATGAGTTTTCGTGACATGTACATACAACAGTGTAGACATGTTCCTGATCATACGCACATACATATACTCATGCAACAGTTCATGCATGTGGAGGTCTTGAACATCATGGTATGTAACCCAGATGTACCAGACCCAAGCAAGCATGAGCAAACCCCCAACGTTGCAAGAGAGCGGCCGTGGAGCTTGTCAGATTCCTGTCAACATATTGTAGATAGGAGGGAAAGACACAGACACTCAGGAGAGGGTCCTAAAGGAATTTCAGTGATTCATCCGTCACCTTAGCTCAGTGGTGAAGAGCGCAGCACTTAAGAAATCTGGTTATCCGCAGATCCCCGGTTTGATTCTGGCCAAAAACACGTCAACTCAGATTCATATAGATTTGAGCAAATAGACCCTCAAGCAAGGGTTCTAGACTACTGTTTCCAGTAATAAAAGCAATTTAAATCAAATCACGCACGCACGCACGCAAACACACACCCACATACGTGCATGTACACACACACACACACAGACGCACGCACGCACGCGCAAGTACACACACACACACACGCAGACCCGCACACGTACACACGCACGCAAACATGCCCAAACAAACGTACACGCACACACACGCCCGCAGGGAGACACTTATATGACACGCACATACACGCACACATGCACGCGGATACGCACATGACACACGCGGAGGGGAGGACCCCTCCACGTGTCCGTGAGCCTAGTGAGGGGGCAGACAGTGGAGGTTTGATGTAATCTTAATCTGAAGATTATATTTCCCGGGAGTCGAACCCAGTTAGTTGAGGTACTAGACGACTAGACCAAACAGACATCAGATCTGATGTCTGTTTGGTCTAGTCGGCGAATACTGCAACTACGACCGTGAAATCCCGGCTTCGACTCTCGGGAGATATAATCTTCAGATTAAGATTACATCAACATCCTGAATCCTTGCGGATAAAGTTTGTGCGGTATGGCATGACATCAGGTTTGGTCCAGGAGTAATCAATAGCCTGGGTATCCCGCTGGTATGTAGCTTAATTCGACTTCCGCAAACATGGATAGGAGGTCATGAGACTGTGTGGTAA
>Ga0105053_10010535_pt1 | contig 11504 bp, 12 predicted proteins | sample BON01_FD_78093 | JGI IMG/M metagenome (GOLD analysis project Ga0105053, IMG submission 78093) | Freshwater microbial communities from Lake Bonney liftoff mats and glacier meltwater in Antarctica - BON-01 | ecosystem: Environmental > Aquatic > Freshwater > Ice > Glacier meltwater | place: Lake...
CGGGGCGAGTATGTAATAACTGCACTATTCTTCACTACGTTACGAAAGCTGCTGTTATTACCAGCCCCTACGGACGGCTTGCACTACTCACTCGCTATCGCATCGTTCCATGTAGTGCGGCGAATGGACTTCGTTGAGAATTACCCGTGCCGTACCATTCGCAAGTGAGGGGTTGCCTTGAATCCAGCCGCCAAGTTGAGTTTGGATGTTATTATGTGCATTGTTTAAGATTGCACCTTGAGAATTAACATCAAACTGACTATAGGTATTACGTGACACCCCAGCGACACTGGGTGTATTAATATTGACTTGCGGTACACCGTTGGACGTTTGAAATACGTGTGGCTGTTGGTTAATAGGTGCCGATGAATCAGCAATAATACCACCGGCAACAGTTACTGAGATCTGCCCTAAAAATGAAGCCAGTGCCAGCCACGATAGTGCTTTAATGTGTTGACGAAAACCGTGCATGATATCTGTGCTGTTATCCATAACAGGTGTTACTCCAATAATTAACTTTTAATACTGGTAAACCACGTTGAATCCGACGGTTCTGCCTTCCTCAAAGCCAGATGGCTTTGAAAGTGGGGTGCCGACAAAAAGGTCGTATTGCAGTCCTTTATAAGCGCCTCGCAAACCGAGTACGCCACCAGCAAGATGCGTTCCGAGCAATAAATCGGCCGACCGGCCACTGACATGACCATAATCAAGCCCTAGGTAGAATTCTTGTCCACTGTTGCCAAGTGACATTCCAAGATCGTTTCGTAATAACCAGCCACGTTCGGCAGACAGCGTGTTTTCGCCATCAAAGCCGCGAACGGTGTAACGTCCACCAATCGAAAATCGATCTTGTGGAATGAGTGGTGTTTGGTTCCATTGCGCTCGCCACGATCCGTTGTAACGTAGTGCTTGCCCAGCGAGTGAAAAAGGTACATTGAGTGCGACTTGCGTGGTAATAATTTGAGGTCGAGCGGTACCTTCGTTAAAGGCTTCTTCGGGGGCTGCCATGGCATCCATGGCACCCGTGCCTTGACGGTATGCAAGGTTAAGATCAAGCGTGGATCTCTCGATAAATTCACGGTGAGCAAGGCCGGCTTCCCATCCCGCCATTCGGCGGCGCTGAACTTCAATTTCAGTGTCATCAATGAAGTTGTTGGAGCTTTTGACGTATCCGCGAATGGAAACAGTGGTTTTTCGGGATGCATCGCGATAAACCAGTCGAGATAGTTTAATTTCGCTACCTCGACTTTCGCCGCTGTAGATGTAATTTTGATTAAGCCCAACAACCGTTTGATGATAATTGTAACTATTGGTAGTCAAACCCAACAACCAGTAAGCAAATGGTAGTGAATAATGAAAGATATAACTGCGTGTACCGTGTTCTGTATTCTGACCGCCGCCAAGATCGTGACCAAAACTAGCATAAAATAAGTCGTTAAGTGTAAGCGGGTTATCAAGTGACAAGGTGATGTTACCTTGTGTTTTTCCTGTAAATTTTGAGCCACTATCATCGACACTTAGTGTAACCCTAAAAGGAGTAGCCTCTTGATAGCTGATGACTAAGTCACTCTCGCCCGGTTGAATATTATTGCCAGTCGCGGGTTCAATTTTAATGTCGACTTCTGCTGTTGGCACTCGTTTGATATTCTCCAAACCTTGTTCAATATCTCTTAGATTAAGCAGGTCGCCTTTGCGGAGTGGTAGTGCATTTTGGTATCGGCCGCGCGGGCTTGAGTCTGGCGAGAATCGAATCGTGTGTATGCGTCCTGGAATAACAGTGAGGTTTAGGTTTCCTGATTTAAGATCTTGTGGCGCAACTAAGACGCGTGTGGTGACGTAGCCTTGGGTAATAATGGCGTTTTGGATGCGTGTCAGCAAAATATTAATACCTTGGGTGCCTAGACAACGCTCAATGGCAGGATCATCACCTTGTGTGGCGGATTTAAGTGCGAATTGAAAGTGTTCGGCTAATTCCCCCGTCAGCACAATATTTGAAATGGCAAAGCATGGCGATTCGGTGTCAGGCAGGCGTACGATTGCTTTTGGAATCGTGACGGCTGGAGCGTACGTCTGGCGCTTGTTCTTGCTCTTCTCGTAAATAACGCTCACGTTCTTGCTGGCGTAATAACACTTGGCTGGCTAAATCAGGTGTTGCCGCCACGGATGGCTTATACAGCAATAATCCGCAGAGCAACAGCCAGAAAAGAAGATTGAACTTGATTGGGGAAAGGTATGATAGCAGCGTTTTAACGCCAGATCTAAAACCTAGCGGTTTTATAGTTATATCCATATATTATATTTTTTCTCATACTTTACTAATCCATTAGTTAAGCCAGCTATTATTCAACATTTAATATCTTAGCTCCGTCGACCAACATACACAGTGTTGTTGTCATTTGAAAGAAAAATAGAAACTTATGTCATCAGCGGGCTATGTCATACAAAGAACGTTAATGAAAATTGAGTAGATACTGGAGCTATGTAATGACGCTTTATAAAAGCTGTTTAATAATATATTTCTATTCTATAGATCAAAAACAGTCATCAACGATGCTAAAATTGCTGATTTTGTTAAAGCAGAAGCCACTGAAAACTAATATGGATTTAAACTCGCCACAAAACTATCTAGGGCTGATAAAAAATCATGCTGGATTACTGTCCATCGCCTTTCTGGCCGTGTTTACGGGCAATCTGGGGCAGAGTTTTTTTATCGGCCTGTTTCAAGCGCCGATCAGTCAGCAATTGAACTTATCTGCCGGTGAGTTTGGCGGTATCTATTCAGGGATTACCATTTTCGGCGGATTTATGGTGATGTATTTTGGACCCAAAATCGATTGGGTATCCCCTAAGCGTTATGCACTGACATTGCTGATTACCTTAACCTTCGGCCTATTGATTCTGACCTTATCGCCTTGGTGGGCACTGGCTATTTTCGGGCTGGGATTATTACGTTTATGTGGTCAGGGTTTGATGACTCATCTGGGCAGTACCTTGGCAGGTCGTGAATTTAGCGTTAACCGTGGTCGTGCTTTGGGTTTTGTGGGTCTAGCCATGCCATCAGGTGAAATCATTCTGCCACCGTTAACTGCTTTGTTGCTGGTCTGGCTAACATGGCAACAAGTATGGTGGTGCATACTCGCTATTATCATCACCTTTTGGCTGTGTTTGTTTCTCTTTGTTGACTGGCCTGATGCGCCACACCAACATAAAGCTGCCGCTGACAAACGTCTTCAAGGTCCTAGTCCAATGCGAGAATTACGATTCTGGTTATTGATGCCCATGCTATCGGCATTGCCATTCACGTTGACCGGTATTTTTGTTTATCAAGCACAAATGACCGAGCATCTTGGTGCATCAACGACTACCTATGCACTTGCTCTAACCGGCATGGGGATGATTCGCTTTCCAATGGCATTATTGGGTGGACGTTGGATAGATGAATTAGGAGTTAACCTCATCGCCCGCCTTTATTTATTACCTTTTGCAATGGCATTATTAGGTGCAGCCTTATTAAGTGGCAACCTCGGCATCTGGGTGTTGATGATCGGTGCCGGCTTATCAATGAGTATGTCATCAGCGGTAGCGGATAGCCTGTTGATTCAACTTTGGGGAAAAGAACATCTGGGTCGAGTTCGCTCTCTGAGATCAGCATTTTTGGTATTTTCTACCGGTATTTGCCCTGCCCTGCTTGGTTTTTTACTTGATGCCGATGTCAACTTCCAGCACATCCTATTCGGTCTGCTGATATTTGTCATCATGGCATGGCTGATGGCCCAGATGCCGATTAGATTGGCACATCAACAAGCTCAAGTTTGAATCTTTGTTAAAAACAAAAAAGTCGATATTTCATCGGTGAAAGATACAAATGGTCAAGTCAACTCGGTTTTGCCGCGGTGTCGGTTCAGATCCGACGCTAGGTAGCAACAAATATCGAAGCTTCAGCAGTTTATTTTGTTGCATTAGCCGTTGTAATTAATAACTCCATCATAAGATTAGAAGCCCCGAGATGCGGTGCGATTTTTATATCGATGTTTGGATAATGTGGCTTAGTATCGTTCACGATATTGGGGATGTCTTCGACAACATGGCGGCCTGAATTTAAGAAATAAGGCAACACGGTAATAGAGCTTGCACCATCATCGACACATTTTTTTATACCGTCTGGTATTAATGTTTCTGCCAGCTCTAAAAAACCAGCATGAACAATTTCATATTGCTTAGAGCAGTTGAGTTTTAATTTATCAGCCAATATAACCACTTCGTCATTTGATTGTTTGCGCCGGCTACCATGCGCAATGAGTAATAATGCTTTCATATTAAATATCCTAACGATTTAGACTTTTTATGTATCGTGGTATCTGTTGTAAAACCTAAGTTCGGATCATTGAGCTGAACTAAACCAATACAATCAAAATACTCGCGGCAACCGACCAAGCTACAACGACAATTGCTGATAGCCGCCAAACAAATAGCATAGCAAAACCAATCATACCAATGACGATATCTGTTGCACTTTGAATTGCCGAAATAAAGATGGGATCATAAAGAGCGGCAGCTAGAAGGCCAACTACGGCGGCATTGATACCTACAACGGCATTGGCAACCGCGGTGTTATGAGAAACGGCGCGCCAGAACGGAAGAACTGCTGCTACAAGCAAAAACCCCGGCAGAAACATAAATAGTAAAGCAATTGCGGCGCTGAGCCATTCATCATGTGCAGTGGGTATTACAGCGCCCAGATAAGCAGAAAAGGCAAACATTGGCCCAGGAATGGCTTGAGAAGCACCGTAACCGGCAAGGAACGTTTCGTTGCTTATCCAACCAGATGACACCACGGCATCTTCCAATAGCGGCAACACCACATGACCTCCCCCAAATACCAATGCTCCCGCCCGATAGAAGGCGTCAGCCATTGAAATAAGCGATGCATTTTGACTTGAAAATAAGGGTAACCCTGCAAGTAATCCAAAGAACAATAACAGCAGTATGCTGCCAAGCTTTTTTCCATAATGGATGGGGATGAGCGTGGCAACCTCAGTCGTATTAGTTTTGCATATATAAATTCCAGCAATGGCACCGCCCATCACAACTAGCAATTGAATCCAAGCATTGCCTACGACCAATAATACGCCTGCCGAAAGTATCGCAATAGTGGCGCGTTGAATATCTGGACAGAGCTTTTTAGCCATACCAAGCACGGCATCAGCAACGACAGCAAATGCAACGATTTTCAATCCGTGAATTGTAGCTTCGCCTACAGGGCTCGATAGAGCAGGCAATACCGATGCAAACCCGATTAAGATCAATACAGAAGGTAAGGTGAAAGCGAGAAAGGCAGCCAGCGCACCCAACCAGCCAGCGCGAGCGAGACCAAGACTAAAGCCAAGCTGGCTACTAGCTGGGCCAGGCAAGAATTGACAAATGGCAAGTAGCTGGCTGAATTGACTTTCGCTCACCCAGTTTCGGCGCTCTACCAGTTCTTTTCGGAAATAGCCCAAGTGAGCCACAGGACCACCAAAAGAGGTAAGACCAAGCTTTAAAAACACTGAAAAAACTTCGGCAGGACTGCCTTGGCTATTATCTTTCATCTCAGAAGCTCAGCTTAATCCTAATTACTGTCCTTTTAAAGCCGCTTCATAAAGCGGCATAACCTTGGGTGCCAGAGCTTGTAAATCGTGAATCCGATTTTGGCTAGCAGGGTGTGTGCTTAAAAATTCTGGTGGCGAATTTGGGCTTTCAGCAGCCATTTTTTGCCATAATGTGACCGCGGCATTGGGGTTGTAGCCGGCACGAGCAGCCAGTTCTAAGCCAATACGATCGGCTTCGCGTTCTTGCTCACGACTATTGGGTAAAGAGAAAAATAATTGCGTGCCTAATTCGGCACCTTGGGTCGCTAGGACGCCAGTCAGTCCGTCACCCGCTAAAGCCGTTAATGCTTGCATGCCGTATTGTTGTATGTAGGCTTGTGACATCCGTTCACGACCATGTTCACGTAGGGCATGAGCGATTTCATGGCCAATTACAGCGGCGAGCTCATCATCGCTGGCATCGATTTTTTCGACTAGGCCACTAAACACCATGATTTTCCCACCCGGCATGCAGTAGGCATTAAGTTGATCGTTTTTTTCGACATTGACTTCCCATGCCCATTTAGATGCATCAGCTCTAAATATACTCACTTGAGCGATAAGTTTGTTTGATATGGTGGTAATGCGTTTAAGCATAGCAGCATCAGTGTTGAGTGTTTTTTCGGTTTTGGCTTTTTCTAGTGTTTCCTTATAAGCTTGACCGGACATAACGTCCACACTGCTGGCGGGCAACATCAAAAACTGAGTGCGCTCTACGCCCGATAAGCTGTTGTTTGTGGTTGTGGCGCAGCTAGTAACTAAGAGGGCTGATGTTATAAGAAGTATTAGGCTCGTTTTTTTCATCTGAATCCTTTTGGTTACTCATGGAGTATTATTTTAAATTTTGTAGTGTGTACCGAAATTATAGCGTTGATTTGCAGGTTCAGCGACAGGTGTTTTATTAGGTAATTTTGAATAAATTCTAGATCAAAGGTCCCAGTAGCAAGTTGGCATTCACAGTAATCGATACCTTTTCTAGTGCCACATTGTAGGTGATATAGCCATAACAGCGCATTAAAATCTACCCTCAATTAAAAGTGTAATCGTATTTCACATAGATCACTTTGTCTTTCACTGAATTTCTTAGCAGGTTGCTAATTGCTTTTAGGTGGTCATCTCCTACCTCATGTCTGTAACTATTATTTATCACATCTGTTTTTCATGATTAGATCTGAAATATCGGCTCCAAAAAGTCTGAGTTAACGGCTTTTGTCGTGTGATGATTATTACTAAAAACACTAAAATCGACGGTTGGTTAGGCATTCAAAACCAGATTTGGCAAAAAGATAACCCTATTCGTTAAGGGCGAAAAAATAGATACCGAGGCTCCTGAATTAGATGATCACTATCTACTTAGTTAATGTTTCTCATTGGTCAACTCTTTGATATAGCATCTTGGTTGATATTTAAAATAGAAAAAACTCTTTGTATTTAAAGTTTTACTAGAAGAATGGTTTGGCTTTTACGCGTATTCTCCCGCGGCCTTTTTTGTGTCGAACTTGTTATTAACGGCAATAAAAATAACGACTCCTTACCCAAGAATTTGCGGGTTAAGTTGCCACACAGAAAAGTTGAGTGCAAAAGCGAAACTGACCCACAGCAAGTAGGGAATGAGGATAACACCAGCAACAGGACGTACTCGCCAGAACGAAACAACAGTTACAACGATAAGCAACCAAAGCAACGCGATATTGCCCAATGCCAAACCGCCAAGATGCCAAGCAAAGAAGAGCCAGCTCCATAGCGCGTTCACCGCCAGCTGTACTAGGAATAAAGTAAGCGCGGAACGATTGGCGCGGACGCCGCCCTCACGCCATACCAACCACGCGGCAACGGCCATCGATGCGTACAGAATGGTCCAAACAGGCCCAAAGACGGCAGCTGGCGGCGCCCAACTTGGCTGAATAAGTTCGGCGTAGAAAGAAGCCGCACGAATTGAGGCAATGGCGCCGATGCCAGATGCAATAAAGCAAATCGCAAGCCAAGCAAGCAAGGCCATGCTCTGCTTCCGTTTTGATAATGATGTCATACCAGCCTCCTATTGTCGTTTAACGGTCAACTGCCATAATTTGTTAGTTCGGCCTATTTAATGTCAAAGCCTTTTTTCTGCAGAAATGCTTTCATGTGAAGTCGTGAGGGTTTACTCATCATGTCTGATATTTGCCGTGTCCACGTATCTTCTCTTGTCCCACTTGAACGAGCTTGATAATAGTCTTTGCATGTTTTGTTGTATTTTTTTAGATCCGTATGATTTTCTTGATAATAGTCTTGATGCAAAATCATTTCAGCAGGTAGACGTGGTTTTTGTTCTGGTTTTTCATCTGGATAGCCAAGGCACATACCGAAAACAGGATAGACATGCTTAGGAATCTTTAAAAGTTCACAGACTGCGTCAGGATTATTGCGTATCCCGCCAATAAAAACGCCACCAAGCCCCATTGATTCTGCTGCAATAATTGCGTTTTCAGCAGCAAGTGCTACATCAACAGTGGCCATAAGGAATTGTTCGGTATAGCCAGATGCCATCTCTTTGTGCTCAAAAAGACATGCATTTTCTGCTCTTTTCAAATCGGCACAAAACACTAAAAATAGCGGGCTATCTTCGACCCATGATTGAGAGCCAGCAAGTTCAGCAAGCTGTTTCCTATTTTCCTTATTAGTAACACGAATAACACTGTACGCTTGGATAAAATTGGACGTTGCAGCTGAACCCGCAGCCTCAATAATGCTAAGTATCATTTGATTACTGATCGGGTCTTGTTTAAATTTGCGTATAGAACGATGATTTTTGAGAAGAGCAATGACTTGGTTCATATTATTATTCTTTATATCCAATTTTTGAAGCACTGTTTATAAGACATAATTTAGAGGCTAAAACTGGGAGAGACGCGAGCCAATGATTAGCCTTTATGTCAAACATTGACGCTACCTAGACACATAACGCCATATTAGACGTTGATTTAAAGCTGTTCCGTCTCTGTCGATAAGCTCTTTAGAGAACTTAAATGCAATTGATAATTTAGATTGAATGACGTTGGAGCATCGTCAACTGCCACCAGTTGCAAATTTATATGCGTTCCATCACTTAGCCAGCTCGCCTTCGCTATTTTTAAACTGGAGCGACTGTCGATATTTCTCGATATTACTTTGCCATACTTTGAACTTAAAGCATCTGTCAGCGATTGAAACACGAGTAGACTTAATGGAAATGATCTTTCCTTATTAAGACTTAAAGTGACTTGAGAAAGCTTGTCATCTATAAAATAGAACCTCGCCTTAAATAGCTCTTTTACCACACGCAAATCGTCGAGCCGAACTAACTCTGTCGCCCCCGTTTCCAACGTGCTTCCATCTTCAATAAGATGAGATCCTTCTACAATTTTAATGACTTCCGATGGCGTCATTCCTACAGTGGTTTCACCCCAAAGAGCTTGGGCCCGTGCAGAAATCGACATCATCAAAATCACTATCAACAATATGCTTTGAAAAAAAGGTTTATTCATCTGGTTTCCTTTAATGGTTTTGCTATTACTTATGTCTGCTTTAACGCTCTACATAAGGCGTAAGGCGCTGATGTTATAGTCGTAGTCCCAACGAAAGCCACGCTTTTTTTGTGTTCGAGCCATTGAATCAAAGTCGAAGCTGATCAAAACCTTTAACGTCTTACTCATTAATTAAAGATTAATCTTCCGAGGTACCTACGATTTATTTAAACTTAGCCAATGTACTGGCTAATTGATTAATATCTAGCACACTGTAATCAGGCTGTGCAGCAAGTGGAAATAGTACTTTACCTTTGCGTTGAACGAATGCTGTTTGCAAGCCGGCCTTATCGGCACCGGCAATATCCCAACCATGAGCAGCCACCATTAAGACATCTTCTGCGTTAACGCCCAAATCTTTAATGGCCCACTTATAAGTACTAAGATAAGGTTTGAATACACCCACGGACTCAATACTTAGATTCGCATCAAAGTATTGGCTCAGCCCTGCATTCTTAAGCTGTAACTGAACCCCTTTTAACGAAGAGTTAGTTAGCGTAACTAACTTATAGCCATGAGCCTTTAGTTTTGCCAAGCCTAGCGCGACATCAGGATGTGCGGGTAGTGAACGCAATGGCGTTAAAATAGCCTTTTTAGCGTCTTCTTGGCTGATTTCTATGTCATTACTTTCAGCAACCATTTGCAAGGCTGCCACACCGATATTTCCAAAACTATCGTAATCACCGGTTGCCGAAACAACAAGAGAATAATGCAACATGGTAGAGAACCAAAGTGGCAGGAGATCCTCTCGGCCACCTAGTGCAGCGCCAACAGACTTACGCATACTTTCAAGGTCGAGCAAGGTTTCATTAACATCAAAAATGATAACCTTAGGTTTAGCTAACGGTTGTTCTGACGTGGCTGAGTTAGCCATCTCGTCGGCGAACAGATTATGACTACTAAAAAGAAGCACTGCGACTAACGAAAGTAAAACAGGGATTTTCATAATACCTCTGAGCGTATGCGATTGCGTAAATAAACAAGTAATGAGCTTCTGCTCTAAGCTACATTAATTAACTTTTTCAAGCCAACTCACCAAGTGAGACACCATTACTACGCTTTTGTTAGACGTTAGCAATAATAATTACATTTTATTTAAAAAGAACAGTCTATTTAAAACAATCATACTAAATTAGGTGCATTTTTCGAGCAATATGAGCGTAATGCCCGAAGTACTTAGTTTACAACATCATTAACATTAAAATTTGTCGTCAAATGCTCGGATTTACCTTAGGTGAAATCTTCCATTTTACGTATAAGTTAATTCAGCTGATTTATCTCAAACTAGTCGAGATAGTTTAAGCCTTTGGTATCGACCGTTCTCAACAATGAAAATCAACCGAATCTGACCCTGACCGATCCCCACGAAATCTTAAATAGTTAAACATTGAGTGGCTGCCGCATCAAGTTTTGTATTTGTTGATAAGCGGCATGCCATTCTTGGGTTTTAATGCTTAACCGTCGGTCCCTAAATGCCCTAAGACCGATAAACTGATAAGACAAAACAGTACCACTCTTAACTGAATTAGCTTGGTATTGAAGGTGCTTCTTACTTAATGTCATCACCATTCCAAGTAAAAACAAAACGGCCTGAGCTAACATCGCTATGAGCAACAAAACAGATAAATAAGACATAGTGCGAGTCTTACTCTCATTGAAATAGAGACCCGTTTTTAAGTCTCTAAAGCTTTCTTCTATTTGCATACGTGTTTGATATATCTTCACTATCTTTTGGGCGAAGCGAGATGAACACCGTTTAAGCGATGTCGCTAACAGCCACGGCTCTTTTTCTCGGTTAGCACTGGCACGCGATAGGCTGCTTTTACGTGCTTTATCACCTTTGGCGGTTAAATCCTGTCGCCCCTTGGATTTGCTTTTATAAATACAAAATTGTCCAGCGATAGGGTTACGTCTACACAATTGATACCGACCTAATGATGTGGGCGTGGTGGTTGCTTTTGCATACAAGTTTTTGACGGGGTACCAATCTGGCGCTGACTTGTTTTTACAAAAAGTTCTATTTCTAACGCGGCCCACATAATCCCAACCTAAAGATTCAATCAATTTAAACCAAGGCACGCGAAAGCCCGCATCCGTTACAATAATGGGCTTACATTGTTCGGGTAACAAGGCTTTTAAGCGGTGCATAAAGGCTTTGTGAACCGCCGGTTTTTCTTTGCTTGCTAAGGGATGAACTTCTTCTAATACAGCAAGGGAACGGCCTTCAATGGCAACGGATGCGCGCAATAAAAAATGCTGTTTTCTTGGATCTAAATCAGACCAATCTACGAGCAGAATAGGCGTTATTTGATGGCCAATCAAACGTCTCGCCATA
>Ga0105053_10010541_pt1 | contig 11499 bp, 6 predicted proteins | sample BON01_FD_78093 | JGI IMG/M metagenome (GOLD analysis project Ga0105053, IMG submission 78093) | Freshwater microbial communities from Lake Bonney liftoff mats and glacier meltwater in Antarctica - BON-01 | ecosystem: Environmental > Aquatic > Freshwater > Ice > Glacier meltwater | place: Lake...
CAAAACGGACAGTATAGGAGACCACAACTCGTGTAACCTCACCTAACCGTCAGATCTTTTTTTTTTTTTAAAAACAGGAAAAGTTATATGAATATAGCAAAGCAAATGATGGTACGGCAATCTCACAGGGTTGTGTTCGGATTTTGTTTGGGTTGTTCTTTAAAACACTAAATATTTGGGTGTTTTTCGGGTTACGTTCGTTAAAGGAATAAACCAAACCAACTTAACTTAAACAAAATCCTAACACATTGTGGATTTCAACGCCGAATTTTAACGCGAATTTTAATTAATCATTAATCTGGAAAAATTCTGAAATTCAATTTTGAAAATGTTATATCTCGTTTTGTTCTGTTGCAGCTTCTATTTCACATTGTACTTCTTCTTGCTCTTTAGCATGTGGTTCGTCAGTCTCTCGTTCTAGTACTTGCTGCTCAGTATCTTGTTCTATTACTTCTTGGTCTTCAACATGTTGCTTCTCGGTCTCTTGTTTTATTATTTGCTGTTCTTCATCATCATCTTCAATCTCTTGTTCTATTAATTCTTGGTCTTCGACATCTTCATTCTCTTGTTCTATTACCTGCTGTTCTTCAACATCTTCAGTCTCTTGTTCTATTCCTTGTTGGTCTTCAGCATCAACTTCAGTCTCTTGTTCCAATGCTTGCAGATCTTCAACTTGTTCTTCCATGCTCAAAACACGAGGTTCAGTCAATGAATCTTCAATTTCTTCGTCCTCATCGCTCTCTATAACATAAGCTTTCTTCTCATCCACCATCTCCTCTTGCTCATTCAATACAGATGCTCCCAGCTGAAAGGATAGAGATTTGATTTCAGTATCCAATACCTCCGCAGTTTCAAAGTCGTCATCTTCCACAGCCAACTGCAATTGATTATTGAGCTGCTGCAATCTTAATTTGATTTCTTCCGGATCAATGTACTCAGAATTTACTTGAATACCTTCAATCTGCTTGAGTTTGATAGACTCACGAATGCTTTCCACTTCCAAGTTCAAAATGGCTGCAGTGTCAAAGTCTTCCTCTTCGACCGCAGCATCGAGTAGAGATTCCAGACGTATCAGCTCTTCTTGCAGTTCCTCAATCGGCACCTCAGGTGCTTCGACACAAGCTTCTATATTAACTTCGGTCACTTGTTCAAGGACCACCAATGATTCGTCACCGCATATCTTCTTGGATAGGTCACGTGCTTGGTCCAAAGCAATTTCTATTTCAGATTCCAACATCCCATGTAAAATACCACCAAAAGTACCTTTCTCGACGGAACCAAGAGCCCCGACACGAGCACTAGCTATCTTAAGTTGATTGCATCTCATGAGCAATGCTCCTAACTGTTCCTCTTCTACTCCCTCATTCATTGAGTGCAGACGTTGTCTACACAATTCTAGTTCCTCCTTCTTCGCTTCGAGATCGGAATTCATCCCCACTAGTTTTTCTTTGATCTCTACTACTTTAATATCGATGGTTTCTTTTTCTGCGGAGAGACTTTTCGTTTCCGCGGCTATTTTCCCGGCTTCTTTGAAATTTCTGGAAGCTACTGCTTGCTTTTTCTGTTCGTTCAATGTAGAAAATTTTGATTCCATACCATAGGATACCTGCACTTTCGAAGTAGATTCATGTTCTAGACTTTGGACATTTCTAGACAAAATGTCAATTTGTTGTCGAAGTAACTCGGCTTGATCTCCAAGCTTCTTAGCCTCCTTGGCATTTACATTTGCAGATGTCCCACTTGCCTCCACAATATCCGAGTGTAAACGCTCTGCTACAGTTGCGAGCACTTGTAATTGCCCTGCCAACTCCTTTGTAGCACTTTGCATCAAGACATTCTTTTTTATAGCCTCCTCCTTTCTGAATTCGAGAGTGGTTCTGGTGCTTTCAATTTCTTCAACTCGCAACGTGGCAGTTGATTGATGTGCCTGTGCCGACGATTGTCTGCTTTCCAAATCGAATAAGCGTTTGTTATACTTGGCTCGAGCTGAATTAATACCATCGTCCACCACCTCTAATCCGTTAAGATATCCATTACGAATGTCCCGTTTAACAGTCAGCTGTCGTTCAATCTCTTCAATTTCCACATCTACTTGGTCGATCATATGTTGCCACTCTAATTGCTCTTGGCGCAGCTCAACAGTGGCCGCATCAACCCTTTCATTAATCGTTTTTTGCTCCGATTCAATAGCAACAATGTCGCCACCAAGACCTTCCAATTCTACCCTCAGAAGTTCTTCTTCTTTATCCAATCGACCATGTTCAAGTACATAATCTTCATTGCACTTTTTGAATATCTCTTCAGCGAGTTCTTCGTCTTTGGACGTGCAGTCGACGAGCAAAGACCTGATCAATTCAATGCTGGCCAATTGTGACTCATACACCCCTGCTCGCTCTTTCAAGTTCTCGGTTTGTTGCTTTTCAAGGAACAACTTGCGACTCTCGACTTCTCCGATAGTCCGATTAATTGCATCAATAGTCCGTTGAATACGATCAGCTTGGTCAAAGTCTTCTGAATCCAAAGCGGCATTTTGCTCACTTTCAAAACTCTCCACTTTCTTTCGAAGCGATAAATACTCTTCGTGTGCTCTTTCCGTGGACTCTGAAGTTGTAGCAATCTTGGCATTTGCTCGAACAAGACCTGTTTCAAAGAGATTAACCTTCCTTTTGAAGGCACCGAGTACATCTTGTAAGTCTGTGGAGTACCCATGATAAAATTCGGCAGCTGGTGGACTGGCTCGCGGCACTGAAGGTAACACTTTATTTTCAAGGTACTCTGTCGTGACGCTTAGCAAGGGATCTTGGTTCATGTCATCGCTTAATGCTTGATCTATTTGTTCATCTTTCACGAGAGGTTCCTCTTCGGCTAGTGAAGATACAATTGGCTCATCAATAGAAGATGCAATTGTCTCGTCAATAGAAGTTACAGAAGCAGAATCTTGTTCTTCAGCACGTCGAGCAAATCCCGGTTCACGCGGCCCCCGCTTCTTATTCACAGCCTTGACAACCACCTTGGGATCTTCTGTTTCACTATTTTCTTCAATATTTGTTTCAATTTTTGCGTCGTCATCTTGCATAAACGAAAAATTTGATTCCTGTTGCAAGAATGAGAAGCCGGATGACACTGTTTCAGTTTCAGTCGGGTTCAAGAAACCAAATCCTGAAGAAGGATTTTCTTGAGACACGAAAGCAAATGACGATTTAACTGGAGTGCGTTTCTCCAGGGGAGGTGGGGTTGACTCGGCTTTCACATTCAAGCCTCCAAATAAACTCATCGTGGTTCACAAGATTATTGTTGTGTTTACTTACAAAAAGATGTTTTTAGTACCAGTATCATAGTACCTGATACCCGCTATTCGCAATTGATTTTGAAATTCAATTTGAATGATCATCGCAATACTTTCCCTAAACCTCCTCAAATACAGTGTGGGCGATTCTCAATAGTATTCGTTTATAATTAGTAAATAGATTACGGTCACATAATGCCACAAACTTGGCTTGGCGATTGCCCTACTTCATTGGCCATTGTTCCCACCAAAGTCGAATCCGAAACTCCTTCTAAACCCACTTTATAGGAAGCGATAACTGGTCGATGGTCCGATATTCTTACATCATCGTAACTGTAATATTGTGTCTGAGAAATAGCTCCCTGTTTAGCAGATTTATGCAATATCCTGTCAGTCCAGGAAGGCACTCTTTGCTTCTTCGAGGTATCGTATACACTGCTATCTTTATCATACTTGTATGTCGGAAAGAACATTAAGGGGCCTTCTTCAAAACCATGAAAAACTGATCCTTTACTCAGCTCAATCTTAAGTTGATCTTCTGCCAATAATTCTAGCCTTGAATCCATAGTACCTGCGGCTAGTAATTCATCAACACTTTTGCGAGGAAGGTTTATTCGGTAATTCAGATCGCCTAGCCAGAAAACTCGATCAAATCTAGCTGATGCTCGGGCTCTTGTCATATCCGAAGGCACTGTATCATATCCGGAACAGCAACTCTGATGGTCCACCAAATCATCCTGATCAGAATCATCGTCCTCAGTGGTTGCCTCTTTTTTGCTACTACTTTGGGACGAATCACTATGCTGCCTTAGCAAGCGCTTGCTCATAATTTTAAAACCCGGTGGTAATGGTATTTGAGTGTCAATTCTGTGAAAATTATCATTTCTTTGCTGAACAGCTTCCTGATGAGCTTCGAAATGACTTGATACGAAGAGAAAACTTGTTTTACCAAAAGTAAAGGATACGCCGGCACCTCCTTTATTTCCCAGAGTACCTCGGAACCCAGTTGCAATAGCAGCAGAGCCAATGTTGGATATCAAAGGAAGAAGTTCGGTTCGAACAAATACCACTGAATGAATGGCTTGCAGCGTGTGGCTTCGGAGCTTAGAGTAGCTAGCACCTATCCGCGAAAGCAATTTGGAATCCCAGTTTTTGCGTGATGTTTTAATAGCTGATTGTGCAATAGTCCGCTCACATTCCTGTGTGCCTATAACATACACGTGGTACGCATCTTGCGGAATGAAAGACAAGTCGTCCATCTCGGCACACTACGAAAAATTCAGTTTTCAAAAAGCACAATGCTGAAACAACTTACTTTTCCCATCATATTCCAAGTGCAACAAAATACTGACATCTCGTGGGTCGTCTTTACCTCCGACTGAACGTCAGATTCACCAATCGAATCATCAAAGTTCGAGCGATGGTCAGGCGGAGACCAAGTGGTACGAATGGTGGTGTCGACAGAATTCTCAAATGTATTTTCAATAGATTTTTGAGCATTCTTTTCAAAAGTATTATCAGTAACCTTTTGAGGCTCTGGTTCATTCGTCTGTGGTGTAATTTTGTTCTTCGCTGTTTTTTTCAATGATTTCTTTGTTTGCGACTCTGCTTTCAACTCAGTCCATGGTAGTTGCTCTTTCGGTACTTCAAAATTGGTTTTCAAAAACATATTCGTAACTTCATCCACTTCTTGCCTACCAGCTTCCAAGAACTCCAACGATTCCCCCATTTTGAATTACAGCCGTTACAAAAAGATGCGATTAGCCCCCCTCGTGTAACTGAAAGATGGACGAATCAACGATATGCCAGCTGGCCAACAAGCAGCATCTTTATCAGGTGCGAGAATTGGAGATTATTTTTACTCATAGGAATGGCATAGATTGCTTGGATAAACTCGCTGGTCTTGAACGACTGGCGCTGATTGATAACTCTCTCACTAGGATGCCTGATTTGATATGCGTCGGAGGGACTTTGCTGAGTTTAACGATTACGAAACAGTCTATTGATAAGATGGAGTTTCTATCCCATCTTCCGAATTTAAGGGAGCTCTTCCTACAACGTAACAGAATTCAAAAAATTGAAAATTTAAGTAGCTGTCCATGCCTGCAGCGCCTTGGTCTAGGCGACAATCGAATTGAAAGACTAGAAGACCTCCATAATCTTGGTGACCTTCGAGAACTCACTATACAAGGAAACAAAATAACGCAACTGACTGGACTGGAAAACAATCTTTGCCTCGTCAGTTTAGATCTGTCACGAAACCCTATTACCAAACTCAAGTCACTGGAGTCCCTTAGCCATTTATCCAACCTGAGAGAGCTATTTATTGAAAATGAAATGTTTGGCAGTTGTCCTATTACCCTTGAAGAGGGCTACAGAGGATATGCAATGTGCACGCTTCGACAAATAAAAATGCTCGATGGCGTGAATATCAATGACTCTGATAGATCCGCGGAAGAAGACGTATTTCTCCAAAAAACCCTGGAATTTAATGAAAAAGTGGATTTATTGCATCGTAACCATCGAAATGCAATTCGGAATCTTGACATTGAAAAGGAGAATGACATGATACATGCCCAAGAGCTAACCGTCCAATTATGCGCCCAATTTTCAAAACTTCAGGAAATTATTACTGCTGGTCGAAAACATGTGATGAGTGAACAAAAGAATCAGATTCAATTGAGAGAAAAAAACGCAGAATATTTCAGAAATCAACTCATCGAACTGAAATCAAAACACAGAAATATCTTAGAGGAACTTATTGAAGAAGAGAAGCGCATCATTGCAGAAGAAGAAATATTTTTTGCTGATTTAACATATCGAGCTCAAGTTGAACTTCGCGAATCTATCGCGATTGCCGAATTAAGTCAAAACGTCGCATTTCAAAATCTATGTGACGAAACTACAAATGGTACTATATCTGCGGAGCTCAAAACATTCGTCGCTAAATTTACCGTACCCCAAATAGAAGAAGATATACTATATATATATAGAGCATCCAAAGTGTACAGTGCTGTTAAATACCAAGAACACTTAACTCGCTGTGAAGCACTCGAAAGCGAAATCGATCGTGATCATATTATGACCATTGATGTTTATCTGGCAACTCCTTCAATTGAGGATTTGCAGCGGCTATTCAGCATTGGTACTTCAAAAGAATGTAATTCAAAAGCAAGCATGAAACAGATTGTGTTGTGTACAAATCCCCAAACTGCGTATGCGTTAAGTCAATCGACTGGTGATATCAAAAACATGACTAGATTGGTTGAAGGTCGTTTAATTCTAGGGAAAGTCAAACAAATGTCTGATATCCCCAAAACTTGCAATGCATTGGTGCAATCTGCTGCTGGGTTTCTTTCGGATCACTCTGCGGTGAAATTTGATTTTCGGCAAGGCGAGTCTTGTTTCGTTGTGCAAGATGCTCATCTATTCTCACCTTCAATGTATTTGATAGCAGCAAATCCCAAACAATTCGTAAATGCTAACTTGGAATTTGGAATTATGCAACAACCCTCGTTAGATTACCTTGTTCAAAATGCCACCAACAAAGACATTTTTCCAGAATCAGGAATACCAGAGGACGTTGAAGCGAAGCTGGTGGTCATAGAAAAACAGATTTCAAAATGCATCCAAGATTATGAAGAACGGATTAGGTCAGAATTAACTCCCGAGGAAGCCGAGGCTATTGATATGATAGAACGTCAAACAGACACACTCGAAACAGAACTCGGAGATACTCGGAAAAAAATCGACCAGGTTAAAACCAAACAGGAGCAAATGTTGCGTGAATACAACACCAGCTCTTATGTTGTCGGATCTCGTCGCTAATAATGCAATTTAATTAAGATTCAAATTGGAATGGTTTAATACTATTCAAGTTCCAGAACGTTTCGTTTCATGTGCCATTTCTGCAAACTGGTGAAATTCCTGCAGGATGGAAACATCTTTCTCGGAAAAGTGAAATGTTCGGCGGTCCCATTTAAATACCTCGTGCAATTGCAGAGTACTCACACAACAATTTGGAATGTCTCGTAATCGGTTCATAAACAAATTAATACCAATCACTTGAGAATTTGAATTGGATATAGGGAAGGCACCTATCGAATATGTTCGGAAGGGACCAAAATTTTGGTTAAACGACTGCGATAGCTCAGGATCGTTCACCACCTCTGCTTGATTTGAATAATATACTGCAGCAACAATATTGCGACCAACATCGACTGGAGTGATTCGAAGATGATATCCATTATACGTCTCTAAATAGTTGCTGCGGTCTTCTACCGTCATTTTCTGAAAAAAGCGAGCTTGGGATGATTCCACTGCTAGAACACCTTCGCTGTCTTCTATGATTGTAAGACACATGATTGCTTGACACTTTACCACTTGAGAGGCTAAGTATGCGAATTCGCTTTGAGCCCTGCTGAAATGGATTCCTGATTTCTCATTACAAACAGCATGGACGAGGTAACCTGCTAAGCATCGGGTCTCTATATTCATGGTTTCCCGCATGAGATCTTTGGACTTGATCCAACTGATAATATCTGCAATGGCAAGCGAGCAGAAGGCTACTATAGATTCCTGTTTAGTTGCTGGCATTTCATTTGACTCGAACTGCAAAAATCCGAATACGATTCCATCTTTTTCTATGGGTACAATCAAATCGTTGTTCAGTTGTTCTACAGCTTTTGGAATTTGATTTCCTTTAACCAGTGACGGCGCGCCGATATCTTGACCGATCATGAAATGAATCAATCTTCTATTTCGATTTTCTTCAAGACCGACAGGTGCACAAAGAGTAAACCACTGATACATGGCTCCAATATCACTGGAATAAGCACGCAGAAGTTCAATAGGACCAGAATAATCAGGAGGATTAAAAAGTACTCTTTGACTGCAGTCGGCCTTGATGAAAATAGAATATCTACTTATGTTGGCCAAGACAGCCAAATGATCCAGTAAAAACTGACAGGAAGGATTATAATTACATTTCAACTCTTTCTCCATCAACATTTCGTACATTCTTTGATCAAATTCAAATTCTGAATACGAATTCGACGGTTGCTTTTCTAAATCAGCCTCCCTTGACAATGGTGCGCCAAGTTCACTGGAATATTCTGCGTGACTTGGTAGCCAAGAATTATCAAAAACAGTTTTTAAATCACCTGTGAGTACAAGGCCCATAGGGATGCCTGTGTTCTTAAACATCTCGGAATTCTATATTCATGTCATCAATTCAATGCCTTTCTTTTCAAACAAAGCTACTTACAAAGTGCTCATCACTGCCAAGAAGCCATGCGCGATCATGCAGGGCCATTGCGTGCAGATAGTTCTTCATTTTATCTCGCAACGTAATGTTCAATATTTGCAGCGACTTTTCCCGTGCAGTAAAAACAGTATACAGTGCTTTTTTCAATTCCTCCGTCTTCAATAAAGAATCAAGATACATAGAAAAGTAGCTGCATAAGCTCGTCAGCCAATCTACCTCGGAACGATTTGAGAGTTGTCTCTCTAAGAAAAAGTGCGGCCTTTTAGATTTCAATACTACATCTTGGCGCTCGATTTGAATAAGGAGAACGGTGTTTGTTTGTTGTATAGCAAGAGGTATGGCAAACTCCATCATCGCAAAATCTTCCGACAAATGGTTCGATTCTGATAGAATTTCAACTCTAGATACTTTTTCTATTGGATCTAATTCGATCACGCTTAACTCGTTCCTTGACGGATCCAGAATTCCAGCCATGGCGGTATCGGACTCGAGAGCTATTTCTGCCAGTCTGCTGGGCTTCAAGTGACTACATTCCATTTCTCTATCATGCAATTCAAATTCAGATTTGAATTCAGTGGCACGATAGGGTATTTCTTCGACACAGTGTTCCCTTGATGTCGGCGAGGTAAACATTGTCTTTTTCTCATCGATATTCTCATTCCAGCTTGTGTCTCTGTCACGAGACTTGTTTTGGATCTTGAACTGTCGGAGAGGCATGGCTCTTGGAGGAAAACACAATTGTCTTGTGTCTCCAACGAACAACACAACACTATACTTGGCATCGAAAGTAGAAGCAGGCCATCCTTCAATAACTCGGTCAGCATTCAAACAAGCGGCTGGCGTTGAAAGATCTTTTATGTGACCTTCCAAAAACAAATGGCGGATTTCGGTTACCAAAATACGCAACAACTCTCCCACGGTTGTAGCTGCAGCGAGAGCTCGGGTTCCATCAAGAATTCTAGTTTCAAGCAATAAACATCTTTCATTGACTTGCTTTGCTCGCTCAATTTCTAATCGACGAGACTCCAACTCGCGGTTTGTGCAAGAATACTCGATCCTTCGGTTTAGAATCGAGGAGATACGAGGTGCAAGGTACGTTGCCAACGGAAGATCATCTTGGGAAAAAGCTCCGTTTTCACGTTCCAATATCACGAGTCCTAATAAAGTACCTGCTGTTTTACTCGCTTGGGTTGAAAATTGATGGTCCAAGAAGCTGCCTCCAATAATATCATGAATTTCGTCAGGAACTTTTAATTCGGACTCATGGACTGAATTGAATAGAGGAACATACAGAATTTGCAGAGAATTATTCTTGCTATTCATGGAGCATTTGCTCCGGATACTTTCCAGCATATCTTCATCTTGTGTTATTTTCCAATGGTATCTAGAACCAACGGTGGTTATGTCTTCATTTTCCCCTGGCACATCCACATGAATCCAATCTTTACGACTATCCTCTATTGCGATTGTATTGCAGATTGAATTCGTTTCGATTATTTCTTGCTTTTTTCGTTTCTTTACCGCTGTTTCAACAGCTCCTTTCCGTAGCAGTCGTTCAAACTCACACCGGTCTTCACAGTGTAGTCTGGACTTCGACCCTATCATTTCGAATGAATCCTCATATGTAGCATTCAATAATAAAACAGTACAAAGAGATGCTGGAAACATTGTTTCAATCGTTTGCTGAAGTTTGGGTACCAGAATTGGTAGTGTATCCATTGTCGAGTAATTCTGTTCATCAAACGACGCCTGCAGTTGACTCTCAGCGTCTTTAAGAATCTCCCGGTTTATTTCTGTTTGCGTTTCTGAAGTTAAATATTGTTTCGAATTGCTTTCTGCAATTGTTGGAAGAAAAGTGATCATTTTCGCAATCATCCAAGCATGCTCTACTTCTTCTGAATCCCATTGACTAGTTTCACATTGACCTTTGTTTCGAATGACCAAAATACATTCCTCATCTGATACCATCGTCTTCAAGCATATTGCGTTCCTTGTATTTGACAACTTCAGATTTTCTAAATCATTGAAAACCACTTGATTTCTACTCATCGCTGCACTTGCTAGAATAGAACTATCGTTCGTTTCAAGGGCATCGAAGACCAATCTTGCACTTTCAGCATTCAGTTTAGTGATAACATATGAAATGATTCTTTCGAGCGTTGTGCCATCTACTGTGGGAGAGTGTGCGCATTCTTCCAACAGGTCCAATTCATCAGCTAAGGCAACACCAGCTTGTGCAATTGATGCAACGAGAACTCTATCTACGAATGAAGGATCACCAAGTTCAGAACCCATTTTTTCTAAATCACGTTCACTCATGATTCCTCGAACAACTAGATCAGTTGCCAGTGAATCCATTGCTTCTTTCGTAACTTCGTTCTGTTGATTTTGTTTGTGAATTTGCTTAAATGTTGGTGTTAATTTTTTCAACTTGTCAAAAACGATTTCTTCAGGATCATTGGGGACCACATACTGCTTGAGAAAACCTGCTTGTTTATTGGTTAAATTTCTGAACGAATGGCTCGTTAGTTGATTGACTCTTATCGAGTCCTCACTATTTTTCTCAGGTCTCACTTCGGTAACATTGACCAGTTCAGCAGTAGCTTCCAATGCAATCTGAACTTGCAGCGGGGGTTCATTCAGATCTTCTAATATTTTATCTATTTTACTAAAATTCACGCCTTCCGTCGTCGGGACCCAAAAACCCTCCATCAGAGCAACAAAATGTAACGGATTTTTTTTACAATTGTACCACTAAATCTTTTCCTGCAAAACCAGGAACGCAAGTGGCATTATAAAATATAGCTTAGAGTGTCGATTGGGTCAGGAGTGAAGAATGGTTTATCATTCTTTGCTCGTTGCCCCCTAAATTTAGATATTAAGGAGTACGTGAATACTATTTGAGCGTTCGAATGACGATTTGCTGAGGCAATTTATCCCAACTACA
>Ga0105053_10010542_pt1 | contig 11499 bp, 10 predicted proteins | sample BON01_FD_78093 | JGI IMG/M metagenome (GOLD analysis project Ga0105053, IMG submission 78093) | Freshwater microbial communities from Lake Bonney liftoff mats and glacier meltwater in Antarctica - BON-01 | ecosystem: Environmental > Aquatic > Freshwater > Ice > Glacier meltwater | place: Lake...
TAAACTATATCACTTTCGCAGTATTTCACTTTGAATGTTTGATTTTTGTACCAGCCCAACATGTTAACTCGTCTCCCGCCATGGGGGATTCCACGCGTAAACCACGTTTAGACCCGTGACGTCCCGCCCGAGAATGGAAATCGCACTGTTGTTGACCACGAACGTTTTATGTGTAGTAAGTATGTTTCACAAAAAAAGAATGCTGCCATTGACAATTACCAATGGTACAATATGTTACTCAGTTTCTGTAGAGTAATTCAAATTCACTTATTTTAGACTAAAAATTACTACTACATTAATCTCAGTAAAGCTGAATTGATTCATTCGCAATATTAAAAAGTTGACCATCGACCAGTTCAAAGAGGTGAGTGCATTTTTCCATTCTTGGGCGGTTCGTGGAAATGGGGCAATCAAGAAAGAGTATCCGACTCCCATTACTCTCAGAAGGTATTCTATATGAAGTATCTCCTCTCAATCTCTCAATCTCATTCTATGAGATTTTTTAGATTCGCAATCTCTTTTGAGGAGATGTCAAAAAGAATCCCATCGAAGATTGGGAGATTCGCAATCTCCGCCACCCAAGGCGCGGACAGCTGGCTGCAGAGAGTGTGAGACACAAGACATCGATCGAAGACATACTCCAATCACAGTGACAGCGAAGCGTGTGCGCCCAAGCCGTTTATAACATCACAAGGCAGCGTGTTTGGTATTGTGGTTGGAACACGGGATAGGAGCGCCGTGAGATTAGGCCAAAAGAATTGTGAACTGCACGACAAACACGGGCAAGAGGGGAGAGAGTGATACTATTGACGCAAACGCACCGGTTTGTCTACAAGGTCCAGGAGGTTGTGGAGGGGACATGTCGACGGGCGAAGCAAGGCGAGAGGATGCTGGAGCGGCCAGTGGGTATACATGTGCAAAGCTTGGCAGTGGTCGGCAGGATGCACAGCAAAAGTGCCCAGACGCCAGTATGCAAGTGCGAAAGCTCCCGCCGGCACTAACAGATGCTGGCTTGACAACTGCCATCAATGAATTGCCGGTTGGCGCCCGGCTTGCTGCAGAAACAGTCTACAAGTGCTGGCGCGAGGGCAAGTTTGCCAACGACGAGTTTGTCTCATTCCTTCAGTCGATTGCCACCTACAGCCCATTGCTTCTTCAGATGGTGTGTGGGCAAGACGCCACCCACAGCAGACCCATGTTGGGCATGGCCGTCGGTAGTAGCACTCCGTCGGCATGTAGCAGCAAGTTTTTGGTGCCAGCAGTGCAGGCCGTGCCGCATATCCCTGTCGAGTCCCAAGCGGCAATGGGCATCAACACGGAGTGGCGCACGCGGCGCCGGCACGAAGCAGCACGTCGCCAATGCGCAGGCATCGACGGCAATGAGCATCAAAAGCGAATCGGATATCTTTGCCGCACGTTTTCGCTCCTCCGCCAGCAGTTGCCCGCCGCTGCACAGCCTGTGCTACTCGATGTCATGATGGGATACTCGCGCAGGAATACCAGTCCTGAGGCATTTGGACAACAGATGCAGGATCTAGTGGATGCATATCAAATGGTTGCACCCCTCGACTACATTCCCCAGCGTCGCTATCACAATACCATTGCAGTCAGCGCCGGACCAGTGGCCAAGCGTGGAGCGGCCAGTATGAGTGCGGGACCGAGCAGCAAAGGCGCCGTGCGAGGTGGCAAGAAGAGCAAAGCCCAAGTTGCCGTTGTTCCACTAGCAGCCGTTTCGCTTGATGAGGCTGAGCTTGGCAGGTGTGTGTGTTTATTTGTTTGTGTAGTAACATTAATTTTGGCGTGTCACTGTGGGTGCCTGTTGTTGTAATTTTATTGAACAGTCCAGCGCTTTATCGTTATGTGGCTTTCTTGCGTACAATGACTTATTCTCGCTGACATTGAAAATGCATGTGTTTGTGTAATGCAGATACAAGTCTTCGGCCCAATTGCCAGGCGCGCACTTAAGCCGTGTGTCGCTTACGTCACCATATACGGACGCCGACGCGGTGTGCCCAGCATGTGACCAAGGCGCGGCCGAGGACAGTCGCATGGTGCGCTGCAAGGCATGCAGCCAGCATTTCCACCAAGTGTGTGTCATGCACAACCCTTTTCTGGCTCGTGAAGATGAATTTGAGTGCGGCTCGGACAAATGTACGTCAATTTGTGCTCCTGTCTGTGTTCATCTGTTTTTCTTTGCCCAATTTTTTTCTCGAAATGATTCGTTCATTTTTGGCTTGTTACTGTGAAATGGGTTGCTGGCTGTCTGCCTTCACCTCTCATGTGCCTCTTCGTGCATACCTACTAGCATCTGATATGTCGATTTTCCTCTTCAGGCCCTTCTTACGGGCGCGCGCGCAGACCGCCTCGTTACAAGCTTGAAGATCTGGTCGATACGCCATTGGGGCAATACCTCACAGCCCGCAGCCGCGCAGCTGTGGAAAACCCCGAAGATCTCATCATCAAAGTCATCTCCGACAAAAACATGCTCAAGCAACTCCCAGATACGCTCAGTTCCAATGTCATGCCGCATGCGTTGCCCTCATCGTGTGGGTACCGCAGCAAGTGTATTCTCGGATTTCGCCGCTTCCCGTCTTCCGGGTCGCAGGTTGTGTTTTTGGGCATGTACGTGCATGAGTACGGGCGGGAGTGCCCGGGGTCGAATGCAGGAAGGGTTTTCCTGGAGTGTCTGGATTCGACCCCATTGTATTCGGAGGAGAGGTCGGGTGAAAGACAGCACGTCTTGACCAATATCATGCTCGCATATTTTGAGTTTATTACTGCACAAGGCTTCGATTATGCACACATCCGTGTTCCGCCGCCGACGGATGAGAAGGGCTACATTTTCGCAGCGCGTTCTGTCAATGTGCGCCTGCGTGCAGGCATGCATCTTGCACATTGGTTCAAGCGTCTGCTGCAAGGTGCGAAGTCGCAGGGCTCCATCAAAGACTTTTCAGCTAGTCCTCACAATGCTATGGACAACTTTCCGGCGTCGCTATTACAACCTGCACAACTTGCTGCGGACACTGCCTTTCGCTGCGCTACCGAGCAAGGCGCCGGAGGATATGGAGGTGTAGGCGGGAAGGATCGATTTTTTGTTATTAGTCTTGCGCAGACTGAGGTCGGAAGAGGTGCAGGCCAGGCAGGCGCAAATTTGCCGCATGGGCTAGACCCAGAGAGAGTACAGATGTGGGCGTCGCACGCAATGTTGCCAAGTAATATTGCTGGCGACAGAAGCGAACTAGTGACGGTTCTGCAGCAGCAGTCGTTGCACTTTCACACTCTTGCGCATAACAACTACTCGACAATGATGCTTGTACATCATCTGATTGAGGAGCAACGCTGCATGGGTCGCGAGCAAAGACAACAGCACCATCGTGCTTCCTCCTCCGCAGCAACTCAGAGATGCTCCGCCCCCGCTTCTGGCATCAGTGTCGGGGAACAACATGCGCATAATTTGCAAGCATCACATCAATATCAACAACACGCGGGTCATCCATATCAGCGTTCGCAAGCGCAAAGGATGGACATGTCAAGGGCGATGATGGGAGTTGGTGGCGGTGCTGTTCATTCCCGCATGCATGCGAGCATGGAAGGTGATGACGACGGGGCTCCGTCGCAGTCAGGTCGTTCGCAGAGCCAGAGCGGAGGAAGTATCAGCTATTCTGGGGTGAGCCCTTATGTTTGTCTGATCCTCTCAGCATACTGCTCTCACGTGCATGTGGATTTTCCTGGCAATTACATGTGCCTGGCACACGCCACCATTTTGGCATGTGCGTGTTGTTGTACTATTGTTGATCTCTTGCTTCCTGCTTCGTACTAAACCCCACATGCTCCCACTCTCCCCCGTTATTTTCACAGGTACGCATAGTACAGTGCCAGGGCATGCCCGCAGTATCAAATCCAGGGAGCTCGCCTGCAGCTGCAGAGTTGGGACGTTGGTATCCAGGTGCCGCGCATTCCTGCAGCCACAGCAGTAACATGAGTGGAGGGGGAAGCGTGGGCAGCAGCGATGGCAGAAGCGCCAACCAAACTACGAGTCCCGAAAATACAAACGGATGCGCTGCTCAAGACCAATCACATTCAACGGGAGATCAAGCGATGGATTGTGGTGTTGCGAGGACGCGTGCAGGTCGGCAAGGGAGCAAGGTAGTAAAGTCAGAGGGTGGGGAAGAGAGCGGAGAAGTTCTCAAAGCAGGATCACCAGACAACGGGAGTAGTGGAACGTCGGAATCTACACCAAGTGGCTCTGATTATACGCCTACTGATCACACGGATCAAACTGAAAGCGAAGATATGATGGTACTTTTCTTTCTGTCTTGATCGAACTCATTTGGTCCTCCTTTCTGTTACCCCCTCATTGGCACGCCCTGCCGTTCGCTTTCTGTTTCTGCGCTGGAGTAGAATTACGGTAGACTCGCTCACTTTGATGACGTGTCCCATTTCATCAGCACAACGAGTGAGATATCTGGCTCAAGTCTACAGTCACGGGTCATAGCATATTCACACAAGCATCGTGAGGCAAAAGTCAACAGCCCTGCATCTCCACTGATTTGCTCACCACACACACACACAACAGGACACAACAGGTGGCACCAAGGAGTCATCGCCCAACAGTTGGATCCAGAGCAGCGAGACACAGGGAGAGGGCGCACGCATGCCCGGGCTCGTTGAGCAGGGCGATGAGGCCCTAATGAATTTGCTGGGGCAGGGGCGAGAAGAGAGCAGCGGTAATTTTATCGAGGCGTGTGGTGCCGCAGCGCCGTCGCTGGATGACGTGCGACATTCGCAGTGCCAAGTGGGATTGAGCTCGCAGGAACAGCATGATTGGGCGTTGCAGGTGCGTCAAGAGTCCCGCAGTCAAAAGAGCCCAATATTTGATCATATCTTATCAAAACAGCTGTGGATTGCATAATCAGCACTCAGCTCTATGCACAGTTCCCTGCATTTTAATACTTGATCATGGGCCCTGTATTCTTTCTAGCGTGTGGCCGGTGCGTGTGCTCTCTCAAAAGGCTATCTCCGTGCTCGTACATGGCACGTGCACTGCGAGTTTGGCATGTGTAGACTCTCTCAACTATCACAGCGTCTTGCAGCGCGCTGCACAGTGTTGAGTCTTGCAGGACTCGCTTCACTGCTAGTCTATGACTGACAGCTCTGCACGTTGCAGCTCTGCACGTTGCAGAACACGTCTTGTAGGACTAGCTTCACTGCTCTTCTGTGACCGACTGCACTTGCAGAACTCATCTTGCAGTTGCAGCGTGTTGAGACTTGCACAGCTCGTGTGACACATATTGCTCTCTGTGTGTGTCACATGTCACGTTGACACCTCTCATATCTACGTCGTTGACATCTTAGCACATGTGTGCGTGTGTGGATGTTTTTCTGTGTGAGCATGTGTGTATGTTTTTATGCGTGTTGACATCTCTTTGATGTATCTGCGTCGCTGACATCGCAGCACATCAACAGGAACAAAGTGATTGGGCCTCTCTCTACAGCCCCGCGTGAAGGTTGAAGCACTGTTGACTCAACACACCAACCGCAACAGACTGCAACACACTCATATCCCTTTCTAGAGTGTGTTACTCAAACTGCCTGCGCCTCTCTCTGCAGCCCCGCGTCAAGCAGCCTGAGTTCGTAAGAGATGTTGTTTGCGCAGAATATGAAGGTGTGCTGGAAGAATTTGAAGAACATGCCGATACTCATATACTGATAGTAAGAATTTGCGGATTCTTGTAGCAGTCGATCCTGTCGCAATACGCATCAGCATCTGCGGATATTCCAAGAAGATGAGTCTCTGATAAAAGTTCAGAAGTTGTGCGCATAGCCTAAATTGTAGGTTGCTGGAGAGGTTCTCTAAAATGTGTGCGGTCTAAAAGATTTGCATCCTCATGTGAGGGACAACTAGTGGCCTGGCGACTGGGCACACAAACACACACACACACACACATACACAGAGTCATGTGAAGTCGCATGATATGAACAGAACTTGACACATTCGTTTTACCTATTAAAGTTTTTTTGTTAAAACAGTAGTGTCTTTCCAGGTCTTTTTTTTCTGAGAGCCATGTGAATGGGAAGGCTCTTGCCATATACCGCAAACGTTGTCCAAGAATAGAATTTTTTATTGAAAAATTACAGTCGGTAACTCAGGGATGTGGGAGTTGTATTTGTGTGTGGAAATAGCCGCCACACCGGTAACCTTCCCCGGAACACCATTGGGAATGGATACAAGTGTGCGCGGTAACGTTGTGACTAGTCAGTCGGACTATTTCAAGATGGGAGCGGGGGCTTGCTAACGTTGATTAGGAATCGCAGAGTCAAACACTAGAAAGTTTGTTGCAGGTGGAACTTGACAAGTGATGTGCGGCAACCAGATGAAATCCTTAAATTGTAGGACCTTGAGCCTGAGGAATCGCCAATTCGCAAAGGGGGGGTTCCTATTTAAGATCAGGGTAGGTGGGGGGAGGGGTGTATTTAGGGAAAGGCAGTTAAATTCCTCTATTTATAGTGACTCCGTGTTTTGGGCTGCAGCAGCGCCCTGGTAGCAAATCCGTATTATATCCTTGTCGACTCTAGTCAAGGCACGGTCTATGGGATGGCTAAAATTAGTAGGCCTCGTAAAATCATAGGCCTCTTTTGCAAGAGAGCCCCATAAAATACAGAATGTATTCTGGAAAAGAGACATGTAATTTGAAGGAGCCTAGTAATCCAAGCCACCCCATACCTACGGCCCGACTATTGTCTCTCGCTACTTCGCGGCAATAGTGTCGTTGTCACACAGAAATTGTCCCTATGGGGTGGCTTCGGTTAGCAGGATCGATTAAATTATAGGTCTCTTTTGCAAAAGGGCCCTATAAAAAAGACTATATTCTGCAAAAGAGACCTGTAAATTTATCGATCCTTCTAACCGTAGCCACCCCATATCGCGATCATCGGATACTAGTTCCGACTATAGCGACAAGAGCCCTCGTCGGTTACACGTAGTTGTACCAGATTTCAAGTAACATGTCTCTTATGTTTAAAAGAGTCATAACTTCCGCCTATGATAGGGTTGCCAGCAGTCGACTGCCCACATGGAACATGATCAAAATGTGTACCAGATTTTGAATTTCATAATCATCCAGATGCATATCTGTCGAAAACCACGAACCCACGTTTTACCCACAGGACGAGCGGAGAGCAATTGTCGTCCGAATCTAGATCATGATCCATTGTCGCAATCATTATATGGGGTGGCCACGATGAATAGGCTCCTGAATATTGTAGGGCTCTTTTGCAAACTTGAAAGAGACCTATAATGTTAAAGAGCCTCCTAATCATAGCAACCCCATAGCGACAAGATCGAATCGCGAGCAAATCGCGAGCGAATCGTGATATTGGGTTTTTATGATTAGGAGGCTCCATACAAATATAGGTCTCTTTTGCAGAATAAAGTCTCTGTAATAGGGTTCTTTTGCAAAAGAGACCTGTATGTTTAGGGAGCCCACTAATCGTCGACACGAGCGAAGCGCTATAAAAGCGAATCGCGAGCGCATTGCGGTAGCAATTGTCGCTTGCTGTATGATACGAGCATACGAGGGGTGGCTACGATTCGTGGGCTCCCTAAAAACATACGTCTCTTTAGCAAAAGAGCCCTATTCAAGAGACTTTATTACGCAAAAGAGACCTATGTTTATAGGGAGCCTACTGACGTGAAGCCCGACTCGCGCTTGTCTTTCTCGGGCATCACAACGCGCTCTTGTTTGTCGTGATCGCTTGTTGCTAGAGGTTGGCGAAGACTCTTAGACTGCCTTAAGTTGCACGTCATTTTTCGGAAAAGAGCCACTCATCACAGGGCTCTTTCGCGGAAAATGACCTATAAAGATATGGCATCCTATGGGTCTTCGCCACCCTGTATTGTCGTGATCGCTTGTCGCTATTGCTATAGTCGGCAATCGACAATTATAATCGAGCTGAATACTGGATTTTTTTTGACAAAGGGGTTGTCGCTATCGCTTAAGGGCCATTCGTGTGGAGATGTGTCTAGAGACTGTGACCAACTGCTCCAACTTTACTGATTTACTCATAGACTCGCAAGATGTTCTTAAAAAGAAAAACAGTTCGTTACAGTCTTTTTGGCCCCTTTTATATGTTTTGATTCTTTTTTTGAAAAGCACCTTCGTGCGCATACACATTACCCACGTTACTCTTTTAAGTAGTTGTGTACCTTGCGAATCTCACAGCTGACCTCGTGTCTTCTGAACATCTTCCAATCTGCCTGCATGACAGGTGTATGTCAGCCGCAATGAGCGGGGAGAGTTGTAGGAGGTGTACAATAGCGTTCCGGGACATAAAACCCGCTTTCTTGACCCAGCCAGCGAGTTTCTAAGCACACACTGATGAAGCCAGAACTCAGCCTGCCAGCGTTGTTTCTATAAACCATTAAAAAACTGCCACCCAGCCAGCGAGTTTCTACACTCCCCGTAGAAACTCTAACTTTGTAGGAAGAGATTTTATGAATTGTTAGGAAAATCATAGAGAAAATCATTAAGATTTTTCATAGAGAAAATCTGAGATTTTCACACAGAAAATTAAGATTTTCATAGATAAAATTAAGATTTCCATAGAGAAAATCATGAATCATTAGGAAACTGCCCAAATCGCTGCCAGTGGGTTTCTAAACCCACAGTGAAGAAACTGGCAAAATTCCAGACTACCGTTTCTATAAATCATTAAGAAACTGCCCAAATCGCTGCCAGCGGGTTTCGAAACCCTCAGTGAAGAAACCGCCCAATTCCAGCCTGCAGTTTCTATCTGCCAGTTTCTATGTCCCGGAACGTTACTGTAGGGAAAGAGCGGAGGGCAAACGCGTCGAGGACGGAGGGGACACGCACGGTGAAAATGGGGGGGGGCGATTCAAAGAAGAAGGAGAAGGCGGAGGAGGAGGAGGGGAAGGACCCTTCCTCACGAACCCGTGGTAAATGCAAGAGGTTTTCTGAGAAACAATTCGGGAGGGGGCCAAACATCGCGACTTTGAGCTTACAATCGAATACTGATCATGCACACTTCAATCCATGTCACGGTCATGCTGTCTCAATGTGGTCATTGTCACTTTTTTTGGTTTACATATGCATGTATGTATATATACACGCACGCAAACACACACACACTCTCTCTCTCACACACACACACACACACATATGTACATACTATATGGAAAAAAAAAACAGACGCTGCTTGGGGGGTATGAAGGACACTGTTGGTAAGCAAAGGCTTAATGCCGTATTTGCGAATTTAAAAACCTGGATTCGAAAACCGAAAGAAACACTGTATTCAGCCACTGCAACTCGGCGTGATGAAGTTTGTTGCAGGGGTTTCCTGTCTGTTTCCTTTCATATTGCTTCCTGATTTAGTCACCTCTTCCGTCTTAATTTGCCCTGTTCGCAATACAAAAATGATAGGGGGGCCTCAAAGTCAACTTACTTCCTCAATTTCACTTATCAACTTACATACCTCCATTTCGCAAATGGTGCCCCAGGGTATCTAAACCCGAATAAGGAACAGTGGGGGAAAAAAACGTACTCTTGGCTGGCCTAAGGTTAATCATTTGTTAATTGAGTCGTGACTGGCCCGTACCCCGAGGCTACGAACTCGCATGTGTTCGCTTTTTCGCAATTTGTTGAAATTTTGGTCACGCGGGATTTGTGTAGTACCAAATATTTGAATTTGAGCTATGGAAACACATTTCGATACCGCGCGCTGTTGCGCGGATTTTGGATGTAAGAGGTGTAATCTGTAAATGTGCATTTGTAACAGCTTCTCCTTTTTCATGTCAACATGAAAAAGGAGAAACTGCTACATGAGACCAAAAGAATGAGGACAAAAAAAAAAGTGAGAGCTGGTGAGAGGACAACAGTGGAAACACCTGCAACACGCATTGCAACAACAAATTAGCGTACCTAGCAGAGCCTGGGCCAGAGGCAAAGGCAGAGGAAGAGGCGAGTGAGGCGGGGGCGAGCAAGGAAGTGTCCAAGTGTGCAACAGACTGCAAATGTATGTATGTTTATACATATATATATATACATATATATGTATATATACATGTGTATATGTATACATATATATATATATATACATATATACACACATATTTATACTTTCAAATATATAGGTGAGTTCGTGCCACAATATGCATATACGCAACGGACTGCCAACGTGCGCAACCGGACTGCCGACTGCAACACACCAAGTGCACCAGAGGTCAACACGGTGCAACACGCTCATAGCTCCACCTAGAGGATGTTACTCAACGTGACTGGGCCTCCCTCTTTCTTTCTTTCTGTTCCTCTTTACAGCCCCGTGACTCCCAGGCTTTGTTTTTTGTCCCAGGAGGGGGGGGAGGAGGAGGAAGAGCAGCCGCAGCTGTCAGTGGGCTGGAACAAAACTGTAATAAATGTTTCCGGCTGAAACACAATCGTAAATATCCAAGCAATATGACTAACATAACTTGTGTTTCCAAAATTTAGACAACTTTTGTCAAAATTGACAGTGTTGTTTTGTAGAGACAGATTCGCAATTTTGGTAAAAATTGACCCAAATCATTCAATCTGACTACTAGCCTAGTTCTTACAGTCATTTCCTAGCATCCCCAAAACATTGGCTCAGCCCGTTGCGAATATCCCAGGGAAGACCTCCCTGTCACATTCGCAACGTGCAGCTGGGCTAGCCCAGTCCTACTGGGCTTAAGGAACCGCCCCAACTCCTTAGTAGTTTGCAAGGAATTATCGCAATCCTAAAACTTTGAAGGCGGCAACAACCCAGGAGATAACTTATCGCTTAGATCTCTTCCCTCATAATGCCACGAATTGTATTTTGTTTTGGCAGAAAATAACATGGGAAGTAAAGGGATGCTAAGAAGCATGGGATGACTGATCTGTTAGACTCGTATCCCACTCCTCAAATTAGCCACGAATCGTCAAATCTTCTGTCGGAATATGACCTAGGATGGTACAGAATGGCGAAGATGCATATGATGCCTTATCTTTTCAGGTCATTTTCCGCAAAAGAGCCCTATGATTACTGGGTCTTTTGCGGAAAGAGACATGCAACTTAAGGCATCCTGTGCATCTTCGCCACCCTGTATGCCATCATATGCATCTTCGCCATCGAGATAGCATTTATAATTCTATACAGAAGACGAGCGTGACCAGAGTTTTTCCTGGTGTACATATACGTATATATTTGTATATGTGATTGTGTTGCAGCATGTGTTGCAGCGTGTGTTATATCGTGTGTTGCGGCATGTGTAGTAGTGTGTGTTGCAGACTGTTTACGATTCATATTCTCAGGACGAGCGCAAGCAGAGTTCTGCTGGTGTACATATTCATATATATACATATATATATATATATATATATATATATATATATATATATATATATATATATATACCAGCAGAACTCTGTTTGCGCTCGTCCTGAGAATATAAATAGTAAAAAGTCTGTAAAACACAATACTACA
>Ga0105053_10010543_pt1 | contig 11499 bp, 10 predicted proteins | sample BON01_FD_78093 | JGI IMG/M metagenome (GOLD analysis project Ga0105053, IMG submission 78093) | Freshwater microbial communities from Lake Bonney liftoff mats and glacier meltwater in Antarctica - BON-01 | ecosystem: Environmental > Aquatic > Freshwater > Ice > Glacier meltwater | place: Lake...
CTCCCCATCCCCCGCCATCGCATGCGCCAACCCCGCATGCAGGTCGATGAACGCAACCCCAGGTTGTGGAAACAGCAGCACCGCCGCCGCCGAAACCTCCCCCCACAGCCCCGTCTCCACCGCCGCCCCCGCCAGAAGCGCTGCATGCCACTGAACGCCGCGCTGTTCGCCCCGCCCCGCGCCACCTAAACTCGCCGATATCACTCGGACAGCCCCCCCCACCCAATGTTCGACCGGATCACCAGCGACCCCACGCTCCTGAACGGCCAGCCCACCATCCGCGGCATGCGCCTAACCGTCCGCCGCGTCATCGAGGCCCTCGCCATCTACCCCAATTGGGATGACCTGCACCGCGAATACCCGGAGCTTGAACCCGAGGATATCGGCCAAGTCCTAGCCTTTAGAGGCAGGCATTTATAAAACGTTATAACATAACGACAATAAAGTGCCAGAACTACAAAACACGTCATAGTGCAGCCCTCGCTTCACCTACCCCACCACGGCCACCCCACCCGCCAAAGTCCGCCCTCGCCTCCCCTCCAGCATCCCCCGCGCCTCCACCCCGCGCCCCACCCGCATCAACGCACACGCCATCGCATACTCCAGCAAGTCCCGCTGCGCCCGGCTCCCCCCGAACCGCTCGTGCTCCGCCAGCACCGGCCGCATCTCCCGAACCACCACCTCCCACTCCCCCTGCGCGAACGCCGCGAACCCCCGCGACGCCACCGCCACCAGCGCCCCCGCCGGGCCCTTCGCCCCTTCCACCAGCCGCGCCAGCCGCTCCCCGTCCCCCGCCATCGCATGCGCCAGCGCCGCATGCAGGTCGATGAACGCAACCCCCGCCTGCGGAAACACCTCCGCCGTCAGCGCCGACACCTCGCGCCACAGCGCCCCGTCCACCGTCGCCCCCGCCAGCCCCGCCCGGAACAGGAACGACGAGCTGTCCGTCACCTGGTTGATCTGCGGCCCCCGGCACACCCCCGGCCGCAGCCACGCATCATACGTCGCCCACGCCTCGCCCAGATCGCCCCGCTGCATCGCCCACAGCGCCAGATGCCAGTTCAAGTGGCTGTGCAGCGGCGCCTCCGTCGCATATCCCACCAGCCACTCCCGCAAAAACCGCACCCCGTCCGCCCCATCCCCCGCCTCGTAGAACCCATGCGCGCTGATATGCGCCGCATTGGCATTGCCCGGATTCAACACCAGCGACCGGTCCACATGCCCCCGCCCGCGCGAAATCTCCCCCCGCTCGAACTCCGCGAACGCCAGCGCCCCCAGGAACCACCAATCGTCCCCCAGCGCCCCCTCCAGCGGCGCCAGCAAGTCCAGCATCGCCCGCTCCCGCCCCGCCAGCCCGGCAAACCCGATCAGCCCGAACACCCCCGTCGCCGGCGCCAGCGCCATCGCATCGCGCGGCCACTCCGCCACATGCGCCCGAATCGCCGCCAACGCCCCAGCCCCGTCACCCCCGAGCAGCAGCTCATGCACCGCCAACTGGCGCCGCTCCCGCGCCGATACCCCATCCGCCACCGCCCGCGCCTGGCCCAGGCAAGCCCGCCCCTCCGCCGCCCGACCCTCCATCTGCAGGCTCCGCGCCAGCGCCACATGCCCCAGCACGAACCCCTCATCCGCTCCAACCGCCGCCGCGAACCGCGCCCCGGCCCCCGGCTGCGACGCCAGCAACAAATCGCACCCCGCAACGTACTCGTCCCGCGCCACCGCCGAGGCAGTCGAAACCGCCAAGCCATACCGATCCCGAAGCATGCACCCCCCATTCCGATGCCAATCAACCTATCACGATCCTGGCCCCAAAACCGCCCACGCAATCCCTTGGCGCGGCCATCCAAGTGAATTAAACTAACGGAAATGCAACCCCTCGCCGCCCTCTTCTCCACCATCCTGGCCGCCCTGCGCGCCGCCATCGCGCCCGTCGCCGCCCGTGACCGCACGCGCACCGCCCTGCTCGTCCACGTCTGGTCCCGCCTGTCCCGCATGGCCACCCGCTTTGAACGCCTCTTCGCCCGCTGGCAGGCCGGCACCCTGCCCAAGCCCCGCCCCTCCCGCGCCGGCCAGCCCCGCAGCCGCGCTAACACCCCCCGCCTGCCCAGCGGCCGCGCCTGGCTCGTCGTCACCGTCCGCGAAACCGCCTCCATCGCCCTGCAGATCAACCTCGTGCTGTCCCACCCCGACCTCCCCGCCTTCCTCCACGCCGCCCCCCAGGCCGGCCGCATCCTGCGCCCCCTCTGCCACATGCTCGGCCTCCCACCGCCCACGCAGAACCCGCAGCACCCACGCCCGCCCCGCCACCCCCATCCCCCGGCCGCCCCACCCCCGCCCCTCCCCGCTCACACGCCCCTGTGCGCGGCCCCACGATTTTCGCCCGCCTGACCCAACCCGCCTCCGCACGTCCTTTTTATTACGATATCGTATTAACTTGCTGCCAGATCAAGAACCCTGCCGAACCGCGAAACCCCCGCTTGGAGGCGCGTGCAGTTGCAGGCAGTATGCCCCCACCGGATCATTTCCACTTCTCGTCCGTGTGGAATATCCAAACCACTTGCCACGCAATGAGAACAGGGCGACAAGTCCCTGGTCCGAACCCAGGAGGCAGCCATGTCCACCCATCCCGAGACCATCGCCCTGCATGCCGGCTGGCGCCGCGACGAGGCCACCACCGCCGTCGCCGTGCCGATCTACCAGACCACGTCCTACCAGTTCGACAGCACCCAGCACGCCGCCGACCTGTTCAGCCTGAAGGCCCTGGGCAACATCTACACCCGCATCATGAACCCCACGACCGACGTGCTGGAAAAGCGCCTCGCCGCCCTCGAAGGCGGTGTCGCCGCGCTGGCCGTCGCCTCCGGCCAAGCCGCCAGCGCCTTCGCCGTGCAGAACCTCGCCCGCGTCGGCGATAACATCGTCTCCTCCACCGACCTCTACGGCGGCACCTGGAACCTCTTCGCCAACCAGATGAAGGACATGGGCATCGAGGTCCGCTTCGTCGACCCCGCCGACCCCGAGGCCTTCGCCCGCGCCACCGACGACAAGACCCGCGCCTACTACGCCGAAACCCTGCCCAACCCGAAGCTGCGCGTCTTCCCCATCGCCGAGGTCGCCGCAATCGGCCGCCGCTTCGGCATCCCGCTGATCATGGACAACACCGCCGCGCCGCTGATCGTCCGCCCCTTCGACCATGGCGCCGCCGTGGTGATGTATTCGCTCACAAAATATCTCGGCGGCCACGGCACCTCCATCGGCGGCGCGGTCATCGACGGCGGCAATTTCGACTGGGAAGCCCACGCCGCCCGCCAACCCGCCCTGAACACCCCCGACCCCAGCTACCACGGCGCGGTCTGGAGCCAGGCCGTCAAGCCGTTGGGCCCGATCGCCTACATCCTGAAAATGCGCGTAACCCTCCTGCGCGACCTCGGCGCCGCCATCAGCCCGTTCAACGCCTTCCTCATCCTGCAGGGCATGGAAACCGTCGCCCTGCGCATGAAGGCCCACAGCGAGAACGCCGCCGCCGTGGCCAAGTACCTGCAGGGCCGGCCCGAGGTCTCCCGCGTGATCCACCCCTCCACCGCCACCGGCAAGGCCGCCGAACTGACCGCGAAATATTTGCCGCGCGGCCAGGGCGGCCTGTGCGGCTTCGAATTGAAGGGCGGCTCCGAGGCCGGGCGCAAGTTCATCGACGCGCTCAAGATGTTCTACCACGTCGCCAATATCGGTGACGCCCGCAGCCTCGCCATCCACCCCGCCAGCACCACCCATTCGCAACTGAACCAGGAGGAACAGGCCGCAACCGGCGTCTCGCAAGGCTACGTGCGCCTGTCCATCGGCATCGAGCATATCGACGACATCCTCGCCGACCTCGGCCAGGCCCTCGACGCCGCCGGAGCCTGACGCCAATGACATCGCCGGTGACCGGGAACCCGCTGGATCGCTTCCGCCTGGACGGCCGCACCGCCCTGGTCACCGGCGCCCGCCGCGAAATCGGCCGCGCCATCGCCGAAGCCCTCGGCGCGGTCGGCGCCCGCGTCGCCATCCACCACGCCGGCACCGCCGAGGAGGCAGCCGACGCCGCCGCGGTGGTCGCCGGCATCGGCGGCGGCGCCCAGGCCTTTGCCGCCGATTTCGCCCACGAGGGCGCCGCGGCCAAACTCGCGGCAGACGTAACTGCCACGTTCGGCCAGGTCGACATCCTGGTGCTGAACGCCTCCATCGAAATCCTGGAGCCGGTCGGTGCCATCACCCGCACCGCCTACGACCGCCAGATGGCGATCAATGTCTGGTCCACCCTGGAACTGCTCCAGGCCCTGGTGCCGCCGATGGGTGCCCGCGGCTGGGGCCGGGTGGTGACGATCGGCAGCGTGCAGCAGCTCTCGCCCGCCGCCGAAATGCTCGTCTATGCCGGCTACAAGGCGCTGCAGCACAATTGGGCCATCAACCTCGCCCGCCAGTTCACCCGCCAGGGGGTCACGGTGAACAACCTCGCCCCCGGCCTCATCGCCACCGCCCGCAACGCCGAGCAGATCGCCACCCGCGGCGAACAGATGCAGGCACGCATTCCGGCCGGTCGCATGGGCCGGCCCGACGACCTCGTCGGCGCCGCCCTGCTGCTGTGCTCGGACGCCGGCAGCTACATCAGCGGCGCCAACCTCTACGTCGATGGCGGCCGGACGGTGAACCTGTAGCGACCAGCCCCGGCCCTAAAGGCGCAGCAGGCTGCCGTAGCCCGGCACAGCGGCATTCATGCCGGCCAGGCGCAGGCAATGCCAAAGGCTCACCTGGTTGGCCGACAGCACCGGCCGCTTCAGGTCCTGCTCCAGCGCCTCCAGGATCGCCACGCAACGGAATCCCGTGCCCGCGATGAACACGCCATCCGCGTCCGCCGGACAGGCAGCACGGATCTGCGCATACAGCGGCTCGACCTCCTGCTCGAAACCCATGCCCTGGGGATACAGCTCGCCCGGCGGCAGGTCGCGCCACTTGCGGCCGGGGTCGTAGCGCAGGTGGCCCGCCGGTGTAATCCCGTGCTCGGCGTAGTAGCGCACGCCCGCCGCGGCCGTTGCATCATTGAACCAAGGCGGCAGCACCAGGAACGGCCGCCGAACCCCCGCGGCCCGCAGCGCGGCCTGGCTGTCCAGCCCGTTGGTGGTGGCAACGACGCCCGCGCCGAGCCCGGCGGCAAGGCTCTGCACCACCGCCTCGTCCCAGCCCTTGCCGCCCAGGATGCTGCTGGAACTGTGGCCCACCACCACGGCCGACAGGCGCATCGCGGCGAACGGCCGCAGGCCGCGCGCCACATCGTCGGCAAGCTCCACCCCCGAACGGTCCTCGCGCCAACTTGCCCAGGGCGTGGGTGCGGTGACCCGTGCGGCATGCACCGAAACATGCGGCGGCGCCATCGCCCACCATTCCGCTTCCGGCACGGCCTCGTTGCCGACGATGAACATGCCGATCCGGGCCTGCCAGCCCCAGTTGTCCCTACCTGCCACCCGCCGCCCTCCTGTCGCGCGCCGGACCGTCGGCTTCGATCTCACCGGCGAAGAACGCCGCCGCATTCTGCGCGGCATCATGGAACGGCAGCAACACGGCATCCGCCGACCGGGCCCGCAGGGCGTCGGCTTCGGCATGCGAGTGCGCCGTTACCGCAATCCGGCCACGGAAATGCTGTGCGCGCAGGGCCGCGATCAAGGCGATGCGGTGGTCGTCATGCGTCAGCCCGCCGGCATGGGCCGGGATCGAGGAGATCGCCCAGCGCGCCCCCTCGATCGGCAGGGATGCGACCAGTTCCGGGTCGGTTGCGTCGCCATAGACCGCGGCAAGGCCCAGGCCGCGCCAGTGGTGCACGGCCTCCGGATCGAAGTCCACGCCCAGCACCGATACACCGCGGTCATGCAACTGGCGCGCGATCGCCCCACCGAAGCGGCCCAGCCCGAAGACAATGACATCGGCCCCGCCCTTGAGCGCCGCCTCCGCTTCGCCCGCCACCGCCTCCTCGCGCCAGGGATGCGCCCGCTCGAACAGGCGCAGCGGTCGGTCGAGCCAGGCCGCGAGACGATGGGAATGGGTGATCATGTAGGTGGACAGCGCGATCGTCACCAGGCCGACCAGCGTCACCAGGCCCAGCGCCGGGGCCATGACGTGCCCGAGGGTCACCCCCATGGCGGTGAAGATGAGCGAGAACTCGCTGATCTGCGCCACCGTCAACCCGGCGAGAAAACCAGTACGCCGACGATAGCCCATGGCGCCCATGATCGCGACAACGATCAGCGGATTGCCGACCAGCACGAACACCGACAGCACGATCGCTGGCCAGACCTGCTCGCCCAGCGCTTCCAGGTCGAGGCCGGCGCCGAGTGCGATGAAGAAGAACAGCAGGAGGAAGTCGCGCAGGCTGGACAGCCGGGCAGCAATCGCCTCGCGATACTGGCTGGAGGCAAGCGAGACGCCCGCCAACAGCCCGCCCAGTTCCTTGCCCAAACCCACATAGTCGCCCAGCGCCGCCAGCAGCGCCGCCCAGCCGATGGCGAAGCCGGCCAAAACCTCGGGTGCGCGAGCCAGGCGCGCGGTGAGTGGTTCGGCCACGAAGCGGATGGCCAGGCCAACCACCAGCAGCATCAGTCCGCCCCCGGCGATGACGCGCGCCAGGCCGGCCATCGCCGTACCCTGCCCCGCGCCCGCGGCCAGCGCCGAGACCACCACCATGGCCAGCACCACGACGATGTCCTGCACGATGAGGAAGCCGAGAGCGATGCGCCCGTGCAGGCTGTCGATCTCGCGCTTATCCGACAGCAGCTTGACGATGATGATGGTGCTGGAAAATGTCAGCGCCACCGCGACATACAGGCTGGCGAGCGGGTCGAGCCCTAGGGCCAGGCAGAGCAGAAACCCGATCCCCGCGGTGAAGGCCACCTGGCCCAGGCCGGTGGCAAGGGCAACAGCACCAAGGCTGCGCACCAGGCCGACATCGAGCTTCAGCCCCACCAGGAACAGCAGTACGGCGATGCCGAGTTCGGACAGCAGCTTGATGTGCTCGTCGGACCGCGCCACGTCCAGCACCGCCGGCCCGGCGAGGATGCCCGCGCCAATGAACCCCACGATCAACGGCTGGCGCAGCAGCAGCGCGACCAGGCCGGCCGCGGCACCCAGCATCAGCAAAGCGGCAACCTCGTAGAAGACCGATGCCGCGAGAAGGTTCTCCATGCCCCGCCCCCGACGCGCCGCTCAGCTTGCCTGTGCTGGCGGAACGGCCAGCACGTCGCAGCGGGCTTCGGCCAGCACGGCGGCGGCGACGCTGCCGATCATGGCGCGGCGCAGCAGCCCGGCACCCGCGGTGGCGATGATCAGCAGGTCCGGGCGCAGCCGTTCGATGGCGCGCCCGATGACCGCGGCGGGCCCGCCTTCCTCGACCAGCCGTGTGGGCGCGCGGTCGAGCCCGAGGCTGGCGACGAAGCCAGTCAGCGCGGTGTCGGCCTCGCGGGCGGCGTCGGCGACATGGGCTGCCAGGCCCGCCTCGTTCAGCGCCGCGCGGGTGATGGCCCCCCTGGCCGGCGCCTCGAAGGCATGCAGCAGGGTGAGTTCGGCGAGCGCCAACAGCCCGAGGTCGCGCGCGCTGCGCACCGCATGGGCCGAGTGCGCCGACAGGTCGGTGGCCGCGAGGATGCGGTGGTAGGGTGAAGCGGGCGGCTGGTTGACCATCAGCACCGGCGAGGCCCCATGGCGCATAACGCGCTCGACCGTGGTGCCGGCAAACAGGTCGCGCAACGGGCGACGGCGGTGCTCGCCCAGCACGATGAGATCGGCGGACTGGGCCTCGGCCACCCGCAGCACCGCCTCGAACGGGTCGCCCTCCTCGACCAGGATTGTCGGGCCGGTGGCCTGGACCGCGGACATGCTGGCGACCTGCTCGCCCAGCAGGGCCCACGCCTCCCGCCGCTCGGCATCGATCATGCGGCGCGGCTGGTCGTCGTCCACGGCATGCAGCAGCACGAACCGGGCACCGCTGGCGCGCGCCAGCATCGCAGCCCGGCGCAGCGCCCGGTCGGAGCGCGAGGACAGGTCGCTCGCCGCCAGCAGGCAGCCCATCGTGGGGCATGGTGCGTTGTTCGCTTCCGCTTGCATGGTGGCGCGCGCTCCCTGGATACCTGTCGGCAAACTACCGGCTGCGGCGATAGGGTGCACGCGCGAACGCCATGCGGCGGCGGAACGCTCCACCGCACCGCCGCGCAATGCCGATGGTGCGCTTTGCAGGTTGCGCCAACGCCCCTGTCTGTTAGCCTACGACCAAGCGCACACAATGACGCGAAACCTAGGGAGGACATCATGGTCCGCACATTTGCGAAGGGGCTGGGCGCAGCCGCCATCGCGGTTTCTCTGGCGTTCGCCGCCACGCCGGCGGCCGCCCAGAAGACCGTTACTGTTGCCGTGGGCATCGACCCTACCAGCATCGATCCGCACAAGATTTCCGGCGGTGGCGACTACCAGTTCTTCAACCACGTGTTCGAGGGGCTGTACGGCCACGACAACGCGGGCAACCTGGCACCGGAACTGGCGATCAGCCACGAGGTCAACGCCGACGGCAGTGCCTATACGTTCAAGCTGCGCCCCGGCGTGAAGTTCCACAATGGCGAGGCCTTCACCGCCGAGGACGTGCGCTATTCCTGGCAGCGCGCCAACGACCCCGAGACGCGCAACCCGCGCGCGGCGATCCTGACGCGCAACATCGTGGATGTCGAGGTGGTCGACGACATGACGGTGCGCCTGAAACTCAAGGCGCCTGACGCCTCGTTGCTGGAGAATTTGGGCGAGTATTTCTACATCGTCGACAAGACGACCCTGGAGAAAGTGGGCGGCGAGGCATTCGGCCGCCAGCCGATCGGCACCGGGCCGTACCGCTTCGTTTCGCGCAGCATCAAGGAGAACATGGTACTGGAGGCCTATCCCCAGCATTGGGGCAAGGTGCCGAAGATCGACCGCCTGGTGATGCGCGTGGTCTCCGACCCGCAAACCCGCATCGCCATGATCCGCGCCGGCGAGGTGGATGCCATCGTTGCCGTGCCGCCCCAGGTGGCCAAGCAGCTTGAGAGCGACCCTAACCTCAATCTCGTGGTGGCCGAGAGCTTCCAGAACATCTTCATCCTGCTGAACACGCGGGCCGCGCACGGCCAGTTCGCCGACCCGCGGGTGCGCCGCGCGCTCAACCACGCGATCGACCGCAAGACGCTGATCAGCAAGGTGATGTTCGGCTTCGCCAGGGTTTCGGCCGCACCCTGCAACATCAAGATCACCGGCTGCGACATCGGCAAGGACCCCTATCCCTACGACCCAAAGAAGGCGCGCGCCATGCTGGAGGAGGCGAAGTTCGACTTCTCGCGCACGTACACCTTCTGGGGCCAAACGCCGGGCCGCGCGGCGCAGAGCAAGGAGGTGGCCGAGGCGGTGGCCTTCTACCTGAACCAGGTCGGCGTGAAGACCAAGATGGAGTTCCTGGAATACGGCGCCTGGCTCGCCCGCATTACCGCGAAGGAATACGACAAGTACGACCTGCACTGGCAGAACTGGACCGACTACAATAACGACCCGATGGGCCGCCTGCCGCGGGCGATGCGCACCGGCGGTTCGTTGTCGTGGCACTCCGACCCAGCGCTCGACAAGCTGATCGACTCGGCCAACGCCATCGTCGATCCGAAAGTCCGGCTGGCGCACCTCCAGAAGACCTTCACCCACATCTACGACAACCCGCCCTACATCTTCCTGTGGACGACCAACGAGATCTATGCCACGCGCAAGAACCTGCGCTGGGTGCCTCGGGCCAACGTCTCGTGGCCGGTGTTCTGGGATGTGGAAAAGAATTGAGCTGACGGCCGGTCCCATTCGCGATGGCTTTCTACATCCTGCGCAGGCTCGGCCAGACGGCGATTACCGCCGTGTTTGTCAGCATGATCGTGTTCGCCCTGGCCCGGGTGACCGGCGACCCCACGATCCTGCTGCTGCCCACCGAGTCCACGCAGGAAGATCGCGACTTCTTCCGCAAGCAGCTCGGCCTCGACCTGCCGCTGCACCTCCAGTACCTGACCTTCGTGGGAAAGGTGCTGGAGGGCGACATGGGACAGTCGTTCCGCTACCGTGAACCGGCACTGCGGATCGTGCTCGACCGGCTGCCGGCGACATTGCAGCTGGCGGCGGTTTCAATGGTATTCGCCACCACCATCGCGCTGCCGATCGGCATCCTGGCGGCGATCCGCCGCGGCACCTGGATCGACACGCTGGCACGCTGGTTCGCAACCCTGGGCCAGGCCACGCCGACCTTCTGGCTGGGCCTGCTGCTGATCCTGTTCTTCTCGGTGTATCTCGGCTGGCTGCCCACATCGGGGCGCGGCGGGATCGAGAACCTGATTCTGCCGGCGGTGACGCTGGGCTGGTTTTCCGCCGCCGCCATTGCCCGCCTCACCCGCTCGTCGATGCTTGAGGCAATGCAGAGCGACTTCGTGCGCTTCGAGCGCCTGTCGGGCCTGCCGGAATGGCTGGTAGTGCTGAAGCACGCGCTGCGCAACGCGGCGATCCCGATCGTCACCTATATGGCCCTGCAGTTCGGCGTGCTGCTTTCGGGGGCGGTGGTGACCGAGACGGTATTCGCCTGGCCAGGCGTGGGGCTGATCGTGGTGGATGCCATCAACGCGCGCGACTACCCGGTGGTACAGGCGGCCGTGATGGTGACCGCGATGCTGATCCTGGTGCTCAACCTGCTGGTCGACCTGCTGTACAGCTGGCTCGATCCGCGCATCCGCTACTGAACGAGAGGCGGAATGTCTGGCTCACTTCTCCTGCGGCGCTGGTCCAGCGGACTGCGCGACGGCATGCGCGGCGCGCCCGTGGCAGCGACGGTGCTGGTGGCGCTGTTCGTGGCCGCGGCCGTGTTCGCCCCGTGGATCGCGCCGCACAACCCGGCCGACCAGAACTTCCTCGCCTCGCTGGCACCGCCGTTCTGGGCGGAGGAGGGCAGCCTGGCCAATCTGCTGGGCGGTGACAACCTGGGCCGCGACATCCTCTCGCGCATCATCTACGGGGCGCGGCTGTCGCTGATCATTTCCGTGTTCGCCATTGTGCTGGCGGGCGGCGTGGGCGTGCTGCTAGGGCTGATCGCGGGCTACGCCGGCGGCGCGATCGACGCGCTGATCATGCGCATTGTCGATGCCTTCCTGGCCATGCCGTTCATCCTGATGGCGCTGGGCTTCGTGGCCGCACTCGGGCCGAGTGTGACGAACATCATCATCGTCATGGGCATCACAAACTGGGCCCGCTACGCCCGCCTGGTGCGTGGCGAGGTGCTGAGCGTCAAAAGCCGGGACTTCGTGGCCCTGGCGCGGGTGGCCGGGCAGGCGCGCTGGCGCATCGGCGTGATGCACATCCTGCCCAACGTGACCAACAGCATCATCGTGCTGGCCACGCTCGACCTCGGGCGCGTCATCATCCTGGAAAGCTCGCTGTCCTTCC
>Ga0105053_10010550_pt1 | contig 11492 bp, 8 predicted proteins | sample BON01_FD_78093 | JGI IMG/M metagenome (GOLD analysis project Ga0105053, IMG submission 78093) | Freshwater microbial communities from Lake Bonney liftoff mats and glacier meltwater in Antarctica - BON-01 | ecosystem: Environmental > Aquatic > Freshwater > Ice > Glacier meltwater | place: Lake...
CTGAAAACTAGAACTTCGTCAACAAAGAGTTTCAGCATAACGATCACCAATGTACCGACTCTACGAAACCCAAGGAAAAAGAACAGCATGTAAAAACAGCCACTCAGAATGGACAGAGCTGATAGCAAACGCTCCAACGGCTCTATATTGAGATAATGTGACATGATACACATGATGGAGGTGCTACAGCTCACCAATGAGAAGAAATTCTCAATGAACTCAGTGGATGATACACCGGTGAGATATTTTCTACCACGAAAAGTCCACAATTCGTCCAATTCCACTTTCAATTTATCCGCTGCAAATGATACTACTCCAACGGATGTGCATCCATGAGAAATCTTGGAAGCAAGCAGTGATGGTAACACTTGGCGACCTCCTCTTACTCCCACGAATGAAAACGATGTGTATGTCAGTAAAACCATATACGCGATCCACTTGATCATCTTGGTGTAGAATTGCTTTTCCATACCATAGTCCCATAGCTTCACGAAACATGAAGCTATGAATGGATGCTGCAACATATTAATGTGTTTTTTCCTCACGATGATTTCCAAAGCGCCGTTTGGCACCACCAAATCGTGAATAGGATGTAAATATGCTGAAATGGAAGCGTATTTCCAACGCAAGGTTCGCCGTTCATTAATAAGGGCTTCCAGTGATTCAAAATGGTCTAAATCCGCGGCCAAAGCTAGGGGAGTTAACTCGGTGTTATTTACTTTTGTATGCAAGGCATCTACGGTTGTCAGTCCGATGGTATTCGAAATTTCATTCAACTTGGAGATTCGTTGGATCATACCAGGCAAATTCTGAATAACTGCCATATGAAGAATGTTGTTGCCATAATTATCCGTCTGCGTCACGATCTCGTTATCAAGTTGTCCCAATTTTTTGATTAACATGTTGAATATTTTCAAATTGTTTGTGGAAACGGCAAAATGAAGAGGGAATTCCCCGAAGTATAAATGGTTCATGGATCTCCCGTATTTCATGGAGAGACCTTGACACATGTTGATCAAAGATCCCTCTTGATGGGGATCTAAAGAAACGTCCGAAGGTTGAAAGAAAGTGCCCACAGCTTGACTTTTCATCAATTTTCCCAGGCATTCGTGCTTGATGCTTAATTTTATCAAATACTTGCAGAATTCAAAGTCATTTTGGGATATGGCGAAGTGCAAAGCATTTTCTCCCGTGTACAGGCCGCTACTACCATCTGGAGTAGTATATTCCTCTATAAGCACACGTTTCCCGATGCTTTCCAAAATCATCTTTGGTAATTTCCTATTCTCTTTTGAAGATGTTAAAACAGAAAAAAGGAACGGAGACGCTCCAGCTGAGTTCCTCTTGTATTCTCTCTCTTCAATAATTGTAACTATTTCTTTCGGGTCCTGAAGGGACTTGTTGGAAGCATTAAAGTCAACAATCTTAGCAAACACACCGGATTCCCCGATCGCATCTTGTCCATCCTGGAAATCATTCGATTTTTTCTTGTTTCGCCAATAGGTTTCCACAGCAAATTCAAAAGACGTTACTACCGGGTTGTACGAACCTAGCCATGAGGTCGTTTTACTAAAAAAGGCCTTCTGGATAGAAAATTCTATGGGTTTATTAAGCCGGCTGCCTACCAATCCTCCTATTGCGAAACTCAGCACGAACCCTAAATTCATTTCGTTTGACACAATTTGAGCTGCTAGCACCACGAGTGCAGGAACCAACGCTTTCAAAATGGATTCAAATCCTTCATCTGGTTTTTGTTTCTTCCCATGGTCTAGAGAACTCGAACGCCTCTTAGACGAGATGCGACTGCTTGACCTGCCAGAGGATGACCGTTGGCTTTTTGGCGAATCACTCATGGCTGTGTTTCAGTAATTCAGTTATTCCGCTCTGAGCAACTGCTAGAAGCTACTAAGAGTATTCGCTAGTCTCCATAATTAATTGCAAAAACGTTCATTGTGAGCTATAGACTTACTTAAAAAACTTGATGGCTTCTTTTTTCTAGTAATTTGCCACATTTTTCTAGATTTTCTGTCGGATGGTGTTTGAAATGCTTATTATAAAGAAGTTTGCAAGTCTGACAGGTGCTAGTGGTATTTGGTGAAAAACTGCCTCCCATCTTCAAATGTTTGTGTTTATTTATGGTTTCCACGTTTTGGCATCGTAATAATGGTCTGGTCAATAAGAGGATGCTTCGGATGTGGTAGATCGAGATGGTCCCTTGTGCTATGACCGTACACCAATTCTACGTACTTTCTATACAGCCAGCTACACTCTCGGTATATCTCCATTGCTTGCGGTAACTGCTCAACAGCATTCTCGTATCGCTCCTGTGATAATGGGTGTGAACTCAACATCGTAAGATTCAAGTTTTCCTCGGATTTCCCCGTCATTTCCTCCTGTATGTTTTTCAGTGTTTCGAACATTGGAATTGATTGTCTTGGATCAAAACAAGCTCGAGCACATACTTCCAAACCAAATTTATCTGCTTCTCTTTCATGATCTCTAGAAGATGCAGCTTCTATAACCCCTGTTAACAATGGCATCGACAGCTCAATAAGAAATCCACCGAGACCACCTGTAGGATCAATAAGGGAGGTCAGAATAATCGCAACACTTCGAATTAGGAATTGACCTAAAAGCGAATCTCTGTTGTGATCTAACAAATAGTGTGATAATTCATGACCAAGAACCAATGCAGTCTGGTTGTCCAAATTCTTCATGTGGGTTAAGAGACCTTGGGTGATGAACACATGTCGAGGAAGCAAACCATGTACAAAGGCATTGGGTTCGGGCGAGTCAACAACCGTAATCGTCCATGTTTGCTCCAAATTGTAACGTTTGGTTTTCCATATCTCTAATTCAGCTGATTCATCGCCACTAACATACGCTTGCTTTTCAATTTCAGTGATTTTATCATTCACCAGAGCCAATGCCGCTCTTTTCAGTCGACTAAACAATCTTTGTGAAGTTTTCATCCCTGTCCATATATTATTATCAACGGACACAGAATGAGGTTCACCTGTCTCAACGGAAAACGTGCACGCTCGACTTTCGTTCCTCATGGCAAGCAACTTCAAACTCTGCGTCTCTCTCGCAGATAGATACTGTTTCACGCCGAGACCATTCAACACAGCCATCTTGGTGGTATCTTCGAATGCCTGTGGATTTTCAACAACTTGCGCCTGTCCCATGACATAACACGAAACACCCAGAGAACTGATCAGAGCTACTGTCCTACTGAAGCGAAAGACGCGACGAAAAAGGGGCCATCGGAGTATCATACGGGATCGAAACGACTGTTTAGTCGAACCATTTATAAATGGTGGTGCTGGTTTCAAAATCATACTTTTCTGTTGCTCTCGCAGCAACCGAACGTGACCCAACATGTTTTTAATACCAACTCGGGAATAAAAAATCCCAGTCGACTAACAATCTTTGTTAATAAGTCTTCATCCCTGTCCATATATTATTATCAACGGACACTTATGGAACATGTACTGGTTATCGGCGGTGGTATAGCAGGTGTTAGCACTGCGTACCTGCTATCTAAACAAGGATTTAGAGTCACTGTTGTGGATAAATGTATGGATGTTGGATGTGAAACCAGTTTTCTTAATGGTGGTCTTCTCTGTCCGTCGTTGAGTTATCCCTGGTCCAACACATCCGCCATTCCAGTTGCGCTTCAGTCTGCATTCGCAAATGATAAGAACCGACAAGCAATTAGGTTGAACCCTGCGTTGATCTCGAGTGCATTGGCGTGGCGATGGATGGGCTCTTTTGCTTGGAATATGGCACCGTGGAAAGTGGCATCGAACCATGTAGCTTCATACAACTTATGCGAATATTCACTCAAGTGCATGAAGGAAGAAAAGGATCAAGGTGTGCTTTTCACCGCCCTGGGTTCTCTCCAGGTTTTTGGAATCGAAGCCTCTGCGCTAGCCCGAAAGTCTGTCATGGATCGAATGAAGAATTCTAAGACGGAGATTTTAAATTGGCTAGAAATCAAGCAACTCGTTCCCGTCATTGAGACGAAAGTTCAATATGGAGTTTTAAGTCATGGTGATACTAGTGGTGATGTTTTCAAATTCACCACATCTCTGAAGCGATTATGCGACCCGGATAAAGTGCGTTTCCTGCCGAATACTTCAATTGAAGGCTTGGAGATAAAAAACAAAACCATCTTGCATGCAGTTACTTCTACGGGATCAAAGATGCATGCTGATAAGTACGTCGTTGCTACTGGTAATGGTGCTCCTCCTCTTGCTGTACTAGCAGGAGATGTACTGTTGTCGCTACCTGTGAAGGGGTACAGTGTACATGTTCCTGTCTCGGAAGCATCACTGATGTATAACGTATGCGATGATATTGGCAAGTTTTATTGCTCGCCGGTACCAGGGCCTGCTGTTAGGCTATCTGCTTTTGCAGAAATAGGTTACTCAGATACCACTCCGCACCCAGATCGTGGCACAGCGCTGATCGAGATGGCGAATGATAGATTTGAACCAGGTTTCTTGTTGAAGGAACAAGCGGTCGTACATGCTTGTTGTAGACCACAAACTCCTGACGACTTACCGGTTATTGGGCCTAGCGCGAATATTAAAAATTTATGGTACGTTACTACATCGACTAGCTCGTTTCCTAATATGAATTAGGTATAATGCAGGGCACGGACATATTGGTTTTACTCGGGGATTTGGCTCGAGCAAATTACTGGTGGATATGATGACTGGGGTGAAACCGCAAATCGACCCAGTAAGTTGATATTCGATATTTATTTCATGCAATTAATACCATGTGCAAAGAGTCCATATAGTCCTCGAAGGTGGTCTTGGTTGATATTCTGAATTCTGTTTACGATAACGGCGGACAAATTTGAAATCTTAAAGAGAATTCAAGTCGATTATTTGATGTCGGATCGATACTCGATATATTCTTCAAAAGAACAGAATTAAGTCACATGATTATTATACTCCTTTAACCCTGGCAAGCACCATTGGAAGGGTCATACCAAAAGATTAGCAATCATTTTGTGAGTTCTGTCCAAATCAATATGAATTGATTTTCACAATGTTTATTAGATAGTATTTTAAAAATTGAAATCTACAGATGATATAGCTATTCTGTGTGAAACTGCCGAATCCCTACCGATTCGAGGAATTCCGCATCATTCCTTTGAGTCGCGAAAAGGTCCCAGAATCCAAAACGTCTCCTTCTTCTAAGAGCTGGATCTCTCAACGGGAGAAGCAGTACCTTCTTGCAAGCTTGTATGTAATCACACTTTCTTTGAAACATATACACTGAAATCTTGTCCATTAAGATCCGATGATTCATTTCATAAAACAAAGTGCCTTTCGTCTGTAGATACATGTCCGTGAAAACCCTGACGGCAAGATGCTTCTTATCGTAGGTGAGATCATGGCCAGCAATGAACGATTTACATTTATCCATATGCGTTTCAAAATCAGAAGGTCTGGCTTCCTCAGGCAACGTATCGCATAAGGCTTGAAATAGTGAAAGCATGTCGCTGGTACGCGAGTCAACATTAGTTTTGCCAATGTATACAAGTTGACGCACTGCGAATGCCTTTCCTGTCCTGATGTCGTAAGGATTTCGAGTAGCAACACCCAAAAGACACTTTACAGAGTGAGAGAGAGAATCTTGCCAACTTCCATCGTTTCCCAGTTCTTCGGTGACATCGGAGACGATAGCAGCCCGAACTAATTCAGGGTTCTGATATGTTTCGATAATTTCGGTGTAAGAATGGCCATTGTGAGCCTCAACCAGATTATCAAGAGATTTCTTGTCAAGATACTCGTGAACGTGGCAAAAACACTCGTTCATCACCTTCAAATACATGTCGCTCAGGCGCATAGCTTTCGCCACCCAAGCATAGAGTCTCTTCGGATAATGGGTTTGAATATATACATCTCTGCAATTGATAAACATAAACAGAACGGATGGTCTCCAGAATGATTTATGGAGGTATCGTTGAACAACCAATGCCGACATGGCGAGTTTCCTCACTTTTGAGAATTTAGGAAGATTTTTTGTCCCAGTGCTGGGTTCAAAATAAGTCCCGAATACTTTATCATAAAAAATGGGGTCAATCTCGGAAGGAATAATTCCCGCTTTACGCACTCTCTCAACTTTGACACCAAACTTCTCGTCTTGCTTGGATTTAAACTCAGCTTGCGTTTCAGACTGGCGTTTCAAGGCGAGATTTCTGACATCGTCAACTTGGTAAAAGTTCGAAGAAACCAAATGACGGAAACTTTCCATGTAATCATCGGTCACGCAGTCCAACCCGTTTAAGTCCTGATCTGAAAGTCCAAATTCATTTTTCGCCATTTGTCCACTGATCCTGGAAGATTTAACAGAGATGAATGGACGTGTCATATTCGGCGGAATATAAGCGGGCCGAGGTTTCTTGCCTTGAGCAAAAAAACTCTCCTCAGTTGAGGCAGGATGAACAGGATTGAAAACTTCAACTCTCCGTGCGATGCACTCGAACACTGCTTTACGCGCTAGAATAAAATCTGGTGGAGGGCATCTCTTGCGACGGTTCGGGCTGTAGAGCTCTTCATGCAAAGTCTTCTTCTCGGGAGCAGGTGGCGTAGCTGCTTCCATCATTGTTGATTGATTGATTCACGCCCTGTTGTATTTCACTTAACGAAAACTATAGTAATACCAAAGTGGTGTATTCTTGTTTCCTTTTCATGGATTTATTTCCTCATTTTCAGTTTTACTTTTTCAAACTGTTTTTACTTTATATCAATTTTTATCAATATTTCTAAAGTGAGGCATTGAACTAGCCGAATTGCTTTGTCTTGCTGTTTTTTGGGGGGATTCTCAGACTGATAAATTTCTTTCTTCTGATTAACATGTCAACGGGAAACGTCTTGTTTCATCTACTGATTTTACCTTGTTGCATTGAACAAGTGTTTGAATCCAACATATGTTCTAGAAGATGATCAGAACCATGATTGGCGACTCTTCAAAGAATCAGCTTTTCAATGCTGTCGAAAAGGTTCCAGCACCTGTCTTTATCGAGCAGCTTCAATCATCTCCATGTACACTCTCATCTTAGAACTATTCCAATCTTATCTCCATGATAGTTGTCCAATCATTTCTTGATTTTCAAAGGAGCCGCTATCAACCACTCGTTTTGGCCCTGCGTATGGTTCTTCTGTAGTGCAATATTTAATTTAAAAGCCCCGATTTAACATTTGAAGTCATTTTGCTGTTTAACCAAGTGTATTCTGCATGAGATCCTTTCCACTTTCTGCTTGGACAATTTATGATGCATTCGTTGCTGCTTTATTATTGATGTCACAACATGGTTTACAGTCTTTCATCAGTTTACTAATGGTTGTCTTAGATTATAAAGTTAGTTAGATTCCTCCAATAAGTCAATGCCAAACGTCTAATGATATTCAGAGCATGACCATTCTTCCGGATGAGCATCTTGTTCCCAGATTAAAGACCTACAACCGCATTTCACGAAATTTACAGTCACTCAGTTCGAATAGAGTGATGGCCTGATCCATCCTAATTTGCTCAGCCTAGCTACTGATCATTTATACCATGAAACTAAATGATGGACACATCTCATTCCAGTCAATGTGGCCTTCATCCTCCTTGTTTGACCATTGCAAAACAAGACTGAGAATGTAAGGGGGGCTATTTTTTCAACGGCTCTGAATCGCAATGATGGAGGAGCAGAGGAAGAAATTGCTGGAAGGAGATGCGATTCTCTTGAGGAATAGAGTTCGACATCTTCAGATGGAGTTGGAAAAGACAAAGATGCGTTCTTCTGAAACTGAAAACCGTTCTTCTGAAATTCGTCGAATGAAGAAGAAGATGGAAGAACGAAGAACACACAAAAGAATTAGCTTATCCAGTGAAACCGAACGGCAGGAGAAAAGAGCAAGAGAATTGCGCCGGGTTCAAGAAGATGCGAAGACAAAACTATTGCAGGCGAAATTGAAAGTTGAAGAGGAAGCAAAAATGGAATCTGACAAACTCCGAAAGGAAAAATGCCGAGCTCGTGAAAAGTTGTTTAAGATTAAATTTCGGGAAGAAGCCATCACCAGAGAAAAGGTCCGAATTCGTAAATTGGAAGTTGAAAAAAAGAAAGAGAAAGAAGAGACCTCAAGAAAGCAGGAAGAAAGGCGAAAAATAGAAAGTGTGATATTGACAGTGGCAACCGAAAGGATGAATAATAGAATGTTAGACAGTAAAATAGAAATGTTAGAACGGAAAGAAGGTAAATGGATTGCAAAACTGAAGGATATCTTAGTGGAGCAACAAAGCACGTTTCAAGAGCTTGAATTGGAGCTGGCTAAGAACATCACTTCTTAAAATTTAATCAGACTTCTTGTAACTCATTAAATCAGGCTAGAAACTATTCAGATCTCTGTTTGAATTAAGCTGATATCAAGGCTTGCTTGCGGCATCAAATTTAAACCATTCGACCGTTTTTCAAATAATTCATTTGATCGAGAAATTTTCAATTATTATCACATGAGTTCATCATCGTCAATTTGCTCGATCACGATGGGCGAGTTTTTCAGCTCTAATTCGGCTTTCTTGAGAAGCTTTTGAATTTGATCTTGTTTTTCTTTTTCTCTTTCCTTTTCTTCAATCTTGGCTTTTTCAGCTGTCTCTTCTTCGTGTCTTCGTGTCTTTTCAAGTCGCTCCCTTTCTCGTTCATCTTTGATGTGTTGCGACATCATGTCACCAAGGTGAAATCGATCCTCTGGAAGGATGCCCTCTTCCTCTTTACTCTTCAATGGATCGTCATTCACACCTAGTGCTTGCTCGTCACCGTCACCAGATGTTGCAATGGCATTTTGTAGCAGCCATGGTCGACTTCCAGGGTCAGGACTAGTACTATTCCTCCAGCTGTGGTCAAAACTACGAGGCAATACAAGTACTAGTGTACCTTGGCTATACTCAGCAGAGCAAATCTCCGGATTCACCGGCAAAGGTAAATACAATGCCAAAGGCGAATAGAAAGGTGGCGCCTTAACTGAGACAAATTGACGCGACACTGACAACTGCAAATGCTTGATCATCTGGTCGACGGAGGAAAATGCTTCCACGTTCAAATGGATTACAATACCGGTTGAATCATTATCGTTGTCTTCTTCAGGCTGAGGATCTGGTAAGATAGCTTCGCATGCTTTGGCATTGTCTGGGGTGTCCTTGTATACGGCAATAGAATGCGACATTTGCTTAGCTTTGATTTTCTGTTTCATTTCCGGTTTGGATTCAAATTGTACTTCCTCTATAACAGGCGAGACTTTCTTCCTGATGAACTGCGGCGGTATTCGAGTCTTATCACCCTTGTAGTCCAATTTGGGTAGTTTGTATTTATAATCTACGGCGGTGTTGTATTTTTGTTCCACATACTGCAATGCCAGCTCGCAAAGGAAGCTCCTGGTTGAACCTGTGTTGTCTTCCTGTATATTCGTGAGTACTTGAGGGTTCACTACGATATCATACACGGTACACTCTTCCTTCGACTTGTCCACATCGTTTCTAGGCGGTCCTAAGCTCAAAGGTATGTTCAGGCCTTCCTGCTCACTGCCATCTTCCTAAACCATAATTCAATAAACGCACATGAACACACATATTCGAACTTACCATCAACTGACGCTTGTTGGACATTTGACCCAACAAGGGAGACACACACACGTTGATGAATACTTTGCGTTGTTCCTGGTTTCTCGTTTTAATCACAAACCCAGCTTTCGGTTCCACTTTGATTCCTTCGCCGTCTTCCTGAACTCCTGTTTTGGTCATCATTTTTCCTCCTGGCAACTTTGGAGCAAAAGTATCATCACTCTCATCTTTGGTAACAATTCCATCTTCCTTGCTAACTGCCATGTCTTGCATGTCCTGTACAAGAAGAGCATATTCACCGGGATCACTAAGCTTCAACTCCTCTAAATACAAACTCCAGGCTTGCGGATCCATACCTCGTCTTTACCAGAAAAAGATGCGGGGACCTGTTCTATATTTTTCGTTAGTGTTTAAGCTAATTTGGCTGTAGTATAAATGGATGGAGCTGGTGGTAAGAATTGTAAATCCGAAAGCAGGTTAAAGAAGTTCTCTCGCTCGACGACAGTGACGCCTATAGTTAACTAATAAAATGCCTACCAGAGAGAGAAAAGTCGAGTACTTCGCGCGAGTGAAGGTACTTATGGCTGAGTACAGCAAGATCCTTATTGTAGGAGTCAACAACGTCGGCTCCAAGCAGTTCCAAGACATCCGTATTGCGCTTCGAAACAAGGCTGTTGTACTTATGGGAAAGAACACCATGATGAGGAAGATCATCGAAGAGTTCGTTGAGGAAAATGGTGGAGAGCATCCTATCTCTAACATGGAGCATTTGGTTGTTGGACCAATTGGATTCATCTTCACTAACGCTGATTTGGGAGAAATTCGTGATGTTATCCAAGATCACCGAGTGCCTGCTATGGCTCGTGCTGGACAGGTTGCAGAGTCCGATGTCATTGTTCCACCTGGACCTACTGGTTGTGATCCTGGACAAACCGCATGGTTTCAGGCGCTCAACGTACCAACCAAGATTTCCAAGGGACAAATTGAGATCGTTTCTGAGCTTCGACTTATCCAAGCAGGTGAAACTGTAGGACCATCTGAAGCTGGACTTTTGCAAAAGCTTGATATCAAACCGTTCACCTATGGATTGGTTCTTCAATCGGTATACGACAATGGTGCAGTATTTGATGCCAAGGTTCTAGATATCACTCCTGAATTGCTTCAACAGAAATTCTTCCAAGCTGTTCGCAAACTTGCATCAGTGAGTTTGGTTGCCGGATATCCTACTCTTGCATCCCTTCCTCATTCTATCGGTAATGCGATTCGTCAACTGATTGCTATTGGAGTAACCGCTGGTTTCACTTTTGAGCAGATGGGAGATTGGTCAAAGCACGTCACTACTCCAGCTGCTGCTACTACTGAGGAAGAAGCTTAATTTTTTAATACAAGTTTTTTCACTTTAAAATTTATCGAGAATACACAACCTACTCCTCTGGTTCTTCAGTCGCAGGAATTGGGCCACACGGTCGTACCATTTTCTGTAGCAGCGACACTCTCACTCTTCCTATAGACTCATTTTCTGCAATGGCAAAGTACGTCATTAAATCAGCGTGAGCCAAGTGCGAAGCCAGAGTATCTCTATGCATACTAACGCCCCACTCATACTTTGATATGTCTGGATGTCCTGTACCACTGAATTTGTTTTGAAGGTGAGTCCAATTGCGACTCAGTGAGACGTTCACGTTGAACCTATCGCTGGACATGATATGGTGAGGCGGTACGGTCCCCGTGGTATAATCGGAAAAGTCCGTACACATTTAACTAACTTTTCCCAACAAATGTTTCAAAAATGGTCGATTTGCTCGATATTTTTTTTCAGGAGTTTCCATTTTTACGCACCAAATGTAAATGGAACAAGATTTGAAACC
>Ga0105053_10010552_pt1 | contig 11490 bp, 5 predicted proteins | sample BON01_FD_78093 | JGI IMG/M metagenome (GOLD analysis project Ga0105053, IMG submission 78093) | Freshwater microbial communities from Lake Bonney liftoff mats and glacier meltwater in Antarctica - BON-01 | ecosystem: Environmental > Aquatic > Freshwater > Ice > Glacier meltwater | place: Lake...
AGCCTGACACATCGAACGTGAACAACGCATCTTCACTGGCATCCTGGTCAGCAATGGCCGTGCTCTGCGGAGGTGTGTTGGTGTCAGACACCACCACATCAAACGTCGTTGACACATTGGCACCGGCCACATCGGTCGCCTTCACTGTAATCGTCGTCGTACCCGCATCGGCAATCCCAGGGGTACCCGTGAACGTCGTCCCGTTGAAGGAGAGCCAGCCGGGAAGACCTGTTGCCGTCAGAGTCAGCACATCGCCGTGAATCAGATCGTCATCGGCGAAGGCGTTGCCAGGTACTGCGAAGTTAAAGGGGGTCCCTTCCGCTGCGCTTTGGTCCGCAATGCCGTTCAGAACCACCGGGGAATCATTCGTGTTCAGAACTGTGATGTTGAATGAAACCGTAGTCGAAACACCTGCGGCATCGGTGACCGTAAGTGACACATTCGATTGGCCTACATCGTTGTTGTCCGGCGTGCCGGTGAACGTCGAACCCGCAAAGCTCAGCCAGCCAGGCAAGCCAGTTGCATCAAACGCGATCGGCGCGGAGACATCGCTGAAAAGAGGTGATACATCTAGCACGAACGGAACATCTTCGTCCGCAAACTGGTCAGCTACAGAGCCACTTGGAGGTGTCGAATCAAGAGTGAAGATGAGCGAAGTTTCAGCCGTGTTACCCCCGTCATCATCCGCCTGTACGCGAAGCGTGTATGTACCGTCTCCAAGCGTCTGGCCCAGCAAGCTTGCAAGGAATGCTGCATCGAAAGTGAGCGTGCCGTTGGGCCCGACAGCTGAACTGCTGGTGATGTCCGTAAATGTACCCGCACCTGATCCTTCAACGAGAGACGCTCGCAATGCCGTAATGATGCCGTCATCGGAGACCGATCCAATGACTGCCGGATTAGCCGTCACGCCATCGGTGTTACCACCGGGCAGATTCGCTCGACCCGTATCCTCCAAAAGGCTCAACAGAATCCTCGGAGCCGTATCAACCTGCCCCCCAAACAAGACTGCGAATCCCTCAAAATCCCAGCGATTGTCAAACAAAGGCGTATCACCAAACAGGCCAATGGGCGTAGCCAAACCCGTTACCACGTCGATAGAAACAAGCCCCTCGAAAGATCCACTTCTCTGACCGTGAATTGCCCCTGTGTCACCAAGTGTGCCATAAAGCACGCCATCGGCACCGAAGGCGATGTCTTCAATGTCATCTACACCGGATGGCCCTATGTTGAGGATCTGCCCCGTGGCCATCTCGACGCGCACCATAAAACTCATGCTGCCGTAGGAGGAATAAGCCGCGATCAAGTCGCCCGAGGTCGGATCAAACGCAATACCGTCTAGTTTTGGATCAATCGCCCCCATCGCCACCAGTTCGTCAGGCACGGGCATAAGCAGCTGCGAAATGAGAGTGGCCTGTCCCGTGGCCTTATCGATGCGGTTCAATTGGCCGGGATTTATGGCTGGCGTCGCATCCACCGCAAACATCTCACCTGCGGCATTGAAGGTCAGAGCATCAACATCACTGAGCCCCGTGTTGCCGATGACTGTGACAATCGCGGTGGTCGGATCGATGGTGACCAGCGTCCCGGTATTCACGCCGTAGAAAATCCCCGTCGTCGGATCAATGGCCAGATTCTCGATGTCGCTGAAGATTGTTAAGCCATCAGCGCTGCGAAGCTGGCCGATGAGCGAAAATGCACCGGTGGCAATATCGATCGTACCGAAGTGATCGCCTGAGTCGCTGACACCAAATCCCTGACCGCTTGGCGCACTGCTCAAAGCAAGTTGAGTCGCATAGGGATCAGTTGAACCTTGCGAGGACATTGAACCTGCGTTTGCTGGATCCAAAATACTCGTAGTCGACATCAGCAGACGTGATTCCAAAGTCTCAAGAGACTGCCCGAAGGTGTGCGCATGGGCATCTACGACTCGACGGTCTCGCCGAACACTGGCCTGGCCGGAGAACAACTGCCCCACGGCCTCGCTTATACGCCTTAGCCGCTCTTTGCCAAGCAGTTGGCCAAAAGCCTTTGACAACAGTTTGTATGCCCGCGATTGAATTGACATTTCTGACTCCCTCGTGCAAATGCCTACCGTCGCAACTCACCGACACCAAGACAGCGTGCGTGATTCGCAATCACCAACACGAACCGGCCTCGCCGGAACTATCTCAAGATGAATTTTTAAGCTACCCGCCCATTTATGAAACCCCGAAAGTGAACAACCGACATGAGCTCTTATCCAAAGGTTCCAAGCCAGTCCAAGCTCCTCCGCCAAACTCAACCTCACCTTGGGATGACAAGATAATCTCTTCTCTTGCCGAATTCAATAGGAATCTGCGAGAATCCAAAAATATAATTGCCACATCTCGGAATGCCGTCCACTTAAGCGTTTCTCCCTTGCGTTCTCGTCACTTACATCAGTTCCTACCGTCGTGACCGCTTCAGCAGCGGGTATTCCTTCTTTCGCCTTCAGATCACACGCAACTGGTTCCTTCCCGTTCGATCCGGATTCACGATCAACATCGTCACGCGCGACAAGCCCAGCAGACGCACCGCCGCCTGGCGATGGGCGTCCACGAAGCTGATCCTCTTAACCGGGATTTCCCAGTTGGACTATGGCCAGCGAACACCGCCAGCCACGGGTTAGCAGTTTACCATCGCCCCCCCCCCCGCAAGGGCTTCTCTACATTTTCTGGAGATTTTCTTTAGATTTCTCTCTTGGTTCAAGCCATATTTGGGGGCTTGGGTAATCTGGAGACATGCTTCGCCGATTCGCGGCGCACCGATAGCAACGGGGTTGATGTTGGCCTGAAGAAGTGTTGGGTCGCATCAGGATAATGGAGGTTCCGGCTGTTGCGGGGTCAGCAGGCGCAACCGCAACCGTTCAATGCGGCAGAGGATCAATGCGAACAGGGATCGAGGGATCGCCACCTCCGCCAACTGGAACACCACGCGCCGGGCGTGATGCACGACTTTGTAGCCGATCTTGATGAGCTTGTTCCGCAGGGTCGTGAGCGTCCAGTGTTTCACGCTCGAAGCGGGCCATCTGACTGGTGGATGCGGCTTCCTTGTCCGTAGCCCGTCAGGCGACTGTAGATCGACTGCCGCAGCAGCGCCGTCAGCGAGTGTCGGATGTTGGTCCCGGTGCGAGAGTCCTTGAGCGCCGCGCCGGCCGTGGCCGTCAACGCGAAGGCATCATCGACATCACGGTATGAGCAGCCCTGTGTCACTGCTGATGGTCGCGCCGCGAAACTCGATGCGGACCGAGCCGTCAAAACCGAGCGTTAACGCTTCCTTGCGTGCTTCACTCATGAGGTGGGCCTTCCATGGCAGAGGTGAGGTGATGGAAACACCTTGTATTACGGCCTCAAGTGCGAGTTGGTTCTATCTAAATTGTGATTTCAACTGGGAAATGTGGGTTAACAGGAATTCTTTTACGGTGGCAGTTTCAATTCCATCGGGCACTTCACTTCGCCTGCGCATCCCATTGCTTGAAATGCTTCTTCAGCTGCTCGATCGTGTGCCGCCACTTCGGCGACATCGGGCGAGCCACTGTGTTCTGATTACCGAACAGCCCCACCTCATCGATCGCTTTTTCCTCGGGCACGGTATCGAGCCACTTTACCTTCACGAAGCGCTCCGCCATCTCAGGATCATCTGCGCGCGGCCCGAACTTCTTCGCGTCCTTTAGTACCTCCATGCAGGGCTTCTCACCATCCGTCGTCTGCACCTTGAATTCGTTCACACCCTGAGACCCTTCCAGCACCTTGCCCACACCCACGTAGCCCGTCTTTGGAATCTTCACCCACACACGATCGCCAGGCGAAAGCATGTCGAGTGTGCGGGTGTACCAGCTTCCGCCGCCAGCGCTGATGAAGCCGTAGTTCACCGCATCGATCCATGACCGTCCGCCGTAGGAAACATAAAACTCCCCGTTCCATGGCTCCTTCTCGCCCTTGGTTTTCGTCGTCGTGGCGTTCACCTGCGTCTCGCCCGGGTCGATCAGCCACGCACGGCTGAGCAGTTGCTCGCCACCGTTTTCAAACACCTGAAAGAAGATGACGTTGATCGCAATATCACGGGCGTTGAGATAGTTGATGATGCGCTCGGTGGAATCATCGAGCTGGGCCGCGACGATGATGATCGAGTGCGACTGGTTGAGCGATTCCTCATCCAACTCGGTATCGAACCGTGCCTTGAATGCCTCGTCGAGACTGCCGCCCTTGGAATAGCGATCGTATATCTGCGTGATGCGGTCAGCGGTGAGCTTCTCCAGCCACGATGCATAATCAAGAGCCTGAGCGACGATCTCGCGGGGCGTGCGGTCCCGCTTCAGTTCGATCAGCACCAGAGAACCATCCGGCGCAATCGCCATCAAGTCGATGATCCCGCCGAAGCTGGTGCGCTCCTGCCGACCGATGAGCATCCACTCGCTGGAGAGAACGCGTGGATCGAGGACGATCATGTCCTCGAGCGTTTTCTCGTTGGCCAGCTTGCTGGTGGTCAACGGTGCGGGCGTCTGGCTGACTTTCCAGATGGCATGTTTGATGGGCATCGGTCATTCCTTGGACTAGTGGCTTGAACTTTCAAACGTTCCGCTTTAGCGAGCGGGTTCCCTGTCTATGCCCAGAATAATCGAATCCGATGGCGAGCTCTGCTGTTTCTTTTCGGCACCCGGATTTGTCTACCCTGAGCATTTTTCATTTTCATTACTCGTTGTAAGTCATTTCAAATATTCTAGTTGCGCTCTGTCTAGGGGTAAACGGGTAGACGTCTACCCGGAAACCCTTAGTGGCTGAAGCGGTAATGCCTCTGCGTGCATCGAGAACGGCGAATCGGGGCAGGATTGGGCATCGTGAAGGCTTCATGGGTGAGGTGAGATCGTGGTGCGAAGCGGAGAGATGAGGATCGCGTCAGCCCATAGTTTATCACAAATTAAACCTCGGGTCAAGGTTTTTTTATTATTAAATGTGGTGATCGCAGGGCCGGCGCATTGGGGGTCGTACTCCCCTCCCTTTCAGGGAGGGGCGGGGGGAGGGTCGAGTGATCGATGAAGAATATTGCTGTATTTGCCGCAGGGATGATCGGCAACGCGACCCTCCCCTAACCGCCTCCTCGCTTAGCGAGTCGCCTACGGAGACCTGGGAGGGAGGGGAATAAGAAAAAAACATTGGCGATCGGGCTGGGCATTCCCGGCTCAAGTGACACTGCGCGGCAGGCCGATGGACGGGCGAGTCAGCTTGGGCAATGGGATGGGGTCAGGATTCGTCAGCTCCGCGACGACGGCTTCCATGAGTATCTGGGCGGCAGCGCTGGAGGTGGTGAGCTGCGATTCCAACTGATCCACCAACGCCATCAACTCATCGACTTTGGCGACGATGCGGCGTTGTTCGGCGAGGGGTGGGAGAGGGAATAAAACTTGCGCAAGTGCCTTCCCAGTAAAGTGGGGTATGCCGGCTCCCGTGTAATACCGCTGGAGTATGCCATCACACTCATAGATGCGAATGCAGTAGGTAAGAAAATTTCCGTTCAAACATGCCAACGGCCTAACTCGATGTAATGCCTTCTGGAAAGTGATACCGGGTATCTCGCCAGTCCAAACGGCCGATCGTGCGATTCCGTGCCCGCCTTCACATATCAAGACATCGCCGGCGTCCAAGTGGAAGTCGCCGACCTCACCCTTCTCAAGCAGCCTTGTCTTGATGCTTTCACTCTCGCAGCGAAAACAATGAACGTTCGTGTTTCGCAAGTACGGATGTGGATCACCGGAATTCTTTTCCTTGTCCAGCATCTTGCCCAGTCTGGATTCGGCAACGTCGGCAACCGTCACCCAGCACCACGAAGCAGGAATTGTGATGGGACAATCGTCCGCAGCCAAAACGATTGGTTTTCGATCCGTCAAGCCTCCCTGCGCTCTCGCGTTTCGAATCGACAGTTCGACTTCTTCGTCATTCGGACTTTGCGGCACCAGCTTGCCCTGTACGGCGAGGGTGAGGATGGATTTGCGGAGGTCGGCGGGGGTGATGGTGTAGGCGCGGTGGAAGAGGAAGTTGAGGTTGGCCGGGGTGGGAGCGTCAGCGAAGCGGGCCAGCGAGGCGCGGGCGAGGTTGGCGTGCCGGGTGTCGCGCTCGGCCTGCTGCGCCTCGAGCCGATCACACAACGCCATGAGTTCATCCACCTTCGCCACAATCCGCTTCTGCTCGGCGAGGGGTGGGAGGGGAATGTCGAAACGTTCAATCATTCCTTTGGTCAGTGCCTGACGTGTTGCCCCAACCTGAATCTCGTTAATCATGCGCTGAACGGCGGGACTGGCCAGAAACAGCGAAAGAAACCGTGGCAGTAATTCGCTGGTTGGGCGAATGATCGTCACATGCTGATTGACGCGAGCTCCGTCCATTTCAGCCGGCGCGTATGTCACTCGACCAATTGACGCTCCTGTGATGTTCAGCAATACATCGTTCGGCTGTACGGTTGCACTCGATAGTTGTTCAGCCTGTACGTCATCCAGGTACACCAAGCCGATCGGCGTGAATCCTGCAAAGTGAACATTCATCGACCTGATGAGTGGCGTGCCTTCGCTGATATACGTTTCTCGTCCCCCGCGTGGTGTTGCTCCGCTGCCAATCTTCGTCGCCAAAGATTTCAAGGGCTTTGATTTCCATTGCACATCCTGCGCAACTAAGCTCCCACTGAACGCAAGGTGCAACACCAACTCCCGCATCTTCGCCACTGCATTTGGCGCATCAGCGAACTGTGCAAACTTTTCAAAGAAGGTTTCCGTTGTCACGATTTGCTCTCTTCGGCGGCTGCCCATTCGAGAAGTTTGCGTTTGAGCAAATCTTTGGAGGGGAGGTAGAGCTGATATTCCTTGGTGTGGATGTTGGCTTCCTTGGGGAGGGTGAGTTCTACGACGGCTTCGTTCTTCTTCCGGCACAGCAGCAGGCCGATGGTGGAATTTTCTTCTGGTAGCTTCACATGACGATCGTAGTAACTGACATACATCTGCATCTGCCCCAAGTCCTGATGCGAGAGCTTGTCGAGTTTGAGGTCGATGATGACATAGCAGCGCAGGAGGCGGTTGTAGAAAATGAGATCGACGAAGTAGTGATCTTCGTCGAAGGTGAAACGTTTCTGCCTGGCTTCGAAGAGGAACCCTTTGCCAAGTTCCAGGAGGAACTTTTCCAGATGGGAGATGATGGCAGATTCGAGATCGGATTCGGAGTAGCTAGACTTCTCATCAAGCCCGAGGAATTCCAGCACGTAAGGGTCCTTTAGGATGTCCTGCGGGCTGGTGATGATCTGACCTTTTTCGGCAAGCCGTTTCACGCCTGCCTTGTCGCGGCTCAGGGCCAACCGCTGATAGAGCGCGGAGGCTTTTTGGCGTTTGAGTTCGGGCACGGACCAGCCTTCACTGGAGGCTTCGATTTCGTAAAAGCTGCGTTCATCTGGGTCTTTGATCGTCATCAGGAGGACGTAATGCGTCCAACTGAGAGAGAAGGGATTGGGCGATCCCTTTACGGGCTGTTGGCGTTTCTCCGGGGTAGTAACCTGATGACCAATCTGATCTATATTCAATTTGGCAGTAGGCTGCTGCCAAATTTCGGGAGCGCGCTCTCCATAGGTCAGGAAGAAACTGCGGAAGCTACGGAGATTGCGCTCGGAAAATCCGATTCCGAACTCGGAGGTCAGCCGGGCTGAAAGTTCCTTCAACAATTCCATGCCATATTTCGCACGCTTTTCACCCTGCTGCTCATGCTCGATGATGCGGCGTCCGATCTCGAAATTGGTCAGCACCTGAAACGTGTTGATAACGGAGGAGGCACTACGCCGGGCGGATTCGATGAGGCTGCGTACTTGGGCGATGAGCGGGGCAAGGCTACCGAGATTTTTCTTTGGTGCAGCGGTTCGTTTGGTGGTGGCCGTTTTCTTTTTCATCGCGTCAGCGCCTCCATCAACTGGTCTTTGAGTGCTGCTCGTGTCTGCGCAATTTGCGTGAGCAGTTTTTCATATTCAGGCAACAGGTGATCGACATCGCCGGGGCCTTCGTCGGTGCTGTGCGGGTTTTTCAGGTCGAGGTTGTAGTTGCCGGCTTTGATCTGATCGATGGAGACGCGCCAGGCTTGTTCGGTTTCTTTGCGCTTGCTGTACTGTCCATTTTTGTCCGGCTTGCCCCACCATTTTCTTTCTGTTTCAAACTCACTGATCGCGATCGGCTTGGTCTTGTTGTAGCTCTTGGCACCGGGCGGATAAGGATGTTCGTAGTACCAGACCTCGGTGGTGGGCATGCCTTTGGTGAAGAAGAGGAGATTGGTGCGGATACCGGTGTAGGGACTGAAGACGCCGTTGGGCAGGCGGATGATGGTGTGCAGGTTGCAGTCTTCGAGGAGTGATTGCTTGATGCGGGTCTTGACGCCTTCGCCAAAGAGGGTTCCATCGGGGAGGACGAGGCCGGCGCGGCCGCCGGGCTTGAGGATGCGCATGAGCAGGACGAGGAAAAGATCAGCGGTTTCCCGGGTGCGGAATTCGGAGGGGAAGTTGGATTCGATGCCGTCTTCTTCCATGCCACCAAAGGGCGGGTTGGTGACGATGACATCGACGCGTTCTTTGGGGGACCAGTCGCGCAGGGGCCTGGCGAGGGTGTTGTCGTGGCGGACATTGGAGGGGACATCGATGCCGTGCAGGAGCAGATTGGTCATGCACAGGACATGGGGCAGGTGTTTCTTTTCGATGCCTGTGAAGGAGTCCTGAATGGTGCGTTCATCGGCTTCGGTCTTGGCTTGTTTGCGGAGATGATTGATGGCGCAGGTGAGGAAGCCGCCGGTGCCGCAGGCGGGATCGAGGATGGATTCGCCCAGGCGTGGGTTGACCTGTTCGACGATGAACTGGGTGACGGCGCGAGGGGTGTAGAACTCGCCGGCGTTGCCTGCGGACTGGAGATCTTTGAGGAGTTTTTCGTAGATGTCGCCGAACATGTGGCGATCATCGGAGGCGTTGAAATCGATGCCGTTGATCTTGTTGATGACCTGACGCATGAGCGTCCCGTTTTTCATGTAGTTGTTGGCATCCTCGAAGGCCATGCGGATGAGGCCGGCGATTTTGTCGCCGCCGGTGGTGAGGGCTTTGAGTTTTGGGAGGAGGGTGTTATTGATGAAATCGAGCAGCGGATCGCCGGTGATGCCTTCTTCATTGGTGGCCCAGTCGGCCCAGCGGAGGTGCTTGGGGAGGGGGGATTTGTAGTCATCGCGGATGATCTGGAGTTCTGCTTCACGGTCGTTGAAAATTTTGAGGAAGAACATCCAGCCGAGCTGTTCGAGGCGCTGTGCATCGCCGTAGGTGCCGGCGTCTTTGCGCATGATGTCCTGGATGGTTTTGACGATGTTCGAGACGTTAGCCATGGATCAGGCTGCTTCCGTGTAAAGGGCGGATTCGAGTTCGCGGATGGCGGCGAGGTAGCCGGGCTTGCCGCCGAAGAGATTAACGATTTCGATGGGAGTGCCAAAGCCTGTGAGGGGATCGACCTTGAGAATTTCGAGGGATTCGACGCTGGTGATGCCGGCGTCGGAATATTTCTGGAGGAGAGCTTCGAGGACAGCGCGGGCTTTGTCGCCGTAGCGGGCGAAGACGTTTCGCTTTTTCACTTTGTCGGCGCGTTCCTTGCGGGTCAGGGGCGGAGCATCGAAGGCGACATGGCAGATGAGATCAAAGGCGTCGTAATCGCGGCCGACCTGATCGGCGAGCTCATCGAGGAAGACGTCTTTGGCGGCGAGCTCTGCGAGGATGACCTGCTTACGCTGGGCATCGTTCCACTGAAGGAGGAAAGCATCGAGCGAAACGTAGGACTGGCGAACGGTTTTGCGGGAGTAATCTTTGAGGGATTCGGTGATGAGCTTGCCGGCTTCATCGAGGTATTGAACACGCTCGGTGGCGACGCGGACTTCGACGTTGTCCACGTAATATTTTTTGGGACGGCCAGGCGGAGGATCGCCGCCAAGGGGTGGATCGCTGATGGGATCGCCAAAGGGATCTTCGGGCAAAACAGGTTCGCCATCTTCGGGAAGATCATCGGGAGGCACGGGTGATTCTTCGGGGCCAGGCTCGTAGATTTGCACGGGGTCGCCATCGAAATCAGGGTCAGCGAAGAGAGCGGTGGCGCGGCGGAAATCCATGATGGTGAAGAAGAATTTGTTGTAGTCCTCGTTGATGCGGGTGCCGCGGCCGATGATCTGCTTGAACTCGGTCATGGAGTTGATGCGACGATCGAGCACGATGAGGTGGCAGGTTTGGGCATCGACGCCGGTGGACATGAGGCGGCTGGTGGTGGCGATGACGGGGTAGGTGGATTCGGGGTCGATGAAGTTGTCGAGTTGGGCTTTGCCTTCGTCGTTGTCGCCGGTGATGCGCATGATGTATTTGCTGTTGGCGGCAGCGAGATCGGGATTGGCGTTGACCATGGCCTGGCGGACGCGCTCGGCGTGATCGATGTTTTCGCAGAAGATGATGGTCTTGGCGAAGCGATCGGTGGCGCGGAGGAACTGGGTTACTTTGGCGGCGACGAGTTCGGTGCGTTTTTCGAGGATGAGATTGCGATCGAAGTCGGCATCGTTGTACTCGCGGTCTTCGATGACCTGGCCATGCTTGTCGGTCTGGCCGGACTCGGGGCGCCAGCCGTCGAGGTCTTTGTCGATGCCGATGCGGACGACTTTGTAGGGCGCGAGGAAGCCGTCGGCGATGCCCTGCTTGAGGGAGTAGGTGTAGAGTGGGTCGCCGAAGTATTCGATGTTGGAGACGGTCTTGGTTTCCTTGGGGGTGGCGGTCATGCCGATCTGCGTGGCGGAGGAGAAGTACTCGAGAATCTGCCGCCAGTTTGAATCTTCCGCAGCACTGCCCCGGTGACATTCATCGACGACAATCAAGTCAAAGAAGTCGGGCGAAAACTGTTTGAAGAGGTGGGCTTCCTCTTCGACGCCTGTGACGGCTTGATAAAGGCTGAGATAAATCTCGTAGGACTTATCGACCTTGCGATCCTGGGTGATGCCCGAGGGCAAGATGATGGTGGAGCCATCTTTCGTTTCAATGCTGTTGTTACGTGCGCTGAGTTTCGCCATCGCGGACTTGAAGGGCTTGAAGTCGCCGATCATGGTTTGGTTGGCGAGGATGTTGCGATCGACGAGGAAGAGAATTCGCTTTTTGATGCCGGCTTTCCAGAGCCGCCAGATGATTTGGAAAGCGGTGTAGGTTTTGCCGGTGCCGGTGGCCATGACGAGGAGGATTCGATTCTCGCCGCGCGCGATGGCATCGACTGTGCGGTTGATGGCGACGAGTTGGTAATAGCGCGGCGACTTGCCGGAGCCATCGTCGTAGTAGTCCTGCGTGGCGACGGCTTCCTGATCGGCGGTGTAGCCCTTGGCCTTGCAATAGCGCGACCATAGCTCGGCTGGCGAAGGAAACTCGTCGAGCGGGATTTCGCGGGTGACTGTGCCGGCGGTGACA
>Ga0105053_10010555_pt1 | contig 11489 bp, 6 predicted proteins | sample BON01_FD_78093 | JGI IMG/M metagenome (GOLD analysis project Ga0105053, IMG submission 78093) | Freshwater microbial communities from Lake Bonney liftoff mats and glacier meltwater in Antarctica - BON-01 | ecosystem: Environmental > Aquatic > Freshwater > Ice > Glacier meltwater | place: Lake...
AGAAGGTGGTAGTGCCGCCAGCTGAAACGGTAGGAATTGGCAGCGGATTAACTATCGTTGAAACCTGGCTAGAAGTATCGCTGCATCCAAAGGTATTGGTTGCAATCACCGACCAGCTGGCCGCTGTTGAAACGGTTAATACCGAGTCTGTAGCGCTATTAATTAAAGTATCGTTACGTAACCACTGATAGGAAACGCCACCACCAGCAGAAAGCACCACCGAATCCCCGAAGCAGAAAGTGGTAGTGCCGCCAGCAGTAACGGTAGGCGTTGGCAGTGGATTCATAAATATTTCAATGGCTGTTGCGGTATCCGAACAGCTACCATACACTACAACAAGACTGTACGTGCCAGGCAACTTAGCCCAAAATAAACTGTCACTTCCCTGAGCAACAAGCGTGTCGTTTAATAACCAGTGATGCTGTGCTAAAGCATTGTTTTTAGATGTCAAAAGCACACTATCACCTGTACAAAACTGTACGCCTGCGGTGGTATCAAGTATGGCAACAGGTAAAGGCAAAACATTTAGTGTTTGCACTAGGGAGCTGTCAATGCACCCATTGTTCGATGTGCTAATCACTAGGTAACTGCCAGATTGTGAGGTGAAAAACGCACTATCTGTTTTGTCCGCCAGCAATACGCCATTCCGATACCACGCATAATTATAGCCTGAGTTGGTGGAGAGTAAAGTGCTGTCGCTAGCACAAATGGATGCGCCACCACTCGACTGAATGGATTTATCAGGGAGAGGCAACACGGCTACTTCTACCTCAGCTGCAGTATCCTTGCAGCCAAAAGTATTGGTAACAACAGCAGTGTAAAAACCAGCCCGACTCACCGTTAACACGGAATCATTTTGCCCAGTTACCAATTGGCCATTATAAAACCACTCGTAGCTCACCCCACCGCCTGTACGCAAACTCACCGAGTCATAACGACAAAATGTAGTCGCACCCAATGGCGTGATTATCGGTACGGGATATACAAATACTTCCGTTGTTGTGGTGTCGCTCGAACAACCGTCTAAAAGTGTAATCAGTCGATAAGTACCTCCTTTTGCAGAACTGGCCGAAGTTATTGTCGGGCTTTGACTCGTTGAGCTAAAATTATTTGGCCCTGTCCATAAATAGCTTACTCCATCAACGGTGTCAGCGAATAATTCAATCGTACCGCCATCACAGTAAGGGCCCTTATTACTGGCAATAGCCACGTTCGGTTTTTCTTTGATTCTAATAGTAATCGAATCAATGCTCGAAATACAATTATCAACAGTTGCAGTAACCGTGTATAAACCGGTATCTGCAAATGTGACTTGGTTAAAGTTCAATCGACGTAAACTACTCGAAAGACCGTTCGGACCCGTCCAGCTATAGGTGGCGAGTGCAGTCGAATCTGCTTCAATAAAAACAGGTGATGCCTGACAAGCAGGTGCTTCAATGGTGCTATTACTAGTAGCAGTAACGGTTATTGTAGCAAAACCTGAAAAATAACCGTAACGGCAGCCCGAAGATGAGCCACCGTTAATGATGCCTAAATGGAAATTACCGGTTGTATTTCGAAGTAAGTAGGCGGTTTGCGTGTTAAAGTCACTGGTGTCGTTATTGTTTCGTTGAATCCTTGCATAAACCCAGTTATTAGCAGTTCCCGGCACAGGTGTAAATGTCATGCCAAAGGCTGCTCCATTTAGCTCAAAATTGTTCTTGTGTACATTGCGTGTAGTGATGGTAATACCAATTTGTTCCGCGGTCGATCTTCTAAATCCCACCAAAGAGGAGCCTGTACAGCTGATGGCAGGTATAACCGCCTGGCCCGTTTCGCAACCAAATCCGCTAATGTGCAGCACATATACTGCTTTGGTTGATCGAATGTGCGTAACCGGTGTGTTCAAGCCCATACGGCGGTGATAAGTAGCCCCCTTGTTGAGCGTTGTGATAGCTGTTCCGTTTCCGTCTAAAAAAATTTGAGTATTGTCTTCCGTGGCCATGATGACAACTCTTTCTGTACGGTCATTACCATCATTATTATGCACATTAAGAAAACCCCGTTGAACAATAAATTCCAATCCCAATTGATCAATTGGAATCAATTGGTCACCCAGTAAATCGAAGCAGCCATTCTCGTAAATCGTCCCACCTCGTACTGAGTCATCAATAATAGTGATGGCGATGGGCTTGTTCGATGTTACTGTTGAGCCAATCAATTTGTCGGCTATACCAGTACCCGCGGCTCTACACGAAAAGGTTTGTCCACGATTCAGCGTAATCGTGAAAGGCACGCCTGCGGCTCTTCCACCTTCAAGCGCTTTTGTGGGTGTTATTGTGATCTCAGTATTGTCTTCCGTAGCTAATAGGTCAAATACATTCCGGCCATGGGCATTGGCCATTATATCCTGACCGGGTATCATAAAACGCAGTCCAAGTGCACTTTTACCTTTTAAGGAGAAGATATCAGGGTTGTTGTTCGGGCTTGTTTCGAAATAGGCTGTAATGGATTGAGTTGCGCGTATTCTTAGCCCTTTATTCAAAATTACATTGGCAGGAAAATTCTCTAGCGAATCGATAAATGCCGTAAGGTTTATGCTCGCTAAGCCGTTCGCTACTAAATTGCTTACAATAGGAGCAAAAAGCGGGTTGGACGGAATATCTACAGTTACAGTTGCTGCTTGTCCTTGTGAGGTAAAACGTAAAAATATAGGCCGGTCACCATGTGAATTGGCAACCTCTGGAACTGCAAACCAAAAAGTAGTATCTGTTTGGGCATAAAGCGGCTTCAAGTTCCCAAATAAAGAAATTGAAAGCACCTTACATAAAACCGTGCCAATAAATCTTGAACGATTTAAAAATAGTCTCAAATTGATTTAAACCTACTAAATGTAAGAATGTGAGGCTAATATACGAATATCTAAAATTCCGCAAACGGGAATTACATTATGTTTATAAAAACTATGCCAATTCTTTGATTAACATTAGAAACGCGTCTGGTGTGGTCCTGAAAAAGGCGGTAGTTTTTATTATTGATTATAATTTTGACAAAAGTTAGGCGAACCAGCCAATAGCTCAAATGATAACCTACTTCAGCCAAAATTTATCTAAGCAGGGTGATGTGGGCTAAAGTACAAACCGCTGCTTTCGTAAAAAGATAACGTACCCAAAGCGGAGTGCGAGTGCATATGAAGACGATTTTGCACTTGCAGATTTCAAATTACCTACGCCTAACTTGTGGAGCGCTCAATCGTGCGCTTCAAACGGCAGTTGAGTGGACCTTGGCTAGCGATTGCCAATCCCTGATATGAAATTTTTGGCAGTCTGAACTGACAAAGCTGACAGTCGAGACTGACCATTTGTGTATTTCAAGGTAGAATTAACAGCGATTTTTGGATTGGCACAAATGCTGATGAGAGAGTTTGTCCTTAAAAAACTTAAAACCTGATTTATATGGCTGAGAAAATTCAACCCATTGCAGATCGCGTGCTCGTAGCCGCGGCACCTGCTGAAGAGAAAACTGCTGGCGGTATCATCATACCCGATACAGCCCAAGAAAAACCACAACGTGGTACAGTAGTAGCCGTTGGAAACGGCAAAAAAGATGAGCCAATGACTGTTAAAGCAGGACAGACCATCCTTTACGGAAAATATTCCGGAACCGAAATTAATATCGATGGTAAAGATTATCTCATCATGAGGGAGTCCGACATTCTTGCAATCATTGGTTAATCATTAACAATAAAACGCTACATAAAATGGCAGTTAAAACAATCACTTTCGACAACCAAGCTCGCGAATCGCTTAAAAGAGGCGTTGACGCTTTGGCAGATGCCGTGAAAGTAACACTCGGCCCGAAAGGTCGCAATGTCGTAATCGACAAAAAATTTGGTGCTCCATCTGTTACAAAAGACGGTGTTACGGTAGCACGTGAAATTGAATTAAAAGATCCCATCGAAAATATGGGTGCTCAATTGGTAAAAGAAGTGGCCTCCAAAACTGCCGATGTGGCTGGTGATGGTACCACGACAGCAACCGTGTTGGCACAAGCCATCGTGAAAGCGGGCTTGAAAAACGTTACCGCTGGCGCTAATCCAATGGATTTGAAACGTGGGATTGACAAAGCAGTTATTGCAGCTGTTAAAGGTTTACGCAGTTTGTCGATGGAAGTTGGTGACGATTTTAGTAAAATCGAGCAAATTGCCTCTATTTCAGCCAATAACGATGCCGTTATCGGTAAGTTAATTGCTGATGCAATGAAGCGCGTGACCAAAGAAGGTGTAATCACAGTTGGAAGCCAAATCAACGGAGACGTACGTCGATGTAGTAGAAGGTATGCAATTCGACCGCGGTTATGTGTCACCTTATTTTGTGACCAATGCTGATAAGATGGAAACGGAACTCGAAAATCCGTACATCCTTATTTACGACAAAAAAATCTCTGCCATGAAAGAGCTCCTTCCCGTACTCGAGAAGGTAGTTCAGTCAGGGCGTCCGCTCCTGATTATAGCCGAAGACATTGACGGTGAAGCATTGGCTACCCTCGTAGTGAATAAAATCCGTGGCTCACTCAAAATTGCAGCTGTAAAAGCTCCTGGCTTTGGCGATCGTCGCAAAGCCATGCTCGAAGATATAGCCATACTTACCGGCGGTATCGTTATCAGCGAAGAACGTGGTTACAAATTGGAAAATGCCGATTTGACCTATCTCGGTCGTGCCGAAAAAGTGAGCATCAACAAAGACAATACTACTTTAGTTAATGGTGCAGGTACCAGCGATGACATCAAAGCGCGTGTAAACCAGATTAAAGCACAAATCGAAAGCACGACCAGCGATTACGATCGCGAGAAACTGCAAGAGCGTTTGGCGAAATTGGCTGGTGGTGTTGCCGTCTTATATGTTGGCGCTGCTTCTGAAGTTGAAATGAAAGAGAAAAAAGACCGCATCGACGATGCCCTGCATGCAACCCGTGCAGCCGTTGAAGAAGGCGTTGTGCCTGGTGGAGGCGTTGCCTTTATCCGTGTGCTAAAATCACTCGATCGTATTTCACTCGAAAATGCCGACGAAAAAACAGGCGTAGCCATCGTTCGTCGCTCACTCGAAGAGCCATTGCGTCAAATTGCTGAAAATGCAGGCGTCGATGGTTCTATCGTCGTACAAAAAGTGAAAGAAGGTAACGGTAACTTCGGTTACAATGCCCGTCTGGATAAATATCAGAATATGCTCGTTGCCGGCATCATCGACCCAACTAAAGTGGCGCGTGTTGCCCTCGAAAATGCAGCCTCAATTGCGGGTATGTTGCTTACCACTGCTTGTGTCATTTCCGAAGATCCGGAAAATGAGTCAGCTCCGGCCATGTCGGGTGGTGGCATGGGTGGCATGATGTAAGTCATACACTTATTAGAATGAATAGCCCTACTGTCGCAAGACAGTAGGGCTTTTGTTTTAAACGTCAGATAAAAAGCGAAGCGCTTGGTCGGCCATTTGGGTACGCTTACTTTTTTGAAAGTGGCGTACATCAGTCTCAGCCTAGTTGTGTAAAATGGAAGGAGGCAAAATCTGCCTAAAACGATAGTTCGGTTAAAATAACGGGCATGTTACGCGCCATGGATAAACACCATTTGGTGATTAATGGCTTTAAATAACGGTTGAAAAGGGGAGAGAAGGCGCAAATAAACGGACGATGAACCCAGCCTGTTTCCCCTAAAAGGAGCTTCTTGTTTAGAAAGATTATAAATGACCACCGTCAACCTTGTCTGGCGGTCTTTTTGTTGTAATTCTTGTCTCCTCAGTGGTATTTTTACACCCGTCTAACCAAGGCTTAAGCATGAACAATCTTACAACACTGCTAAAATCTTCCATCGGCCGCAAACTGATGATGGCGCTTACCGGCATCTTCCTCATTTTATTTCTGGTAATTCACTTGATTGGCAACCTCCAATTGCTTATCCCTGATGGCGGAGAGTCATTTAATATTTATGCCCATACCATGGGAAACAATCCCCTGATTCAGATTGTTAGTAAGCTAAATTTTTTGTTTATCATTTTGCATATTATCTACGCTATATGGTTAGGTCGTGTTAACAAAGCAGCACGCCCTATTGGTTATGCAGGCAAAGCTGCCGATGCTACTAGTACGCTTTCCAGTAGAAATATGGGGATACTCGGTACTTTGATTTTAGTTTTTTTAGTGGTTCACCTGAAAGGGTTTTGGTATGAATTTAAGACGGGCACAGACATAGCTATGGCTACTTATGGCACCATGACCATACCTAATGTATATTTGATTATAGAAGCTGCTTTTCAAGAATTGTGGTACGTAGTTTTTTACGTGGCAATGGTGGGTGCAGTTGGCTTTCACTTATACCATGGCTTTCAAAGCGCCTTCCAAACCCTAGGTTTGGGGTATAATAAATACAAAAAGACGATTCAAACGGTAGGAATACTATATGCAATTCTTATTCCCGCCTTGTTCGCGCTTATTCCGATCGTGATGTACATTCAAAATGCCTAAAGTTATAAATACCGCAGCATGAAGCTAGATGCCAAAATACCTGTCGGTGCACTGCCCGAAAAATGGACAAAGTACCGTTCCACCGTTCGCTTGGTGAGCCCGGGAAACAAACGTAAAATCGAAATAATCGTCGTGGGAACCGGACTTGCCGGAGCTTCAGCGGCTGCTGCTTTAGCAGAGCTGGGCTACAAAGTCAAAGCCTTTTGCTTTCAGGACAGTCCCCGCAGGGCACATTCTATCGCCGCTCAAGGGGGTATTAATGCTGCTAAAAATTATCAGAACGATGGTGACAGTGTTTTCCGTTTGTTCTATGATACCATTAAAGGAGGTGATTACCGCGCCCGCGAAGCCAATGTACATCGGCTGGCAGAAGTGAGTGGTAGCATTATCGACCAATGTGTAGCGCAAGGTGTGCCATTCGCACGCGAATACGGTGGTTTATTGGATAACCGTTCTTTCGGTGGTACCCAAGTTTCGCGTACATTTTATGCACGCGGTCAAACAGGTCAACAGCTCTTACTGGGTGCATATTCAGCACTCAGTCGCCAAATCGAAAAAGGTCAAGTGGAGATGTTCAGTCGCCACGAAATGGCCGAAGTGGTAATGGTTGACGGCAAAGCCAGAGGAATTATTGCACGTGATTTGGTGAGTGGTAAACTCGAACGTCATAGCGGCCACGCCGTGGTTATCGCTAGTGGTGGCTACGGAAACGTATTTTATTTGTCGACGAATGCCATGGGCTCGAACGTTACCGCAGCCTGGAAAGCACACAGGCAAGGTGCGGTATTCGGTAACCCGTGTTTTACACAGATTCACCCAACTTGTTTGCCTCAGTCAGGCGAATACCAGTCAAAACTCACCCTCATGTCGGAGTCCCTCCGCAATGATGGCCGGGTATGGGTGCCTAAAAGCAAAGAAGACGCCCAAGCTATTCAACAAGACCGTAAAAAAGCCGCTGATATAGCTGAAGGCAATCGGGACTATTATCTCGAACGTAAATATCCAGCTTTCGGTAACCTCGTCCCGCGCGATGTGGCTTCCCGAGCTGCGAAAGAAGCCTGTGACGAAGGAAGAGGCGTATCGCCCACCGGACTCGCTGTTTTCCTCGACTTCCGCGACGCCATCAACCGCCTCGGCAAAGATGTAATCAGCGCGCGTTACGGGAATTTGTTCGAGATGTACGACAAAATAACAGGAGAAAATCCGTACGAAACACCCATGAAGATTTACCCGGCAGTTCACTATACGATGGGCGGTTTGTGGGTAGATTATAATCTGATGACAACGGTGCCAGGCTTGTATGCCATTGGTGAAGCTAATTTTTCTGACCACGGCGCGAATCGTTTGGGTGCCTCAGCACTCATGCAAGGTTTGGCCGACGGCTACTTCGTATTGCCTTACACCATTGGTGATTACCTATCCGATGAAATCAGTACCGGAAAAATTTCTACCGATGCAGAGGCCTTCACAACTGCCGAAAAAGCGGTCGACGAGCGCCAGAAAAAGTTGATGAGTATCAATGGCAAGCAGACAGTTGAAAGTTTTCACCGTCGACTGGGTAAAATCATGTGGGAGTATTGCGGTATGGCTAGGGACGAAAAAGGCCTTACCAAAGCCCGACAACTTATTCGTGATTTACGCGATGAATTTTGGTCGGATGTGCGCATTCCGGGTAGTATCAATGAATTTAACCCGGAGTTAGACAAAGCCGGCCGTGTAGCCGATTTCCTAGAGCTTGGTGAACTTATGATTTTTGATGCTCTGGTACGTAGTGAGTCTTGTGGCGGACACTTCCGCCTCGAAAGTCAGACGCCAGAAGGTGAAGCCAAACGGGATGACGAAAACTACGCCTTTGTTTCGGCTTGGGAGTTTAACGGACTCGAAGGCGATCCTATACTGCACAAAGAAAATCTGGAATTTGAAGCTGTTAAACTTACGCAAAGGAGCTATAAGTAATGGGTAATGATAATATTAGCCTCACACTAAAAGTGTGGCGTCAGAAAAATGAAGCCGATAAAGGCCATTTTGAGACCTATAAACTAAAGGAAGTATCAACCCATGCTTCTTTTCTAGAAATGATCGACATATTGAACGAAGATTTGATTGTGGACGGCAAAGATCCTATAGCATTCGATCACGATTGCCGTGAAGGTATTTGCGGTATGTGCAGCATGTATATTAATGGACGGGCACACGGCCCACAATCAGCAACGACCACCTGTCAGTTGCATATGCGTCATTTTAATGATGGCGAGACGATTACCATTGAGCCCTGGCGCGCCAAACCCTTTCCGGTTATCAAAGATTTAACTGTAAATCGTTCCGCCTTCGATCATATTATGGCTGCAGGAGGTTACGTTTCGGTAAACACCGGCAACGCACCTGATGGTAATGCCATACCTATTCCAAAAGAAAATGCAGAAGAAGCTTTTAATGCAGCCGCATGTATCGGTTGTGGCGCCTGCGTAGCCGCCTGTAAAAATGCGTCGGCCATGTTGTTTGTTTCAGCTAAAGTGTCTCAATATGCCCTTTTGCCACAAGGTCAACCAGAACGTAAACAGCGGGTATTAAAAATGGTAGCAAAAATGGATGAGCTTGGCTTTGGTAACTGTACCAATACCGGGTCTTGCGAAGCCGAATGTCCGAAGAGCATCAGCATCTCGAATATTGCACGACTAAACCGTGAATATTTGAGTGCATCAGTCGCTCCAGGAAGTTAAAATTTTATCAATTCTATGTAAAAATCCGATTGTTGTAAACAGTCGGATTTTTTTATGGTTATTTTTAAAGGCAGACGCACTAAAAGTGTTTGTTTACCATTGTCCTTAAGATGATTTTCCGCCGGCTTGCAATATTACTTTTGGTTTTATTAGCTTCTACCTATTCGGCTGATGCAACCCATAACCGTGGTGGAGAAATTACCTACCGCTATTTGAATGGGCTTACCTATGAGGTGAAAGTGGTTATTTATACCAAAGCAGCAAATGCTGCCGATCGGCCCACGCTTGAGGTAAACTGGAATTATGGAGGTAGACGCGATTCTGTGCCTAGAGATGCTCCCGGTGCGGTTTCGGTAGGTAATGATATTTTGAGGAACAACTACACCGTTACCCATACTTTCCCTGGACCCGGCACCTACAAAATTTCCGTGCTCGACCCGAATAGAGTTGGAGGGGTACAGAATATTAATGGTGGGGCGTCGGTTAATGTGCCTTTTTATGTTGAGACCTTCATAACCATCAATCCTTTTCTGGGGCCAAACAATTCGCCTATTCTTAGCTTTCCGCCTATAGATCAAGGATGTGTGAACCGACTGTTTGTCCATAATCCTGGCGCTTCTGATCCAGATGGTGATAGTTTAAGCTATAGTTTGGTGCCCTGCCGGGGCGAAAATGGTTTACCGGTACCCAATTATACTTTCCCGGATATACCTCCTTTTTTACGAATAGATGGGAACGGTGATTTTATATGGAATGCACCACGCAATGCGGGTATATTTAACTTTGCTATACTTATTCAGGAATGGCGGAATGGAGTGAATATAGGCTCTGTGGTGCGCGATTTTCAGGTAGATATTGGAAACTGCAACAACCGGCCTCCTGTATTTGATGTAGTGCGAGACACTTGTATTTTGGCAGGTACTGTGCTCCAGTTCCCAGTTACTGCACGTGATTTTGATTTCCACACCGTGACGATGACCGCTGTAGGGGGTCCTTTTGCTCCACCACGCGGATTTACGACAATCAATCCGGCAACTTTTCCGCAGACTGTGTCAAATCCAACGACTGTTTCAGCCCAATTTCGCTGGTCAACTACCTGCGATCATATTCGGAGAGATCCTTATCAGGTTACTTTCCGTGCCGAAGACAATGGTAATCCTAAATTGGTAGCCTACGAAACGTTTAGCATACGCGTCTTAGCACCTCCGATTCAAAATCTAACAGCAAGCTCGGCTGGAGGTCGCATTACCCTAAATTTTGACCCATCTAGTTGCTCTCAAGCAATTGGCTATAAAATATACCGACGACAAGGTAGTAACTTGTTTACGCAAGATGTTTGTGAGACAGGTGTTCCCGCTGGCAGCGGATACGTTTTTATCGACACGCTAATGGGGCTGAACAATACTACTTATATCGACGATAATCAAGGTGCGGGACTGCCAGCAGGTGAAACGTATTGTTACCGAGTTACTGCCTTCTTTTCGCCGTTTAATTACGACCCCCTTGGCGGTTCAGAAAGTAAAGTTTCGGAGGAAGTCTGTGAAGAAGTAAAAAGAGATTTACCTGTCATCTCACGTGTCAACGTGCTCAGTACAGCTATCTCAACGGGCAGCATAGCAATTGAGTGGGAGTCGCCGGTACAACTAGACACAATGCAATTTACTGCTCCTTATCGCTATGAAATTTACCGAAATAGTGGAATTAACGCTGGAGGCGTAAACAGAACCATAGTCACCACACGAAATTACCCTACTGCCGCGGCGTTGTGGGCAGATACGACCTTGCTTGATGCCAATATCAACACAGTTACGAATGGTTTTACCTACGAAATTGATTTTTATTCCGCCAGCAGTTTAGCTAAAATTGGTAAGGTAAAAGCAGCAAGTAGTGTTTTTCTGTCGGTTGGCGAAACCGATGCTACCCTCAATCTTAGCTGGAATTATAATGTCAACTGGACCAACGATAGCGTATATGTTTTCCGTGACGATGCCGGGACTTTTGTACAAATTGCAGTTGTAGCTGCAACGGATACCGGTTACTCAGATATTGGTTTGGTCAACAACGTAGAATATTGTTATTATGTAACGACGAATGGGGCATTTTCTACCATAGGCTTGTCGGATAGTATATTAAACGATAGCCAAATTCGCTGTGGGTCACCGAAAGATACCGTTCCTCCCTGTCCACCTCAGATTACCGCTGACGGGAACTGCGATTTGTTCCGCAATGAAATTAGTTGGACCCAAGATGGTAGCTGTTCCCTGGATTTGTTAC